>Ga0316631_10000027_pt1 | contig 22662 bp, 24 predicted proteins | sample OWC_May_M1_C1_D3_FD_207672 | JGI IMG/M metagenome (GOLD analysis project Ga0316631, IMG submission 207672) | Wetland soil microbial communities from Old Woman Creek delta, Ohio, United States - OWC_May_M1_C1_D3_A | ecosystem: Environmental > Terrestrial > Soil > Wetlands | place: USA: Ohio... | reverse complement strand
AGTGGCGCCGACTGAGGGCGCCCTGGTATAGCGTATTGAGGTCACTGCCACCCCAGAACGCGCGCTCGAACTGGTCGGTCTGCTCACGCGCCTGCCGGATCGCGAACAGCTTGCGAAAAATGAACGTCCAGGACATGAACGACACCGCGAGCAGCAGCGCCATCACCATTTTGACGACCCAGCTCGCGTGCGCGACGAGGGTCCAGATTTCCATGTCGGAAGTGACCGTCATGTGGTTACCAGCACCTTCCTGAGTTCTTCGGGCATGCGCGCCGGCCGCATACGTTCGCTGTCGACCACCGCAAGGGTGACCTCGGCTTCGACCAGCAATTCGTCAGCGCGTTCCACGCGCTGCCGGAACACGAGACTTGCGCGCCCCATTTTAACCACTTCGGCGCTCACGGAGACGAGCTCGTTCAGGCGCGCCGGCCTGTGGTAGCGCACCGCCAGCTCGTGCACGAAGAACATCACGCGCTGCTCTTCGGCGAGCTGCGCAAGGTCGATCCCCGCCGCGTTGAGCAGCTCGGTGCGCGCGCGTTCCATGAACGCCAGGTACTGAGCGTGGAACACGACGCCACCGGCATCGGTATCCTGGTAGTAGACGCGCACCTCGATGCGAAAAGGGTGTCGCATGATCGGATTAAACGCGCCAGCCGCTCATTCGGGTTGACGCCTCGGCAGATTCTTGAGCGCGGCAAGCAGCCGCGCGAGCTCGTCGGCGCGATCGTCCGCCTGGCGCAGTTTTGCGTCATCGCCGTCGCGCAGGCCGGCGGCGAACAGGGCGAACATATCGCGCCGCGTCGCGGCGTAACGCTTGAGCAGCGCCAGTTGCCGCCCGGCGGGCGCGACTTCGGGCAAGTCGATCGCCGCGAGGCGGCGGTAGGCCGCATCCCAGGGTGCGACCAGCTGGCGGTCGATGCGCGCAGCGGCTTCGGCGTCGTCCATCTCGCCCTTCTTCCGCGCCGCGAACAGCTCGCCGGCCGCCTTGTTGATGCGGCTCTCCTCCCGCCCGAAGGCATTGATTGCCTGCTCGGCGGATTGCTGCGCCTGGTACGAATACGCCGCCGGCGGTACGGCGGCCCATAGTGCCGCCAGCACCGCAAGCGCGGCGAGGCCGGCGCCGAGGGCACGCATCGCACCGAGGTGCACGCCCGGCTCGACCGGGCGCGAGAGCGCGAACCCGGCAGCGAGTCCGCCGAGAAAGCCGCCGAGGTGCGAGGCGTGGTCGACCCCCGGTTGCACCATGCCGTAGAACACCGCGAACGCGAGAAATACGAGCGCGCTGGCGCCGACTTCCTTCAGCACGACTGCCGGCACCGAATCGCGCTCGGCCAGGAGACACGCGAGAAGCGCGCCGTAGACACCGAGCACTGCGCCCGAGGCACCGGCGCTGATGACCTTGTCGCCATTCAGCAGCAGGCTCGTGAACGAGCCGGTAAGCCCGGCGAACAAATAGAGCAGGAGGAAGCTTGCGGACCCGAACAGACGCTCGACCACCCGCCCCGACGCCGCCAGCGCCCACATGTTGAACGCCAGGTGCACGACGCCGAAATGCAGGAACAGGGCGCTTCCCAGCCGCCACCAGCCGCCCTCCTTGGTCGCGGGACCGTAATTGGCGCCCCACGCGAGATGCACCGCCGGGTGCGGGGTGAGGAAACCGGCGCCCGCGGCGACCATCGCGAGGAAGATCGCCACGTTGACGGCGATGAGCGCCGGCGTGGCGCGCAGCCGCGGCTGCAACTGATAGAGCCGCGCGACGAATTCTTCCGCCGCCAAGCGCCTAGCCGCTCCCGTTGCCCGACGAATCGGACAGCAGATCGCGCATCGCCGCCGGCGCGACGATGCCGAAATGGCGGTACGCGCTCAGGGTCGCCATGCGCCCGCGCGGGCTGCGCTGGAGGTAGCCCTGCTGGATGAGGTACGGCTCGAGCACGTCCTCGATGGTGTCCCGCTCCTCGCCGATCGCCGCCGCAAGGTTCTCGATGCCGACCGGCCCGCCGCCGAACTTCTCGATCACCGCGAGCAGCAGCTTCCGATCCATCAGGTCGAGGCCAAGCACGTCGACATCGAGCATGCGCAGCGCAGCATCGGCGACCGTCTTGGAGACCACGCCGTCGGCTTTCACCTGCGCGTAGTCGCGCACCCGGCGCAGGAGGCGGTTCGCGACGCGCGGCGTGCCGCGCGAGCGGCGCGCGATCTCGCGCGCGCCTTCCTCGGCGAGCTTCACCTCGAGCAGCCGCGCCGAGCGGTGCACGATGGCCGAGAGCTCCGGCTCGTCGTAGAACTCGAGCCGCGCCACAATGCCGAACCGGTCGCGCAACGGATTGGTGAGCATCCCGGCACGGGTGGTAGCACCGACCAGGGTGAACGGCGGCAAGTCGAGCTTGATCGAGCGAGCCGCCGGACCCTCGCCGATCATGATGTCGATCTGGTAGTCCTCGAGGGCGGGGTAGAGGATCTCCTCGACCACCGGCGACAGGCGATGGATCTCGTCGATGAACAGCACGTCGCGCGGTTCGAGATTGGTGAGGATGGCGGCAAGATCCCCCGGGCGCTCGAGAACCGGCCCCGAGGTCTGGCGCAGGTTCACTCCCATCTCGCGGGCGATGATGTGCGCGAGCGTCGTCTTTCCGAGACCCGGCGGCCCGAACAGCAGCACGTGATCGAGCGCTTCGTTCCGCTCCCGCGCCGCCTGGATGAAGATCTCGAGCTGCCCCCGCACCTTCGCCTGCCCGACATAGTCGGCGAGCATCGCCGGCCGCAGCGAGCGCTCGAGCTGCTCCTCTTGCGGGGAGGTGGGTCTGGCGGAAATCAGCCGGTCGGTCTCGACGCTCACTTCAGGATTTTGCCAGAGCCTTGAGCGCGGCGCGGATTCCTTCGGCGACCGACATGCCCGGGCCCAGGCCCTTCACCGCGCCCGAGGCTTCCTTCTCGCTGTAGCCCAGCGCCACCAGCGCATTTAGAACGTCGGCCGAAGTACCGGAAGGGACCACCCCGGCGCCGGGCAGCGGCTCGGCAAGCCTGCCCTTCAGCTCGAGCAGCAGGCGCTCCGCGGTCTTCTTGCCGATTCCGGGCACCTTCGTCAGGCGCGCGCTGTCCTGCGTCGCCACCGCCTGCGCCAGTTCCGCCACCGACAGGCCCGAGAGCAGCGCGAGCGCAGTGCGCGCGCCGACGCCGGAGATGCGAATCAGCTCGCGGAACGCACTTCGCTCCTCGAGGGTGCCGAATCCGTACAGCGTGTGCGCGTCCTCGCGCACCACCAGGTGCGTGTAAAGCGTCACCGTCTCGCCGGTCGCCGGCAGGTTGAAGAACGTGCTCATCGGCACGTCGAGCTCGTAGCCCACCCCGCCCACGTCTATCGTCACCTGCGGGGGGTGCTTGGACACGAGCCGGCCGGCGAGACGCCCGATCACGCGAGCCGTCCCCTCTTCATGCGCAGCCCGCGCGTGGACAGGCCGCCGAGGCTGGAGCCGTGCGCATGACATATCGCGCATGCGAGGGCGTCGGCCGCGTCGGGACTCGGATCGCCTGGCAGCTCGAGCAGCCGCCTGACCATGTGCTGCACCTGTTGCTTGCCGGCGTGACCGTTGCCGACGACCGCCTGCTTCACCTGCAGCGCCGTGTACTCCGCAACCGGAAGGCGGGCAAGCACCGCGGCGCAGATCGCCGTGCCGCGCGCCTGTCCGAGCGCCAGCGTCGATTGCGGGTTGGCGTTCACGAACACCTTCTCGACCGCGGCAACCTGCGGTGCGTGCGCCGCGATCACCTCGGCAAGACCATCGAGGATCACCCCGAGCCGCTCGGCCAGCCCTCCCGGCCGGGTCTTGACGCAGCCGCTCGTCACGTAAGCAAGCCGCGCGCCGCGCTTTTCGATGACGCCGAACCCGGTCACTTGCAGGCCGGGGTCGATGCCGAGTATGCGCACGCTCGCGCTCAGGCGTCGTCCAGCGCCGCGGTGGTGTATACCTGCTGGACGTCGTCGAGACCCTCGAGCGCGTCGAGCATGCGCCGCATCTTCGCGGCGTCGTCGCCGGTAAGCGCCACCTCGCTCGCCGGTTTCATGGTGATCTCGGCGATCTCGGGTTTGAAGCCGGCCTTTTCCAGGGCGCTCTTGACCGCCGCGAAATCGCCCGGGGCGCAGATGACCTCGAGCGAACCATCGTCGTTGGTGACGACATCCTCGGCGCCGGCCTCGAGGGCGACCTCCATGACCTTCTCCTCGCTCGTGCCGGGCGCCAGAACGAACTGACCGCAATGCTTGAACAGGTACGCGACCGAGCCGTCCGAGCCCAGGTTGCCGCCGTTCTTGGTGAATGCGTGGCGCACGTCTGCGACCGTGCGCGTGCGGTTGTCGGTCATGCAATCGACCATCACGGCCGCCCCGCCCGCGCCGTAGCCCTCGTAGCGGATTTCCTCGTAGGCGACGCCCTCGAGCTCGCCCGTGCCGCGCTGGATCGCGCGCTGGATGTTGTCCCCGGGCATGTTGTTCTCGCGCGCCTTGTCGATGGCCAGCCGCAACCGGGGATTACTCGCCGAGTCGCCGCCGCCGAGACGCGCCGACACGGTGATCTCCTTGATGAGGCGGGTGAAGATCTTGCCCCGCTTGGCGTCCTGGCGCCCCTTGCGGTGCTGGATGTTCGCCCACTTGCTGTGGCCTGCCATGCGTTAGTATCTGCGCTGGAAAACGCGCGATTTTACCGTCATGGCCAACCCCCTGCTCGTCGCCAAGAATAAAAACGCCGAGCTGTTGTTGTTGCCCGCGCTCGCCAACCGGCACGGCCTGATCGCCGGAGCGACCGGCACCGGCAAGACGGTGACGCTGCAGTCGCTCGCCCAGTCCTTCAGCACGATCGGCGTGCCGGTCTTCATGGCCGACGTGAAGGGCGACCTCGCCGGCATGGCCAAGCCCGGCGGCGGCAACCCCAAGGTGGCCGAGCGCGTCAAGCTGCTCGGCCTGGACCTGAAGTACGAGGCCTGCCCGGTGGTGCTGTGGGACGTATTCGGCGAGGCGGGTCACCCGGTGCGTGCCACCGTCTCGGACATGGGGCCGCTGCTGCTGGCGCGCATGCTGGGTCTGAACGACACCCAGGAGGGCGTGCTCAACCTGGTGTTCAAGATCGCCGACGACTCGGGACTGCTGCTGCTCGACGCCAGGGACCTGCGCGCGATGCTGCAGTTCGTCGGCGAAAACGCCGCCCAGTTCACCACCGAGTACGGCAACGTATCGGCGGCCTCGATCGGCGCCATCCAGCGCGGCCTGCTTACGCTGGAGAGCCAGGGCGCGGACAAGTTCTTCGGCGAGCCTATGCTCGACATCGCCGACCTGATGCAGACCGGCGACGGCGGGCGCGGGGTGATCAACATCCTCGCCGCAGACCGCCTGATGAACTCGCCCAAGCTCTATGCGACGTTCCTGCTTTGGATGCTCTCCGAGCTGTTCGAGCACCTGCCCGAGGTGGGCGACCCGGAAAAGCCGAAGATCGTGTTCTTCTTCGACGAAGCGCACCTGCTTTTCGACGATGCGCCCAAGGCGCTGCTCGACAAGATCGAACAGGTAGTGCGGCTGATCCGCTCGAAGGGCGTGGGCGTGTACTTCGCGACCCAGAATCCGCTCGACATCCCGGAATCGGTTCTCGGGCAACTGGGCAACCGGGTGCAGCACGCGCTGCGCGCCTTCACGCCCAAGGACCAGAAAGCGGTCCAGGCCGCGGCCGAAACGCTGCGCCCCAACCCCAAGCTCAAGGTGGCGCAGGTGATCACCGAGCTCGGCGTCGGCGAGGCACTGGTGTCGCTGCTCGACGAGAAGGGCCGCCCCGGCGTGGTCGAGCGCGCTTTCGTCGTGCCGCCGGGCAGCCGGCTCGGTCCGCTCGACGCCGCCGAGCGCAAGGCGGTGATCAGCGCCTCTACCGTCTACGGTCACTACGAGAAGGCCGTCGACCGCGAGTCGGCATACGAAAAGCTCAAGGCGCGCGCCGCCGAGAAGCAGGCCGCTGCCCCGGCGAGCCCGAGCGCAGGCGCAGGCGGCATGCTCAACGACCTGCTGTTCGGCAAGACCGGGCCGCGCGGCGGCAAGCAATCGCAGGGCATCATCGAAGCGCTCGCGAAGAGCACGGCGCGCTCCATCGGCTCGGGGGTCGGGCGCGAGATCCTGCGCGGTGTGCTCGGATCGATCATGGGCAGGAAGCGCTAGGGCGTTGAACGCCGCCGGCTACCGCGCCTGGGGCATCGGCTTCGCCCTGGCCGGCGTGATTGCGTTCTCGTTCCGCCCGATCCTGATCAAGCTCGCCTACGCCGCCTATCCGGTGGCGCCGATGACGCTTCTGTTCCTGCGCATGGCGATCGCGCTGCCCTTCTTCGCCGCGATCGCGTGGTGGCAGCGCGGGCGCGAGCCGCGGCTCAACGCGCGCGACTGGGCGGGGATCGCCGGCCTGGGATTCATCGGCTACTACATGGCGAGCTTTCTCGACTTCCTCGGCCTGCAGTGGGTCGGCGCCGGACTCGGGCGGCTGATCCTGTTCCTCTACCCGACGCTGGTGCTGCTGCTGTCGCTCGTATTCCTGAAAAAGCGTCCGAGCGGACGCCAGCTCGCGGCGCTGGTCCTGAGCTACGCGGGCATCGCGCTCGTGGTGTCCAACAGCTTCGGCGGCCACTCCGGGGGCGCTCGCCTCCTGCTCGGCGTGGCCCTCGTGTTCGGCTCGAGCCTGTGCTACGCGATATACCTCGTGGCGGGGAGCCAGATGGTTCAACGCGTCGGCTCGATCCGCTTCACCGCCTACACCATGATCGTCGCCACGCTGCCCGCCGTGCTGCAGTTCCTCGTCCTCGAGCCGATGGCGGCGCTCGAGCTGCCCGCCGATGTCTGGTGGTACGCAGCCATCATGGCGACGTTCAGTACCGTGCTGCCGGTGTTCCTGGTCGCGGAGGCGCTCAAGCGGATCGGCGCCAACCACTTTGCGCTGATCGGCGCGGTCGGGCCGGTCACCACGGCGCTCGCGGGCGCGATCGGGCTCGAGGAGCCGCTCAACTGGCTGCAGGCCGTCGGCGGCGCACTGGTAATCTTCGGGGTTCTGCTCGTATCGATGAAAAGGGGCTAGGCATGGATCTGGGAATCAGGGGCAGGACCGCGCTCGTGTGCGCGGCCTCCAAGGGACTGGGCAAGGGCTGCGCGATGTCGCTCGCGCGAGAAGGCGTGAACCTGGTCATCACGGCGCGCGGCAAGGAAGCGCTCGAGGCGACCGCCGAGGAGATCCGCAAGGCCACGGGCGTCAAGGTGATCGCGGTGGCCGGCGATATAACGACGCCCGAGGGGCGCGCGCAGGCGGTGAAGACCTGCCCGCAGCCCGACATTCTGGTGAACAACGCGGGCGGCCCGCCGCCTGGCGACTTCCGCGACTGGACGCGCGAGGACTGGATCAAGGCACTGGACGCCAACATGCTGACGCCGATCGATCTGATCAAGTCGGTGATCGACGGCATGATCGAACGCAAGTTCGGACGCATCGTCAACATCACCTCGGGCGCAGTGAAGATGCCGATCCCCGAGCTCGGCATGTCGAATGGCGCGCGTACCGGCCTCACCGGATTCGTTGCCGGCCTGTCGCGCGCCGTCGCGCGTCATAACGTGACCATCAACAACCTGCTGCCCGGCCCCTTCGACACCGACCGACTGCGCTCGAACATGGTGTTCAACGCCAAGAAACTCGGAAAGGCGCCCGAGGACCTCGCCAAGGCGCGCATGGAAACGAACCCGGCGAAGCGCTTCGGCACCGTTGAAGAGTTCGGTGACGCCTGCGCCTTCCTGTGCGGCGCAAATGCGGGCTACATCGTGGGCCAGAACCTGCTGCTCGATGGCGGCGTCTACCCGGGTACGTTCTAGAACGCGATGTCCGCATGGGCCTTGCAGCGGTAAGATTCAGGGTTCACCGTACCGGAGGACTTATGAATGCTCCTTCCCGCGCCGGATTGCCGGCCCTCAACTTGAAGGATCCGAAGCTGTTCCGCGAACAGTGCTACATCGATGGCGTGTGGGTCGCGGCCGACTCGAAGAAGACGTTCCCGGTCGACAATCCGGCGACCGCCGAGACCGTGGGCAGCGTGCCAGACATGGGCGCCGCGGAGACCAAGCGCGCGATCGAGGCCGCCGACAGGGCCTGGCCGGCGTGGCGCGCCAAGACCGCCAAGGAGCGCGCTGCGATCCTGCGCAGGTGGTTCGACCTGATGATGGCGAACCAGGACGACCTGGCCCTGATTCTCACGACCGAGCAGGGCAAGCCGCTCGCCGAGGCCAAGGGCGAAATCGCCTACGGCGCCTCCTTCGTCGAATGGTTCGCCGAGGAGGCGAAGCGCGTCTACGGCGACGTCATCCCGCCGCACCAGGCCGACAAGCGCATCCTGGTGCTGAAACAGCCGATCGGTGTGTCGGCGATGATCACGCCGTGGAACTTCCCGAACGCCATGATCACGCGCAAGGCGGCGCCGGCGCTCGCCGCCGGCTGCCCGGTCGTGATCAAGCCCGCCGAGCAGACGCCGTTTTCGGCGCTCGCCATGGCCGAGCTCGCCGAGCGCGCCGGCATCCCGAAGGGCGTGTTCAACGTAATCACGGGTGACGCGCCGACCATCGGCAAGGAGATGTGCGCGAATCCCACGGTGCGCAAGCTGTCCTTCACCGGCTCCACCGAAGTCGGCCGCATCCTGATGCGCCAATCGGCCGACACCATCAAGAAGCTGTCTCTCGAGCTCGGCGGCAATGCGCCGTTCATCGTGTTCGACGATGCGGATCTCGATGCAGCGGTAGAAGGCGCGATCGCGAGCAAGTACCGCAACGCGGGCCAGACCTGCGTCTGTGCCAACCGCATCTACGTTCAGGACAAGGTCTACGACGCCTTCGCTGCCAAGCTTGCCGAAAAGGTCAAGCAGTTCAAGGTCGGCGTGGGCACGGAGGCGGGCGTGGTGATCGGTCCGTTGATCGACCAGCAGGGCATGAAGAAAGTCGAGCAGCACGTGGCCGATGCGACCGCCAAGGGCGCCAAGATCATCCTGGGCGGCAAGCCGCACAGCCGCGGCGGGCTGTTTTTCGAGCCGACCATCCTCACCGGCGTCACGCAGGCGATGCGCGTGTCGAACGAGGAGACTTTCGGCCCGGTGGCGCCGCTGTACCGCTTCAAGACCGACGACGAGGCAATCGCCATGGCGAACGCCACTGAGTTCGGGCTCGCGGGCTACTTCTACAGCCGCGACATCGGCCGCATCTTCCGCGCCGCGGAGCAGATGGAGACCGGCATGGTGTGCGTCAACAGCGGCATCCTCTCGACCGAGATCGCCCCCTTTGGCGGCGTGAAGCAGTCCGGCCTGGGCCGAGAGGGCTCGAAGTACGGCATCGAGGAATATCTCGAGGTCAAATATCTTCTGCTTGGAGGTATCTGAACCGGGGATTGATCCGGGTCAAAGGACCACCCCTTCGCTCTGCTAGCCTTGGCGGGCCACGTAAGACCCGCCAAGGAGCACAACATGAAAGTGAACGTCGGCGGCATCGACAAGGTGCTGCGCATTCTCGTCGGCATTGCATTGCTGTCCCTGCTTTTCCTGGTCGAAGGTCCGGCCAAGTGGTGGGGACTGGTAGGGCTGATACCGCTGGGTACCGGGCTGTTCAACTTCTGTCCGATTTACTCGCTGTTCGGCATCTCCACCTCCCCGGGCGGGAAGTAAAGCGCCTGGGCCCGTAGCTGCTCGCGCGCGGCGTGATACTCGCGCGCGAGGCGGTCGATTACGTCGGCCGTCGGCGGTGCGTCTTCGATGCAGCCCACGCCCTGCCCGGCGCCCCAGATGTCGCGCCAGGCCCGCTTCTCGACGTTGCCGCCGGAGCCGAAGTTCATGCTGCTCTTGTCGGCCGCCGGAAGATCGTCCGGATCGAGCCCTGCTGCGCGTACGCTCTTTTTCAGATAGTTGCCGTGCACCCCGGTGAATAGCGACGTATAGACGATGTCGCCGGCTGCAGACTCGACGATCATCTGCTTGTACTCCGGCTTGGCGTTTGCTTCCCTGGTCGCGATAAAGCGGGTGCCGATGTAGGCTAGATCCGCTCCCAGCGCCTGCGCCGCGAGCACCGCCTCACCGGTGGCGATTGCGCCGGCGAGCAGGATCGTGCCCTTGAAGAAGCGGCGCACCTCATGCACCAGCGCGAACGGGCTGAGCGCCCCCGCGTGGCCACCGCCACCGGCGCACACCAGAATCAGTCCGTCGACCCCGGCCTCCATCGCCCGTCGCGCATGACGCACGCTGATCACGTCGTGGAACACCAGCCCGCCCCAGGCATGCACGCGCGGCACGATCTCGTCCGGCGCGCGCAGCGACGTGATGACGATCGGCACGCGGAAGCGCTCGCACACGTCCAGATCGTGCGCCAGCCGTTCGTTGGAGCCATGTATGATCTGGTTGACGGCATAAGGGGCCACGATGCGCCCCGGATGGGCACGCGCATGGGCGTCAAGCTCCGAGCGGATGCGCTCGAGCCATGCCGCGAGCTGCTCCTTGGGACGGGCGTTGAGCGCCGGGAACGATCCCACGACGCCGGACTTGCACTGCTCGATTACCAGCTCGGGATTGGAAACGATGAACATCGGCGCCCCGACGACGGGAAGGCGCAGGCGCCCTTGCAGGACATCGGGTATCGGCATGCGCTCTTTCTCCCTGAATTTTCCGATGCGCTCGATCGCTCAGTATGGCACGGCTGCTAGAATGCGATCCTTTAGCAGCCTCTCCATGCCGCGCCCGATCCGCAACATCGCCATAATCGCCCACGTCGACCACGGCAAGACAACTCTGGTAGACAAGCTGCTGCACCAAGCGGGCGCCTTCGCCGCGCACGAGCGCATCGCCGAGCGCGTGATGGATTCCAACGACATCGAGCGCGAGCGCGGCATCACGATCTTCGCCAAGAACTGCGCCATCGACTACGCGGGCGTGCACATCAACATCGTCGACACCCCGGGTCACGCCGACTTCGGCGGCGAGGTCGAGCGCGTGCTCGGCATGGTCGACGGCGTGCTGCTGCTGGTCGACGCGGTCGAGGGGCCGATGCCGCAGACCAGGTTCGTGACCAGGAAGGCGCTCGCCCTCGGGCTCAACCCGATCGTGGTGGTCAACAAGGTCGATCGCGACGGCGCTCGCGCCGACTGGGTCGTGAACCGCACCTTCGAGCTGTTCGACAAGCTCGGCGCGACCGAGGCGCAGCTCGACTTTCCGGTGGTCTACGCCTCGGCGCTGCAGGGCTGGGCGAGCCTGGAGTCCGGCGAGCGCGGCAAGGACATGCGCCCGCTGTTCGAGACGATCCTCTCGAGGGTTCCGGCCCCCGGCGACGAAGGGGTGGACGGGCCTCTTCAGCTGCAGATCTCGGCGCTCGATTATTCGAGCTACGTTGGGCGCATCGGCATCGGGCGCATACGCCGCGGGCGCCTCACGCCCGCGAGCGAGGTGGCGGTGCTGTTTCCGGGCAAGCCGCCCGTGCAGGCGAAAGTGGCGCATGTGTTCGGCTTCCAAGGGCTGGAGCGCGTGCCGCTCGCCGTGGCGCTCGCGGGCGACATCGTTCAGTTCACGGGGATCGACGAGCTTTCGATCGGCTGCACGCTGTGCGATCCGGAGCACCCGGATGCACTGCCCGCGCCAAAGGTCGACGAGCCGACCATCACGATGAACTTTCAGGTGAACTCGTCGCCCTTTGCCGGAAGCGAGGGACGCTTCATCACCAGCCGCCAGATCCGTGAGCGCCTGATGCGCGAGCTGTACACGAACGTGGCGCTGCGCGTCGAAGACACCAGCGACGCGGACGTGTTCCTGGTCTCGGGCCGTGGGGAGCTGCATCTCACGATCCTGATCGAGAACATGCGCCGCGAAGGCTACGAGGTTGCGGTCGGCCGTCCGCGCGTCATTACGCGCACGGTGGACGGAGCGCTGCAGGAACCCTTCGAGATGCTCACGCTGGACGTGGAGGAGACTCATCAGGGGCCGGTGATGGAAGCGCTCGCCGTGCGCAAGGGTGAAATGCAGGACATGGTGCCCGACGGGCGCGGCCGCGTGCGCCTCGACTACCGCATCCCGGCGCGCGGGCTGATCGGATTCCAGGGCGAGTTCATGAACCTGACGCGCGGCAACGGCATCGTGAGCCACGTGTTCGACGATTACGCGGCCTGGCGCGGCGAGATTCCCGGGCGCAGGAACGGCGCCATGGTGTCTCAGGAGAACGGGGTCGCAGTGGCCTACGCGCTATTCAACCTCCAGGAGCGCGGGCGCCTGTTCGTCAGCCCCGGCGACAAGGTGTACGAGGGCATGATCGTTGGCATCCACAGCCGCGACAACGATCTCGTCGTCAACCCGATCAAGAGCAAGAAACTCACCAACGTGCGCGCCTCCGGCAAGGACGAGAACGTTCTGCTCACCCCGCCGGTCAGGCTGACGCTCGAGTTCGCGGTCGAGTTCCTCGAGGAAGACGAGCTGGTCGAGGTAACCCCGAAGTCGATCCGGATCCGCAAGCGCCACCTCACCGAAAACGAGCGCCGGCGCGCGGTGCGCGCCGCAGCCACTGCCGGCGCTCCCGCGGAAGTCGCCGCGCCCTGAGTGCGCCTCGCGCACTATTTCGGCGGCGCCGGGAACTGGACGTAGGGCTGCGGCGGATTGCTCTCCGGAGGCACGTAGCCCGGTGCGAGCGCCCCCGCCGGTCCGAGGTGCCGCACGTAGCGATACAGCGCACGCAGATCGGGCTCGCTCATCGCGCGCACGGTGAACCACGGCATCGGCGGACGCGCATTGAGCGTGCGCGCCTTCTCGACCCACTGGCTCTCGCTCAGGCTTTGCATGTAAAGCCGCAGGTTCGGCGCATAGGTCGTCCCCCACGGCCCGCGCCAGCCGAGCGCATCTCCGGTCAGCCACTTTGCCTCTGGAACGTCACCGCCCCTTAACGCATACTCCGGCGTGTGGCAATCGTTGCAGCCCGAAATGTGCACGACGTAACGGCCACGCTCGATCATGGGATCGGTTTTGCCCTGCGGTGCTGCGGCCTGCGCCTGCCCGGAAAACGCTGCGAGCACGCCCGCGGCAACAACGAGTGATATCAGTTTCATAGTTCCCTCCCGTAAGGATGCACGCAGTGTAGGAGCCCGGCCGATGCACCGTTGCTAAATGCTTGCTCACCAATTCCTAAGAGTTTCTTAAGCGGAGCCCGGCCATCATCGTGGCTGCGATGAATTCCAGTCCTGCCATGCGCCTGTTGCGAACCGCCGCCCTGTCGGCGGGGCTCTTTTCCTCCGCGGCCGGCGGGGCTCAGCCGTGCCTGGAGCCGGGAGCCTGGTACTCGGCCACCGGCAGCGAGCTGCAACGAGTTCCCTCGTCTCGCCTCCTCGCGCAGATGTCCGGCCGCGATATCGTGCTGCTCGGGGAACAGCACGACGCGGCCGACGATCACATCTGGCAGCTGCAAACGCTCGCCGCGTTGCGCGAGCTGCGCCCGGGGATGGTGATCGGCTTCGAGCAGTTCCCGCGCCGCGTACAGCCGGTTCTCGACCAGTGGATTGCCGGCTCGCTGACCGAAAAGCAGTTCCTGGAAGCGGTCGACTGGCGCAAGGTCTGGAACATGCCGGCCGAGCTGTACGTACCGCTGTTTCGTTTCGCACGCATCAACCGAATCCCGATCATCGCCCTAAACGTGGATCGCGAGCTCACGCAGGCGCTCGCGGAAAAGGGCTGGGACGGCGTCCCGAGCGCGCTCAAGGAGGGCGTGTCGCGTCCGGCCCCCGCGGCGGAGGCCTATCTCGAGACGCTGTACCGCGTCTACAAGATGCATCCGCGGCGCCGCGGAACGAACGAGGCGCAGCGCAGCGACCCCGATTTCCTCTATTTCGTCGATTCGCAGCTGACCTGGGACCGGGCCATGGCTGAAGCGCTTGCGCAGGGCGCCAAGGCTACCTCCGCGGGGGATCGGTCGCTGGTGGTCGGTATCATCGGCAGCGGGCACCTGCGCTACGGTTACGGCGTACGCCATCAATTGCACGCGCTTGGCATCGACAACGTTGGAACGTTGTTACCGGTCGCCACCGACGGCGTGTGCGGGACGCGAAGCGAGGGTCTGGCGGACGCGGTGTTCGCGGTGCCGTCGGTCACAGCGCACGACGAGCCGCCTCGCCCTCGGCTCGGCGTAAGGCTGGAGCTCGCCGACGGGTCGGTCCAAATCGCAGAAGTGACGCCCGGCAGCCTGGCGGAATCCAGCGGCCTCAAGAGCGGTGACCGCATCGTGATGCTGGCGGGTGCGCCGGTTCGCGGAGTCGATGCCCTGATTGCGGCCGTCCGCGGCCAGCCCGCGGGCACCTGGATGCCGATCCAAGTGCGGCGCGGCACGGACACGATCGACCTCGTCGTCAAATTCCCTCCGGCACAATGAGCGTGCTGTTGCGCTTCTCTGCGCTCGCCGCGAGCGCGCTATTTGCAACGAGCGCGCTCGCCGCGGCACCGCATCTCGAGCTCGAGGTAGTGCTCGATCCGGCGACGCGACAATTCCATGCTCAGGCGCAGTTCGACGCGCCAGCCGATGCGAGCATCGCATTGCACCGTTCGCTGGCCATCACCTCCGCTTCGGTGAAGGGCAAATCGGTGGCGTTCGAGATGACCGGAAGCTCCGGCGAGCTGCGCCTCTGGCGCGTCGCCGCCGCGGAGGGCGAGCCCCTTCACCTCGAGTACAGCGGCGTGCTTCCGGCGCTCGACGGGGAAATCGATAGCCGCGGCGTACTGCAGGCGCTGCCGCCGATGGCGGCGCAGGAGGGCAGCGTCCTGCTTTCCGGCTCGGGATGGTATCCACAGCCCGCGGCGCGCTTCAGCTATCGGGTGGAGCTGTCGCTGCCCGCAGGGCAGCGCGGCCTGGTTCCGGGACGTCTGCTGGAAGAGCGGCCGCCGCGGCGCCCGGACGGGCATTACGTCGCGAAATTCGCGTTCGAGCATCCCGCCGACGGCATCGATCTGATGGCCGGACCCTACGAGATACGCGAGAAGAAGGTGATGCGGGGCGGCGCGGCACCATTGCGGTTGAGGACCTATTTCTATCGCGACCTGGCGCCGCTCGCGGGCGACTACCTGGCGGACACCGCTGGATACATTGCACGCTATGAGAAGGAGATCGGCGAGTACCCGTTTAGCGAGTTTTCAATCGTTGCCAGCCCCCTGCCCACGGGCTTTGGCATGGCGACACTGACCTATATCGGCGCCCAGGTTCTGAAGCTGCCCTTCATCCGCGCCACCTCGCTCGGGCACGAGGTGCTGCACAACTGGTGGGGGAACGGCGTCTATGTCGATTACGAGCGCGGCAATTGGTCCGAGGGTCTTACCACCTTCATGGCCGACTATGCCTACAAGGAAGGCGCGTCGCCGGAACAAGCGCGCGCGATGCGCCTGGGGTGGCTGCGCGACTATGCGGCGGTTCCCGCCACCGAACAGACGTCGCTCGCGGATTTTCACTCGCGCGCTCACGGCGCCGCGGCCGCCGTCGGATACGGCAAGTCGGCGATGGTGTTCTTCATGCTGCGCGACCTGATCGGCAGGGACGCCTTCGAGCGCGGGATACGCCTCTTCTGGCGTGCGCAGCGTTTTCGCTCCGCCTCGTGGGATGACTTGCGCCGGGCGTTCGAGGAAAGCTCGGGGCGTTCGCTGAAGACGTTCTTCGCGCAATGGATCGACCGCGCAGGTGCGCCGCAAGTGCGCATCGAGTCGGCCATCGTGCACGGGGGTCAGGACGGCGCCCGACTGGAGGTGACGCTTACGCAGTCCGCACCGCCTTACAGGCTCAGGGTGCCGATCGATATCGTTACGGCAGAAGGCTCGCAGACCCGCACGGTCGACCTCGACCGGATCCGCCAGACCGTGACGCTGCCGGCGAAAGACGTCCCCGAGGGTCTGCGGCTCGATCCGGAACTGCGGCTGTGGCGCGTCCTCGACCCCGGACAGTTGCCGCCGATTCTGCGCCAGTGGATGCTTGCAAGCGCACCGCGCGTGGCCCTGGTTTCCCCGGCGCTGCAAACGGATGCCATGGCACTCGCTGGCAGCATGTTCGAGAACACCGCAGAGCAGATTTCCCTTGGCCAGGCCAGGGGCGGGACGCAACCGGTGCTGCTGGTCGGCACACAACGCGATATAGACGCGGCGCTTGGTAAGCTCGGATTGCCGCCGCGTCCGGCGCGACTGGCGGATCGCGGCACGGCGCAGGTCTGGACCGTTCGGCGCGAGGCGGCAGGCCCGCCCATCGCGGTGGTATCCGCGCGCGACGCCGCGGCGCTTCGCTTGCTTCAGCGGCCGCTGCCGCACTATGGCGCGCAAAGCTTCCTCGCCTTCGAAGGCGCGCAGGCCATCGAGCGCGGCGTGTGGGACGCGCCGGGACACTTGATCCCGGTGACGCGCTGAACGGGACTAGAGCTTGAGCCGCAGCGGACGCATCGGGGAGAAAGCAAACCCGAGTTTGCGGTAAAGCGCATGTGCGCCGTCGTTGCCCGCATCGGACAGCAACGTGATTCGCAGCACACCATCGCCGCGCGCTTCGCCGATCGCGTGCTCGAGCAGCATCCTGCCGATGCCGCGGCCGCGGCATTCTGGGCGCACCACCAGGTCCTCGAGCCACGCCGCCTTGCCGCCCTCCGCAGTGCTCACGGTATGGAGCAGGCTGCACATTCCGATCACCCGCCCCGCCTCGCGCGCCACATAGATTCGTCCGAGCGATCGATCGGCGAGGATCTCCCGCAGCGCCCGGAGCTGCTTTTCGCCGTCAGGGGAGAATTCGGCCTCCTGGGCAAAGAGCAGGCCCAGCAGTTCGACGAGTTGGTCTAGATCGGCGCTCTCTGCCACTGAGCAATGAGCCGAAGGCGGCGTGACTGCCATATTCCGTGTAAAAGTACCTGCGGGGACATACGCAAGCTTGCGCGATGCGGACCGATCAAGGCAAGCACGGACGGGCATCCCGGCCACGTCGCCACGACCCGACCGCGCCCGCCGGATTTTGTCAAAGAGTGAGAAATACGCCGTATGAACGCGGGACGCGAATGGGTAGCGTACGCGCATGGACCTGTCCCGGAATGGAGCCACCGTATCGGTGCCGCTGGCGGTCGGAGCGGTCATCTTCTCGGGGTTGCTCGTGGGACTTGGGGCGGTGCAGGGTCAAAGCAGCCTGTCGCTCGACCCGTCGCGGTTCGTCACCGCCCGCGGCGCTGCTGTCGGCTGCGGTTCCTGCGGAGTGGTCCAGGACGTTCGAGAGATCGCTAACGCCGGGCCAGGCTACGAGGTAAGCACGGTGGCAAGCAGCCGGGATGACTTGATCCTCATCCTGCTCAGCTCGCTGAGCGGCACCAAGATCGAGTCTGCGCCTCGCAAGATCTACGAAGTGAGTGTTCGCATGGACGACGGCTCCGTGCGCGCCGCGAGACTCGGGGTCGCCCCGCAGTGGAAAGCGGGAGACCGGGTCAGGTTCCTAAAGGGACGGGTCGAGTCCCTGTCGTGACTCGGGGGACGCAGCAGCGTCCCTACACGTTGAAGCGGAAGTGCATGACGTCGCCGTCCTGCACCACATAGTCCTTTCCTTCGACCCGCAGCTTCCCGGCTTCCTTGGCTCCCTGCTCGCCCTTGCAGGCGACGTAGTCGGGGTAGGAAATGACCTCGGCGCGTATGAAGCCGCGCTCAAAATCGGTGTGAATGACGCCCGCCGCCTGCGGTGCCGTCGCCCTGGTCTGCACCGTCCAGGCGCGCACCTCCTTTGGTCCCGCGGTGAAATAGGTCTGCAGGCCCAGCAACTGATAGCCGGCGCGGATCACCCGGTTTAGGCCAGGTTCGTCCATGCCCATGTCGGCGAGGAACACCTTCTTGTCTTCGTCGCTCATGTCGGCGATCTGCGCCTCGAGCGCCGCGCAGATCGCCACGACCGGGGCCCCATCCGTCGCCGCGCGAGCCTCCACCTGCGCAAGAAGCGGGTTGTCGCGCAATCCGTTCTCGTTCACGTTCGCGACGTACATCGTGGGCTTCATGGTAAGCAGAAATAAGGGCTTGAGTACCTCGAGCTCCTCCTTGCTTAGCGCCACGGTGCGCGCAGGGCGTCCATCGTTCAGCGCCGCGCGCACCTTCTCGAGCACGGCGACCAGGCGTTGCGCCTCCTTGTCACCCCCTGCCTTTGCGAGCTTGGCGCTGCGCGCGAGCTGCTTGTCGACCGTCTGGAGGTCAGCCAGCGCAAGTTCGGTGTTGATGGTCTCGATATCCGACATGGGATCGACCTTGCCCGCGACGTGCACTACGTTCGGGTCCTCGAAACAGCGCACCACATGCGCGATCGCGTCGGTCTCCCGAATGGTGGCGAGAAACTGATTGCCGAGGCCCTCGCCCTTCGAGGCACCGGCGACAAGGCCCGCGATGTCGACGAATTCAACCACCGCGGCAATGACCTTCTGCGGACGGACGAGGGCGGCAAGCGCGCCAAGGCGCGCATCGGGCACCTCGACGATCCCGACATTGGGTTCGATCGTGCAGAACGGGTAGTTCTCCGCGGAGATACCCGCTCTGGTGAGGGCGTTGAACAGAGTCGACTTGCCGACGTTTGGCAGTCCGACGATGCCACATTTCAGGCTCAAGTCTTGTCCTTCGTGTGCAGCTTAAGCATTGCGTTCTGCACGTCCCCCGAGATGCACAGGGGCAGAACTCCGAGCGCTTTTTCGATGCTGGAATCGATCGCCTCCCTGTCCTCGAGCGAAGGCTTGCCAAGCACATAGTCGGCGACGGCGCTTCGCTCGCCTGGATGTCCGATCCCGATCCGGAGGCGCCAGAAATCGGGCGAGCCGATGCGCGCCGCAACGTCCTTCAGCCCATTGTGGCCGGCCACGCCGCCGCCCTGCTTCAGCTTGGCGACGCCCGGATCGAAGTCCAGTTCGTCGTGCGCAACCAGGATCTCCGAAGCGGGAATCTTGAAAAAGCCCGCGAGCAGCACGACCGACTTTCCGCTGAGGTTCATGAACGTCTGGGGCATCATCAGCCAGGCGCCGCTCGGCTCATGCCGCCCGACGAAGGCGCTGTATTTGGGCTCCCGGCGCAGCGCGACGCCTTCCCGAACGGCGAACCGCTCGAGCAGCCAGAAGCCCGCATTGTGGCGCGTGCGCTCGTACTCCCTGCCGGGATTGCCCAGACCGACGATCAGACGGATGGCCGACATGCTTGCCTGTAAAGAAAGAGCGGCAAGGACCCAGCGGTCCCTGCCGCCCCTGCCCCCACGACCCGCTATTTCTTCTCTTTCTTCTCTGCCTTCTCGGCCTTCTCGGTCTTCTCGGCCTTCTCCGCCTTCTCGGGCGTCGCGGGCTCGGCTGCGGCCTCGGGCGCCGCTTGCGCCGTGGCCGGCACTTCGCCGGCCGCCGGTGCAGTCGCGGCCGCGGCGGCTTCCTCCTCCTCGCTCACCAGCGCAGGCAGGATTACCGTCGCCACCACCGGATTCTCCGCCTTGTGCAGCACCATCTCGACCCCTTTGGGCAACTGAAGGTCGCGGATGTGAATCGAGCTGCCGACCGAAAGACCGCCGAGATCCACCTCGATAAACTCCGGCAGGTCGTCCGGGAAGCAGGTGATGTCCAGCTCGTTCATGATGTGGCTCGCCACCCCGCCCTGCTCCTTCACGCCCGGTGACTTCTCGGCGTTTACGAAGTGCAGCGGCACCTTCATGTGGATCTTCTTGTCCTTCGAAACGCGTTGGAAGTCCACGTGCTGCACTTGCGCCTTGAAAGGATGCATGTTGAAGCTGCGCAGCAGCACCTGCTCCGGCGTACCGTCGAGCTTGAGCGCGAGGATCGAGGCGTGGAATGCCTCGGTATGAAGCTTCTGCAGCAGATCCTTGTGGTCGAGCTCGATGTTGACCGGCTGCTTGTCTCCGCCGTACAGGATGCCCGGGACCCTGCCCGAGCGACGCAGACGGCGGCTCGCGCCCGTTCCCTGCGCCTCGCGCTTGCGCGCGCTGATTTCGATTTTCATCGCATTGCTCCTTGGTTGATCCGCCCGATCCGCGACCAGATCCGAACGGCGTTGGAAATCTCTACTCTATGAACAGCGAACTCACCGATTCTTCGGTGAAGATCCTGAGAATCGTCTCTGCGAGCAGCGTCGCCACCGAAAGCTGGCGGATCTTTCCGCAGGAGCGCGCCTCGTCGCTCAAGGGAATGGTGTCGGTCACCACCAGCTCGTCCATGTCCGATGCCACGATGCGCCCGACCGCCCCGCCCGAGAGCACCGCGTGCGTGCAGTACGCAACCACCTTCGTCGCACCCTCCTCCTTCAGTACCTGCGCTGCCTTGCACAACGTGCCGGCGGTGTCGACCATGTCGTCCATGATCACGCAGGTACGGCCCGCGACCTCGCCGATCACGTTCATCACCTCCGACACGTTGGCTCTCGGGCGCCGCTTGTCGATGATCGCGAGGTCGGACTCGAGCCGCTTGGCGAGCGCGCGAGCGCGTACCACGCCACCGACGTCGGGTGAAACCACGATCAGGTCCTCGTAGCGCTGCTTCCAGACGTCACCGAGCAGCACCGGCGCCGCATAGATGTTGTCGACCGGAATGTCGAAAAATCCCTGAATCTGGTCGGCGTGCAGGTCCATCGTGAGCACGCGCGCGACGCCGACCGCAGTCAGCATGTTCGCCACGACCTTCGCGCTGATCGCCACGCGCGCGGAGCGTGGCCGGCGATCCTGGCGCGCGTAACCGAAATACGGGATGGCGGCCGTCACGCGCGCAGCCGACGAGCGCTTCAGCGCGTCGACCATGATCAGCAGCTCCATCAGGCTGTCGTTCGTCGGCATGCAGGTCGGCTGCAGCACGAACACGTCCTTGCCGCGCACGTTCTCCAGCAGCTCGACCATCACCTCGCCATCCGAGAACTTGCTGACGACCGCGCGTCCGAGCGAGATGTTCAGATGGCGCGTCACCTCCTGCGCAAGGCGCGGGTTGGCGTTCCCCGTAAACACCATCAGTCGCTCAAGCGGCGTGCCGGCCATGGAACCTAGGTCCAAGATCGAAAATAAAAATGGCTGGGGAGCTAGGATTCGAACCTAGGAATGCCGGAATCAAAATCCGGTGCCTTAACCAACTTGGCGACTCCCCAAAAAATCATTCCGCCCAGTCGTGCAGCGGGTGGCGCTCCAGGGATCGCGTCACGAATCCCTGCATCGTCTCCGGCAACTGCGACTGGAAGGCGCGAGCTTCGGCTTCCTGCGCGAACTCCGCGAACACGCACGCCCCGGAGCCCGTCATACGGGCCGCAGGACAGCGCTGCCTCAGCCACGCCAGATGTGCCGCAACCTCGGGGTAACGGGCGGCCACGACCGCTTCCAGGTCGTTTCTCCCCTGCCCCGAGAAAAAGGGCGGTATTTTGAGCGGTTTCGTATTGCGTGTCAACGCGGCGGCGGCGAAGATTTCTTTCGTAGAAACCGACACTTGAGGCACCAAAACGAGGTACCACGACGGGGCCAGCGAAAGCGCCGTGAGCCGCTCCCCGATTCCCTCGCCGAGCGCACTTTCACCGAACACGAACACCGGCACGTCGGCACCCAGTTGCGCCCCTAAACCCATGAGCTCGTCGCGACGCAGCTTCAGGCCCCAAAGCCGGTTGAGCACCAGCAGCACGGTGGCCGCGTCGGAAGATCCGCCGCCGAGTCCACCGCCGATCGGCAGCACCTTTTCCAGGTCGATGTCCGCGCCAAGCCGGCCGGCGTCGCCACCGGCGCGCGAGCGCGCGTGATCCCTCAGCAGGCTTGCGGCACGCAGGCAAAGGTCGTCTTCGGCTGCGATGCGTGCATCCGCCCGGACGCGTCTCAGCTCGCCGTCGGCACGCAGCCCGATGCCGACCCGGTCGGCGCGCTCGATCAGGCGGAACACCGTCTGCAGGAGGTGATAACCGTCGTCCCTGCGGCCGACGACGTGCAGGAACAGATTCAGCTTGCCTGGGGCCGGATACCATTTCATGGCTTTCGCTGCGGTGCCAGCCGCCACTCGCCGATCGCGAGTCGTAGCTCGATGCCCGGATAGGTCAGGCGCAGGCGCGACGGCAGCGCGCCGTCCTCCCCGTACGCGAGAAACTCGATCCGCCAGCCGTTCTGCAGCAAGCCGACGAGGCGCCCGCTCGCATCGCGCGTCTCCTTCCCCGGACCGGGCGCTTCGCGGCCTCGCACCCAGTCGGCGAGGCCTTCCAGCGGGACGCGGAAGCCGAGCACCTTTTCGGTCAGCGTTTCGGCGTCATGTGCACGATAGACGCGCCCGTCCGAGGCGGTAAGGACGACCGCGTTGCCGTGGCGCACGATGCGCGCGACTCCCTGGCCGAGTGGCGAGGTAATCAGCATTTCATCGTCATGCGCAGCATGACGCCACGCAATATTGCCGCTAGACGCATCGTGCCCGTAGTGCACGGCAATCCGGCCCTTCAGCTCGAACTCGATCGCCTCGGTGCTCTCGCGCGGCGCAAGCTCCGCGCAGGCGCATAGAGCCAGCAGCGATGCGGCGGCGAGAACGCGTATGGATGTTCCCACCGCGCCGTCTCTATCGAATGAAGCGCTTGACCGTCTTCTGGAGCGTATCGTTATCCGGGTGGATCTTGAGCGCCTCGTTCCAGACGCGACGAGCCTCA
>Ga0316631_10000026_pt1 | contig 22713 bp, 44 predicted proteins | sample OWC_May_M1_C1_D3_FD_207672 | JGI IMG/M metagenome (GOLD analysis project Ga0316631, IMG submission 207672) | Wetland soil microbial communities from Old Woman Creek delta, Ohio, United States - OWC_May_M1_C1_D3_A | ecosystem: Environmental > Terrestrial > Soil > Wetlands | place: USA: Ohio... | reverse complement strand
CCAATGCAAAGGGAACACTTTATACTGTTCCAGCTTCAACAGATACCATAGTTCGGTCTATTGTCCTGGTAAATACCAACACGACTGCCGAGGCTGTGAATCTTTACTTTTGCCCAAATGCGGGAACTTCGGTGAGGTTAATCCCAAAAGATTTAAGTCTTGGGATAGGATATTCTCTCGTCTTTGATGTCCCAGTCACTATGGGAACTGCTGGTGATTTAATTCAGGGGGATGCCACTACCGCAGCCAAAGTTGACTATACAATTAGTGGAGTGGAATACGTATAATGAAAATCTATTCTCCTACTGGTATTCTGGAGCAGTGTGATGACTGGCATCATCTAAGCAGGCTAAACTTTTGGTTACCTGGCTATACCTATCGCCAGCAATTCACCATCAACCATACCGATGATGGTGCTCAGACCAACTATCAGATGAAATTAGCAATAGTGAAAGGCATTGGTACTACATCAGCGGGAACACTTTACCTCCAGAACTTAGCACTTAATTATCCTTATGACTTTAGGATTACTAAGTCAGACGGTCTTACTCTTTTAGATAATTGGCGAGAAGAATACGATACCACCGATGGTACTTGGTGGATAGAATTTGATTCTATTCCAGCACATCCCAATAATGGGACATTCTATGTCTACTGGGGCAAGACGAGTGATACTGATGCGAGTAACGGAGATAATACGTTTCCTATCTTTGACCACTTTGATGGCACCCTCACAGATGATTGGATAGTAGATGCGGGGTATGCGGCTGTAGCATCCAGTATTATGACAATCACAGGTGGAGCTGCAGTTTGGAAAGGCATAATTAACAAGACAAGCATAGGGAAATCTACCTGGGCGTTAAGAGCATATAATAAATTTGCTACTGATCCTAAGTATGCTATTTGTGGCGTAGGTACTGCTAGTCCCATTTGTAATAATATTCATCACACTATTATTGTTGAATGGGAAGGTGGTAGTGCCAAACAATTACAGACGAAGGATGCTACTACCTCGTCTGCGGTTGATACTAACTTTACGACAAATGCTTATAAAACGCATGACTTAATAGTAATAGGCAATACCAACGCAAGGTTACTTGAGAATGGTGTTGAGCGTACTAATAGTCCCAAAACTACTAATCCACCTAACTCAACAACTCAGTATGTTAGTCTAATAGGAGCAACTGCAGCAACTTGTATTCAGTGTGATTGGGTTTTGGTTCGTAACTATACTCTCAACGAACCCACATGGGGGACATGGGGTGTTCTTGAATCAGCAGTTATGACCAATATAATTTCTGGTCTAATAATGATAGGAGGAAGACACTAATGGCATTTATATTCAAAGAGTTAAGTGTAGAAGACCAAACGAAAGTGGCCGATATACAGCAAAGGATTGCTGTGTTAGAGAATGAGAAGGCGAAAGTACAAACTGCCTTATCACAATCTCAAGCAAATTATAACCAGCAGATGAACTTGATTGCAGTAGAGATAGACAAACTCAAAGGAGAGTTTGTAGCAATACGAGAAGTGATAACTCAATAAAGATAACATGATAGAAAACCTCGCCCTTATATCAGACCCGCACCTCATGCCAGGCGATATATTCCCCACTCCTCGCTTCGAGAGGGAACCTGAATTGGTTGTGGTTGTGGGGGATACCTTCAACATCAACCCTCTAGGGGTAGACATCTGGAAGAGTTCTGAGGGGATATTGACTGTCCAGAGCATCCCCTTAGCTCTGGCTCGGTATAACTGGGAGATACTTCCAGGCAACCACGACCCGAAGAAGTATCTGACAGAACTGTTTAAGCTGGCAGGAGTTGATAAGACTCCTCTGACTTCTTTGGATGTAGAGATGGTATCGGGCCGAACTTATCACATTGAGCATGGGGATCGGTATACTCCAGACTGGGGCATCATCGCTCCCTTTGCTAACTGGCTAGTGGACGTTATGACCTCTCATTCTATCTGGCTCCGACAGAAGTGGTATAGCTTCTGTGTGTGGAAGGGCTGGCTACCGAGTAAGTGGATGGAAGGTGGTACATCGGGGAATGGAAAGGATATGTCTCATCCCGAAAAGATAGTAGCTCTCTGGGCATATATATACTACCGATATGTGTCCAAGCAGAAGAAAGATTATGTGATTGGGCATACTCATCTTAGGGGTGGTATACAAACTGGCATACTAGGTGTGCCTGACTTGATTACCCTAGGGGCGAATGAATGGCTAGAACTAACCTAGACGAAGCTCACAGAATGGTAAAGATGAACATAACTTTGCAGAGACTTCATCAGGTTGACTTCGACTTGAAAGAGGTTGGTGGAAGTAAGGCGAATAAGTTTATCCAGAAAGCCATAGGGCAATTACAGGATGAACTAGATATGGCTATAGAGAAGTGGTGGCTAGAATGTGCTTTGTCATAATGCGGAAGTCACAGGTAAAAGATATGTGGGCTATGTGGCTAAAAATTAGAGAGCAAGAGGATATTATCAAGAGACAGCAGAATACTATTAGAGAACAGGCTGGAGAGATTGTCCGTTGGCAAGGGGAGACCCATCGTGCTAACGCTGAGTTGCAACGCTTAGTAAATTATAGAGAGGAGATAGCCAATGGAACAAAGACAGGATAATATGCAACGCCGACAGAATGGGTTTGAGAAGGAACAAATTTCCCTAGATGATAAACTTGATGGTATCCAGAAAACGGTCACTGAAATAGCTACTGTTCTCATTGGCATCCCCGGAACCCAAGAAGGTGGGCTAGTAGAAAAGGTGAAATGCAATAGCAATAGAATAAGAAGAGTGGAACTTATCGTTGCTGGAATACTCGGTTCTGGCGCACTTGGTGGTGGCATCTGGAGCATCATAAAGTTTGGTTAAGAGGAGGTAAACGATGAGAGATAACTGGAGTAAATTCAACGAGATAGTGCAGAACCTTCTGGGGCTGGCAGTAGTAGGTATGTATTTGTATATGGCTTATATGGGTAAGGATGTCCCTATTGAGCTGACGGGGTTTGCTGCCGCTGTCCTGATCTTCTTTGGCTTCCAGGCTTATCAGTCTAAGAATGGGAAGAATGGGACACAGTGAACTGGCTAGAGATTGCAATTTGTATCCCTATCTGTTTCCTAGCCTGTAGATTGCTAGATTATCTTATAGACAGGATGAAAAGGCATAAATGATACAAGTAGAGGAATATAAATCTATCATGGTCTTTTGGCTCGATGCCTGTTCCTATGATGATATGACCTTTGGCATTGAACAAGCAAAAGGATTTTCACCTACACCGGTGACAACGGTGGGCTTTCTCATTGAGGAAAACGAGTCTTGCCTTTCTCTCGCAATGGAATTGGCCGGGGGAAACCTCATCCGTCATATTCAAACAATCCCCAAGGCAATCATTAAGAATATCGTCTACTTAAAATCAACTTGACAATGGTGCGAGACTATAAGTAGGGATTATGGAAGCGATAGTCTATCGGATTCTTTACCAATCCCGCAAAGACCTCTTCAAAATCTTTCCTCTCGGCGACATTCATAGTGGTACTATCTATTGTGCTGAGGAGAAAATCAAGAAACAAGTCAAAGCCATAGCCGATGACCCCTTTGCCCGGTGGATCGGAATGGGTGATTATGCTGACCTAATTATCAAGGGTGATAAGCGGTTTGAACATCATCTTATACCTGATTGGGTTAAACCTGATAACATCCCTCAATGTCAATTCCGATGGCTAAGAGACCTCTTGATGCCCATACGAGATAAGTGTATCGGACTCATTGAAGGCAACCATGAAGCAGGCTTTAGGAAAGAACATAGTTTCGATATGATTGCTAATCTCTGTGACTCCGAAGATGGTTTGGGTGTCACTTATCTCGGCTATTCATGCCTCGTTAAGTTTATATTTGTTAGGCAACTCCATGATGTTCACACCTTCAAAGCTCATTTTACTCATGGTTCAGGCTGTCCAGCTACAGAAGGTGGAAAGATGATGAACCTAAAGAAGTCCCTTGATGACTTTGAGGGTGATATTTATGCTACTGGACATATCCATGATATTAAGATAACAGAAAAGCCTATGCTTGGCATGACAGGTTCAGACCCACCAGTGATAGTAAACAAGAATCGCTGTGGAGCTGTCACAGGAAGTTGGTTCCAAACCTATATGCAAGGTTCTAAGCCTAGCTATGGGGAAATGAAACGCTATAGTCCTACGCCGATTGGTTGCCCGGTGTTTGTTATTGATCCTACAAGGGAACTGGTTAATGTCTATAGTAATACAAATATGATGATTAAACGGCTAGAGGGAAATGACTAAGCGAGGAACGAACCTGTGATTTTCAACTCTGACCATAAAGTAAAATAGGAATTTCCATAATTTACTTTAGATAAGGATTGGAAGGTGGGGGCGACCGAATTGGAGAAAGACCCCGTCGACAGGGAGGAATCACACAAGACTCCCGATGTAGGGCAGAGAGGAATCATCCAGCCTGAAACTATGGCTCTCACCGATATTAACGGTGGTTGCTCTGCTAAGTGGTAGAGGGCAGTGTGCAACCCTCTACCCTCGCCCCTGCCCTTTAGTTTTAGCCCTCAAATATGCCACCTAATCCCCCAAAAGGTATCCAGATACCTAAAACAGCCTACCATAGCCTAAAACAGCGTCCTACAGCGACACAGATATACCCCTGGGCTAACCTCTCAGGGGTGTTTTGGTTTTAGTGGACTTGACAAATAGGCTAGACTATGCTAGGCTATATCCAGAAGGTTAAGAAAGGAAATAAGGGAATGACTCACATCGGCAAGAAATAACATTTCTGGTGCTATCAAGGGATCGACAGAGAAGGTAATGAATATTCCGAATGTGATAGATGTGGCAAATGGCGCAAGAACGGTCTTCCGATAGCCAAATCCAAAGTTCCAAAGGATAGAGAATACAAATGAACTGCCCTGACTGTAATCATCCGATGCACAAGGCAGGAAAAGCCTGGTCTGGCAAGAAGCGAGTCCAGCGGTATAAGTGTCAGAAATGTGGTCGCACAACGATCAAAGAAAACTGGTCAGACCTACAGACATTCATCGAGAAGGAGGAAGGCAAATGAATCAGAGAGAACGGTATGAACTAGATCGCCACATCACAGGGAACTGGGGAGAAGACCAATTCAAAGACTGGAATCCTGGGTGTATCTATTATGATAAACAAAAGGATGATTGCCTATCTCATTGGGATGAAGGCAAAGAACTAGATACTTGTGATAATTCCTGTCCACACTATACTGAGAAGGAGAAAAGGTAATGGAAGTCATAAAGTGGGCTTACAAAGAAGGGCAAAAGATAATCCTTACCACGAAAGAAGCAGAGGAATTGAGCGAGGCACTAAAGGGTGCTCTCAGAATAGATTACTGTGAGTCTGGAAGATTCCAGGTAGAGATCGAGGAGGAGGAAGGAAAATGAAGTTAAGCAAACTGCAAAGCTATATCAATATCAATCCTGAGAATATTGAGGTAAATCCCACGGCTGAACTCGAACAACATTTCTTTGGTATTACAGAAGATTATAGGGAAAAAGCGATTGATTTTTCTATTCAGCATCAATTGCCTGTCTTATCTACATTCAATAATGTTTATACTCTTGTCAGTCGATATATCAAGTTTGAGTGTCCTAAATGCCATGAGGTTATGAGTGCTAATGGGGGAGGTGGTAATTCTGATATGTCAATTACTAACTTCTTTTGTGAAACTTGCAAAGTTAAGGCATCCTTGACAATACCTAATATGAGTGGAATAGAGTTTTCTTTTGAGAAGGAGGAGAGGTGAGTGGTCTCAAGAGAACCTTAGGATACGAAATAAAACAAGTTGAAGCATGTCAAGAATACCTTGTAGAGTGTCAGATTAGGCTCGACTATGCTATTATTCTTTTGGGGGATGCACTGAAAGCATTGCCTAAGGCAAGCAAATGGTCAACCATTGTTACGGTGTTAAGGGGATTCTGGTGTAGAGCAAAGTCCAGAATGTAGTAAAAGCACCAAAATACCAAAGAGGATAAGTAAAGAAATAGCCAATAGAATCTCCTTACTCATTTGCCTACCCGTTGATTTTTTCCTGCCTTCCCCATCATAGCCAGTAGAACGAGGGTATTCGATAATATCTGTGATAACCCTTCTAATTCCTTTAATCATCATCTTGCCTCATCTTAATCGGACCAAACCTCTCACTTAGGTTTTTCCTCCTTCGATGCATGCACAATCTTCCAGGACACAATAGGTACTCCTATCAGGCTTAGCACGATAAAAGTCATCCAACGTTTCACCGATATGTCATGATAGGGAGCCAGTGTAATTGCTCCTACGATTACTACGCCAACCAGCAGAATGAATAAGAATGTCCAACCTGGGTGGCTGTCTGCCCATTCCTTTCTTACCTTTTGCTCATTCTCCTCATCCTCTATGCCCTCATCTCTTGATATTTTCCTCATTGCTTCACCTCCTTGATCGGACTCGGACTATAGCACCTGTCACTGGGAAAGTCAACTACCATAGGTGATTTAATAAAAATGAGCCATTATGCTTATTGACAAGGGTTGTCAGGCAATGTATAATCCTACCATCATGGTTAAGATAAAAGCCGTTATCAAATACACCCAGCGATGCTCCAAGTGTCAACACGAGTGGGAGACTGAATCAGAGCATCCTCGGCAATGCCCTAAGTGCTGGTCAAGACGCTGGGATGGAGTTGATAAAGATGCAAAGTAATATACTCTTCATATACCAAAGGAAACTGAGGCAGTTTGTAATTGAAGAAAGAGGAGGGAATAAAAATGTTTCAGAAAGTCACTACTCAAATCGAATTTAATGCTGCTGTTAAAGCAGGGATGGATATTGAGGTAGATTCAGGTTTTTGGGAAGTCAAGGTAGAGATTCATATAAGGCTTCGGGACAATGCCAGTGCTGAGCTTCGGGGCAATGCCAGTGCTGAGCTTCGGGGCAATGCCAGTGCTGTGCTTCGGGACAATGCCAGTGCTGAGCTTTGGGGCAATGCCCGTGCTGAGCTTTGGGGCAATGCCCGTGCTGAGCTTCGGGACAATGCCCGTGCTGTGCTTCGGGACAATGCCAGTGCTGTGCTTCGGGACAATGCCAGTGCTGTGCTTCGGGACAATGCCCGTGCTGTGCTTTGGGACAATGCCCGTGCTGAGCTTCGGGGCAATGCCCGTGCTGAGCTTCGGGGCAATGCCCGTGCTGAGCTTCGGGACAATGCCAGTGCTTTTGCTTGGTCGAAATCTATAGCAGTTGTTCTCTCTGTCACAGCTAAAGTGATAGGCAATGTCTTTTATCCCAATAAGCAAACTGATGTAAACGGTTGGCTAAAACGATGGGGAGTTAAGATTAAAGCTGGCTCAGTTATACTCTATAAAGCCACAGGGAAGGATTATGTTACTCGCAATGATGTAGCCTTTGTCCCTCATACTCATGTCGTGGCTCCTGATTGGGAAGATAGAGAGGATATTGAGTGTGGTAGTGGACTACATTTTTGCCCTCATCCGACAGCTTGTAAGCAATTTAGGGGCGAGATTGAACATTATGTTGCCTGTAAGGTAAAGGTTGAAGATTTGCGAGCCTTCAATAGTATGCCTAATTATCCCGACAAAATTCGAGGTAAACAGTGCGATGTTCTTTACGAGTGTGATGAACTGGGAAACAAGAAGGATAGGAGGCAAGGGGATGGACACTAAAACCCAGGTTGAAAATGCCATTCGGCAAGCAAGTAAGTTGCTGGATAAGAGTGAGCTAGAGTGGGTAAGAAAGGAACTGGACGATATGAAGGCTATGGATGAGGCAAGTAGCCTCTATCGAGGAAAGAAGGGGGCAAGATGAGTGACAGGCACGTAGTAATCGAAGGATGCTATTGTCGTTTCTGTGAAGACGCAAGAGTAAGACAGAAGCTACTCAGTGCGAAGGCAAAGAAGCAGCCTAGAGAGCATGGGCACTTTGTTAAGAAGATGGCTGAGGAAGTCCCTCCCAAGCCTGTCCAAGTATTCAAGGTGGGGGATAGGGTAGAGGGTATTAACCCTGTTGGAAGTAACAAGGTTTTAGGGGCTAAAGGGACGATATGTAAACTTAACGGAGGAATATCTTATTTGGTTGAGTTTGAAGATAACATTCACGGTTGGGGTGAAAATGATCGATATTGGAATTGTAAAGCTAGTGAATTGAAGTTGCTAGAACCTGCTTCCAAGTCAGAACCCAAGAAGGACACCGATGAGCCTATCAGGGAGTGCTACTTCTGTGGGAGGTATAAGCGAGCGAGCAAGGGAAAGGTGCAGGAGTTTGATAATGGAAAACTTATGCACCCCAGAGAAGAACACTGGGTCTGTTTCGACCCTTGCATTAAAGCTCTAAACGATGGCGGACTAAAGGTGTCTGCCAGATAGGAGGGGAAGTAGATATGAACGGAATTCTAATCTTAGAAGTAGGTGAGTACCGCATTGAATATAATCCAAGAAACCAGATGTTCTACATCGTCAAAGATGGCGAAGAACTTACTAGCGAGAATACTCAGAAGGACTGCGAGAAATATATCGAGGCGGACAAGAAGAAGAGAAGGAGCTTTGAACCATTCACGGTTATTTCGCCTAGCGAGAAGGCAAAGGTGAAGATAACCTCGCAGGATGCCCATGATTCAAACGAGGTGTGGGTCTCGGAGACTAGGCGAGGCCGGGGGAAATATACCTTATCTAGTCAATACGGTGCAGCACCACACTATTACTTCTTCGAGGATAACGATTATAACGGTACTATTCTAGGTACTATCCTGGATTTGGAAAAGACGATTAACCAATGCTCGAACGACATTGATAATTTAAGCAAACAGTTTACCAACCCTATCACCCAGGAGTATATCGAGAAAAGAAGGAGGGTGGGGAATGAGCAACTATGATACCTGCAAAGCCTGTGGGAATGAATTGGATCAAGAGGAATCCTATATCGGGGTATGTGAGAACTGCCAGAAGATGTATAACGAGCAAACCGCAGAATTAGCCATTGCAGAACTAGCCCACTGGCAACACGCTCCAGCCTGGCCGAGAGATTCGGCTAGGGACGGGCTGGATTAGAAAGGAGAGGAATGACCAAACCAGGAGTAGAAGTCAAGAAATTTGATATAACGGAGCATATCAGGAATGAGGTTAGGAAGGTGATAGTTGCCTCTATTCCTGATGAACAGATGGATATTGGGAACTTTATCAAAGAAAATAGAATAAGACTAGAACTAGATTGTAAGTGGCTGGTCTGGAGTAATGACGAGTGGTATGTCTACGAACACAAGTATAGAGCAAGGCACAGCACTTGTCTCTATCGTGGTGACTCGTTTGAGGCTGCTCTAACTATACTAGCTACAGATTAGAAAGGAGAAGGAAGATGAATGAGAATCGGATAGAGCGAGCCAAAATATTAGGCGATGACGCATTAGTGCTCGAACTTACTAAAGGTACACTAATTTCCTTGATTACATTTCGTGGTGGGCCTGAACTACACATTCACGGACTAACCCTTGAGGACTGTAACCTTCTCAAGTCAGTCTTGGAGAAGCGGATAGCCGAACTGGAGAATGAAGAGATAAAGCTTCAGGCCATAGCGGTCTGAGAGAGGAGGAAGAAATGGTTACAAATAATCACTTATCAGTCTCGCAAATCAGTATGTTTCTTCGGTGCCCGATGCAATATGAATTTCGCTATATCAAAGGCATCAAGATACCGCCAGCAGGGGCGATGATAGAAGGCACGGCTTACCATGCTGCTATCGCTAACGATTTGTGGAATAAGAAAGAGACTGGCGAGTTATTGCCTGATAGTGAAATCGGCGATGTGTTCTCTACTTCATTTGATCACCAAGTAAAGACAAAGGGACTTCGAGAAGATGAGGTATGGGAAGAGTTTGAGCAAATAGATTGGCAAGGGGAAGACCCTGGGCAGTTGAAAGATGAAGGGATTAAATTAGCTCAGCTCTATCACAACACAGTAGCCAATACAATAGAACCTGTGGAAATAGAGGAACGAAAGGAAACTACTATAGCTGGTTTCCCCTTCGTCTTTATTGCCGATGTTGTGGAAGCGAAGCGGGTCATAGACCACAAGGTTAAGAAGAAGCGATTTAGCGAAGATGAACTGAAGAAAGACCTACAGGCGACAACTTATAGCATGATCTATCAAAGACCCTTTGAGTTCCATGTGGCGGTCAAAAGCAAAACATGGATGAATCTAAAACCTGCGAAAGGTGAAACTGAACAGGACAAGTGGATAGCCAAAGCGCCAAGAGGTAAAGGTGATTTTCTATTTTTCACAGGCTTGGTAACACGAGTCAAGCAAGCTATTGATACAGGCATATTCTACCCAAACCCTACAGGGTGGGTATGCTCTGAGCAATGGTGTGGGTATTACAAATTGTGTAGAGGGAAGGAGAATTAACATGTCAGAAAGAATAAAGCTAATCATAACTGAAGTCGGCGAAGTCCAGAAGGTAGGGGATAAACAACTTCCCAAACTATCCTTCAAGGCAAAGAACTCGGAAGGTAAGGAGTTGTCTTACTTCACCTTCAACCAAAAGTTATTCCCATCAATAGTTAAGGATACTACGATAGAGGCTGACATAGAGGCTACACCATGGCAGAGTGGTGATAACTCTGGCATTAACCGGAAGGTAGTGCAAATCTACGTTAACGGTCAGGCTATAGTAGAGAGCAAAGGGCAAGGTGGGGGTAAACAGTGGGGCAAATCCCCTGAACAACTCGCTACCGAGCGAGCCAGTATTGAAAGCCAGACGGCCTTTAATGGGGTGATTGAATTACTAGTAGCTAAAGTTATTGAACTTAATAATCCACTGGCAATTAGGGCGGTGGACTGGGCTTCAGAGAAGTTGGGGGGTGAACCACAGAAGTCTAAGACCGAACCCAAGGTAGCATCGGCGACCGAAGAGGGGATTGCTAAAGTAGAGGATAAGAATGGAGAATCTAAGTCATTCATTGATATGGGGTGGCTGACGGAAAGTCTAAAAACTTTACAGAAGAAAGGGAAGAAGGCGTATTACGATCCCGAAGTTATCAAGTATCTGGACACGATAACCAACCCCAAAATAAAGAGCAAGACTGTAGCTGAAGCTGTAAGCCGATTGAATAAAGACCAAGCAGCTAACTATGTGAAGACTATAGAGACAGCGTTGGTGAGCTAGCGAACCTTAAAAAGTGAATAGGTAATAGCTTGCTGGTGTCAAGGCTGCTTGTGGCGCATAGCGACCAGCAAGTTATAAGCCTGAGCCGAGGGTGGTCTGAAAGGGTAGAGCGTGTCGCATGATAGTGGGTAGTATACGCATCATGCTAGGGCTAAAGAAGGGCAACGCTCAGTGTAGGCATCAGGCAAACTGGCAGAGGGGGCAGCAAGGCGAAAGATGCTCGAAGGTGAAACATCCAACCCCATCTTAGCCAGCCCTCTCCCTGCCAGTAAGATAAGAAAGGAGAGAGAATTAAAATGATGCCACATGAAGCAAGTCAATATGTAGCAGTCCAGATAGGTAATGCAGCTAGTCTAGTGGCAAGCTATATAGTTGAAGAGAGTAGCACTATAAGAGAAGAATTTACTCGTCCATCTGTTCTGTTTAGACCAACGGTTTGCCTCGATGGCAATAAGTGGTGTGCTCTATACGGCTCGAACATTATGGAAGGTGTAGTTGGTTGGGGTGATTCTCCAGATGAAGCGTGTAAGGATTTTGATAGGGTGTGGAAGAAAGGAGAATGATGGAAGGCATAAATGCTAGATTATGGAATACTCCTATAGTTACCAAGACTGGTAAGCTCATAGCTCTTACCAAGTCATCAAGTATTAAACATCTTTCTCATGGAGATACATTTAGTGTTTCCAGCGGAATGTTCAGAGTAAAAAGAGTTTTCAGAAATAAGATTATTGCCATTAAAGTAAAGGAGAATGATGGGAACACCTGAAGATGTAGCAGCAGAGGAATATTTTACTCCACCTGAAGCACCTTGGGAAAAGATGGTAAGTTACCAGTGTGTTTGTTCTTCTTATGATAGGACACCATTACAAACTGGTGATGAAATATGCCACTGTTATGAGTGTGATGCTTATAACTGGGGGAAACAAGCCCAAGCCAAACTCACTTGGCAGCCCGCCTATGACCAAGGCTTCGCTGATGCGGTGAACTGGGTAAAAGAACATAGTGAGATTATAAGGTGTGATCCTGACGTTGAGCCTTATTTTGCCTCATATCTATGGATAGATTTGGCAGACTGGGAAGCCTTAAAGCTACATCTCTCAAAAAGGAGGGGATAGAGCGATGAACAAGACATCTATCGAGTGGGTTAAGAACCCCAATGGTAGCCAGGGATATACATGGAATCCAATCACAGGTTGCCTTAATGGTTGCAGCTACTGCTATGCTCGAAAGTTGGCGAATGGAAGACTCTTTAGTAGATATATGTCGAATACCAATGTTGCTCCTCATAAATTAGCAGGTGTTGAAGCAGCCAAAGTCCTTGACCCCTTCTATCCCCGCTTCTGGGAAGAGAAGTTAGAGGAACCACTAGCAAAAGGAGTCTCAAAAGGTAAAACCACAACGCTTTACGGACATAAGCGAAGAGGAGTCTTTGTTTGTGATATGTCTGACCTCTTCGGCATTGGGATACCTGAAGAATGGACAAGACAAGTAATGGAAAGTATTACAGATTGTCCGAATGACCGCTTCTATCTCCTCACCAAGCAGCCTCAGAATCTAGCCAAGTGGTCGCCCTTTCCCCCAAACTGTTACGTGGGAGTGAGTGCAACCAATGATTTTCAGCAGATAAAGGCACTAGCTTGGCTACAAAGAATTGAGGCTAAAGTTAAATACCTTTCCATCGAACCGTTATTAGAAGAGATTATTCTGCCTTCATCGGGTTTAGAAAGGACACTTGACTGGCTCATCATCGGCCAGCAAACCCCTATCCATCCAGAGACTACACCTAAACTCGAATGGATAAAAGAGATTGTAGAAGCTGCGGATAGAGCAGGAGTGAAGGTGTTTCTCAAAGATAATTTGAGACCTCTACTAACACCATCATGGCTCGGAAATCAAGACAAGAGCTGGGCATTTAGACACGGAGAACTAAGACAGGAGACGCCATAGGAGGAGGAGCGATGAAATTAGAGAAAGCTATCAAGATATTAGTAGTGAATAAAATTCACTGTGAATTTAAAGGTAACACTGAGGAACTTGTAGAAGCTCTCCAGTTAGGGATTGAAGCTTTGAAGTATATTCGGGAGTGGCGATTGCCAGGACACGGGGGAGCAACTATTCGTCTCCCAGGCGAGACAGAAGAATAGGAGGCACCATGTTCACCACACGAATCAAGATAGCTGATAGGAAGTGGCTGCTCATCCGAGTGTGGCTTGATGGACGCTGCACCTGGGATGCGTGGCAGAGTTGGGAATTGAAATACGAGGGTTGGGAAGGTGACTTTCTACTATGGAGTGAGAATTGATGCCCTTGGAGGTGAGATGAAAGTAACCTATGACGCTGAAGCAAAAGCACTCTATGTTTATATTATAGACAAACCTTGGACTATTAAAACTGAGGAGCTAATCCCCGACTCTGTATTTATACATAGGACAGAGTTAGGGCAGATTGTAGGAATTGAGATATTAGATGTGGACTTGGAAGATATTACCCGAAGGGATTAACCCCCTAGAGACCGGGAGGGAGGAGTGATAAAAGTTATTTGGTGGATACATACGCACTGGTTACTCCCACTCACTCATAAAGAGGAGCCACCTGATTCTCCTTGGGCAGGAAGCTGGAGGGTGCGGCGGTGGGCAAAAGGCTGGTTTATAAACGGCCATCCTTGGATACTCTGGTGTGGCTGTGGTGATGGCTTAGAAAACTGGCATGAAGTATGGCATCGCAAATGTTCTAATTGTGAATTTATAGAGGAGATCAGGGCATGGGTAGAGGAGGACACGGAGATGAGAGATGGCTAGAGATTTAATAGCCGAGGCGAGGCAAGCCCACAACCAAGCCATGCAGACCGATCCTGTCTATCGTCAGGACTATGCAATGGATATATTCAGGGAGGAGATGTCCGGCTACCTACCCTATGCAAGCAAGCATTTTATAGCTACTGGCGCCCCTACCGAACTCTGGTTGGATGATAGGCAGGAAAGGATAGTGTTGAATCTGAAGGCAGAACTCGACAAAGTTAAGGCACACAATAACTATTTAGAAAACAAACTCAATGGGCATTTGGACAAGCCAAAGAAGAAGAGGAAAGTATTGAAGGAAATTGAACTGTGAGTAAGCCTGAAGTCAGAGAAACGATTACAGGCTATGATCTTCAATGGAAACCTGAGAATATAACTATCCGAGCATCGAGGCTACAAGCACATAGTTCCGATGGCCGGGTGACGGGGGAGATTATCATATCCCGAACTGGCAATGACCGCCCGATATATCCACCTACATCAGTCAATTTCTCCTCTGATCGTACACGATCTTCTCTTATCAAGACCCTTTCAGACCTTGATAATGAGATAGACTGGTCTGCCATCATCAATCAACTGAGTGTGGCAATTATAGAGCGAGCCAGGGAAGGGGAGCCAGTCAGGGAATTATGGACTAATGCCACAGATATTGAGCCACCAAAGTTTGTGCTTGAACCCTTGCTCTATGAAGGACTACCCACGATTATTTTTGGAGAAAAGGCAGTCTGTAAATCTACTATTTCGATTGCTATTTATGCCTGTCTGATTCTTCCTTGGACAGATAATACCCTGGGTTGGAGAACACCGGAGAAATCTACTATCCCCTTGCTTTGTGATTACGAGGCGGATTACAAGATAGCTCAGTATAATGCCAAGCGACTCCAGCAAGGCATGAATCTAACTCCCTTCCCTGTATATCACCGGCGCTGCACTTTACCCTTAGCAGATGACATTGAACAATTAAAGAGACACATTGACCGCATCGGAGCCACGGCGATTATCATTGATAGTCTGGGCCCGGCAGTAGGCGGCGATCTTAAAGAAGCAAGCCAAGCTCTCAGATTTACTACCGCCGTGAGGCAACTAAATTGTTCTACCTTGGTCATAGGGCAGACTTCCAAGGATAGGGAGAACAAGCATAAGAGCGTATTCGGTTCAACTTACTTTGAATACTACGCTCGCAACCTTTACGAGTTACGCAAGGTTCAAGAAGAGGGCGAGGATGATATTGACTTAGCACTTTATAACACCTACTGCAATCTAGGTAGGCGCACCCCGGCACAGGGCTTTCACATCTCCTTCACAGACCAAGGGACACGGATAGAATCTCAGGCAATTACAGCACCAGAGTTAGTTGAAAGGCTAGGGACTCAGAATCGAATACTAAAAGCTCTACGAGAGGAACCTATAGGAGCTAAGGAATTAGCCGAGATGCTTGGGATAGCATCGAATACTGTTAGACAATCACTTAAACGCATGAAGAGTAAAGGGTTAGTTATCAAGGTCGATGATAGATGGGGAATTGTAGATAAAGATGTGTAACAGAGTCGTTACAATATCGTTAGTGTCACGTGACAAACAGTGTGACAGCCTTTTATGGCTTATAGCTAAGTTAGCTTTGTGTGACATGTCACGTGACAAGTTTTTTGCATGTAACGTGACGTGACAACAGGGTATATATATACCCTGTCACGCTAAAATGTCACGCTAATAATTATAAAATTATGTCTACTCTAAAGGAAGTAACTTGACTGCTATAAAAAGGATGAGGCATCCGGGGAGCGGGCACAAGTTGAAGGTTAAGGAGGGAATATAATGTGGTTCAAGATTTTATTGCTGGTCTATTTTGGTGGAAGTGCTTTGCTCTTACTGCATAGGGTGGGGTCACCAGATAAGTTAAAACCAACAGCTACATCTACGGCGATAAGTGCCTTAATGACAACTCTACTTGCTATTGGCGTGTGGCTAATGGTGTGAGGCAGGAATGGGCGCAAGTTGACTACGAGTAAAAAAAGATGAGGTGGAATGATGGCAGAAGTAGCTACTAAACCTTGTGCTCACCATTGGGAGTTAGAGACGCCGAGCAAAGCTAGCCATGGCATTGTTATTGGCAGATGTAGTCTGTGTAAAGGTGAGAGAAAATTCCCCGCTTCTGAAGGTGCAGGCATAGACGTTGATTCGACCATAACGTATCCCGATAAGGAAACAGTGAACGATAAGAACGATAAGCCAGTCCGCAAGCAGCGTAGTTCCATGGAACTCAATTCTCGGAAGGATGAAATTATTGCTATTTGGGAAAGGAATGGGGGAAATGCTTTAAGGACTGCCAAAGAAATAGGAATCCCTCATACGACCTTATTTTATAACTTGCAGAGATGGGGGCTTACTAAGGATAAACCCAATATGGTTGCGAAGCTGGAGGAATTGAAAACAAAGATAGAATCCGAAAGGAAATCTATTTTAGAAGAACTGGGTAGACTAGAGAATCAGATTGACAGTCTAAACACGGTTATCCTTTTGTTGAAGAATGTCACAAACCGTCCTGGACTTAGGGATAAATAGGTGAGGAGAAGATGAACAAGGCAAAGGTTAAAGGTCAGTTTAGGCTGAGAGTGACAGGAATACTTGAGGTCTTTCGGCAATATGGGTTGGACATCTATATCCCTGGAGCCGTAGAAGGTATCTGCCAGGAGTTTGACCGAGTGATAGAGGAGATATTGAAGGGTGAAAAGACTGGCACGGACTAACCTCAAGGAATCTGACATTAAGCTCCAAATCAAGGACTATCTCAAATATCGCCATATTTTCAATTATCACATAACGCAGACGATGGGTAGTTATCCTGGCTTACCAGACCGAGTGTTGCATTACCGTGGACGAGTGATTTACCTTGAAATCAAGAGGCCGAATGGAGAACTTAGCATCCATCAACAAGCCTTTGGTGAGCGATGTGTTGAGGATGATATTGCCTACTGGGTAGTTGATAGTGTCGAGAAACTAGAGGCATTACTTAATAAGGCTGGTAGGACTTGACAACTATGCTAGGCTGTAATTAAGAGATTGGATAGTATTCTAAGGCATGGCTATCACCTGATTACAGGTCTAACGGAGCACACAGACAAGAGATTTGCTAGGGCTCACGAGTATAGCCGTGCCGTTTATAGATAGGGAGGGTAATGGCTGAGAACGATGACATGATAGGCACTTATGCCACTGTCTTCAATCAAGGTCGCCAGGCAGGGAGAGAAGAGGTGGTGAGGGCAGTTAACAAGTTGCTTATTCCTACAAGTGAGCCAGTTAGCACAATCCCAAACTTCTATTTTAGACAATCAGTGTGGCGACAGCAGTTAAAAGAGTGGGGGATGACAGTTGATTAAGGCTAGCACACACCTTGACAAGCAGAGTCGCAATCTGGTTAGGTGTGTTGTTCTTTGCCTCGGTGTGCACGTTCCGAGGCTATATACTGCGATGGGGGTGGGCTGAAATATGCCCACTCCCGCCCTAGGGGAATAGATTGTAATGGTTAGCAACGGTAAGAACGGTAACGGCAAGCATGGCACAGGTTATCCTGCGGTGTTAGACTGGGACTTAATTGCCAGTCTTTGTGAGATTCAATGCACGATGGAGGAGATCGCCTTCATCTGCAAGTGCTCAAAGCAGACACTACGTAACCATGCGGTGCGGAATCAAGGTAGCACATTTGAAGATTACTTGGAAGAACATCGGTGTGGTGGCAAGGTATCACTGAGAAGGGCGCAGTTCTCGAAGGCACTGGGTAGTGAAGGTAAGCCTTTCAGGGATGAAGATGGCAAGGTGCTTATAGACCAGAAAGGCAAGGTACAGTGGGAGATTGACCCTGTACCACCTGATACTGCAATGCAGATTTGGTTAGGCAAGCAACACCTAGGTCAGAAAGAGCCACCACACGAGATAGGTGGGATTGGTGATAAGCCGATTACCTTGAAGATAGTGGAGGATGCTTAATGCCTGTAGCTACAACAGAGTGTGAATATAAAGTCCATCTGCGTCCTACTCATGCAAGTCCTAAGCAGGATAGATTAGTCAATTCAGATAGTAAACGCATTATTGTTAAGGCCGGTAGACGATTTGGTAAGACGGTTGGCCTAGCAAAGAGGAGTGTTAAGCGATTCCTTAAGGGAAGACGACAACTCTACGCTGCACCAACATCAACACAGACCGATGCCTTCTGGTATGAGGTGACGAAGGCTCTGGCAGAACCGATAGAAGCGGGAGTCTTTATCAAGAACGAAACCGAGCGATATATTGAATTATCTAAGACAAAGCAAAGAATTAAGGCTAAGACAGCTTGGAACGCCAATACCTTGCGGGGTGATTACGCAGACGATCTCTACCTTGACGAATTTCAGTTGATGGCCGAGGATACATGGGAAGAGGTTGGCCAGCCAATGCTCATTGATAACAACGGGGATGCAGTCTTTTGCTATACCCCTCCCTCACTTGCCAGTAGTGGAATAAGTAAAGCACGAGACCCACGCCATGCCTCTAAGTTCTTCAAAGAACACATGGCAGATACTTCTGGGCTGTGGGAGTGTATTCATGCGACTACTCTTGAGAGTCCCTATGTTAGCCAGGAAGGGATAGCACTGGCAACTCAAGGTATGAGCCTTGAGGCTCGCAGGCGAGAGATTATGGCTGAGGATGATGAGATCGAGGCTTCTTGGTTGGTGAATGGTAGGTTTAACGAATCTCTTTGCAAGATCAAACGCTTTACTATCCCTACTAACTGGGATGTCTATTCAGGGCATGACTTTGGCAGCGCAAACCCCGCAGCATTATTTCTAGCTCGTGTTAAGCTCCCCCTACCTATGGGTGCGCCATCCTATATGAGGTATAATGACTTAGTTGCCTTTCGAGAGTATGCGCCGGGGGCGGGCTTTTCTATGATCCAGCACATAGAGCGATTTAAAGAACTTACCAGGGGTTATACTATCAGGACAAGTCGAGGTGGCAACTTCACCACCGAGGACGAAATTAGACAAGGTTATACACGCTCTGGTTGGCTTATCCTGGCCCCGGCACTTGAAAAAAAGAATAGCCAGATAGACAGGGTTATCTCTATTGAAGAGAACAATAAACTATACATCTTTGAGGACTTGTGGATGCTACTATCCGAGGTAGCTAATTGTCTGTGGAAGTTGGGCAAGGATAATAAGCCTACAAACGAGATAGAGAATGAATCAATCTATCATCTGTTTGCTTGCCTGCGCCACATTGCAAGTGACCCTGACTTCACACCCGAAACCGTAGTCTCTAGCCAGAGGTACAAGTCAATTCAGTATTGATGGAGGAGAAGGATGCCAGTAAAGATAACTCCTGTTAAGGGTGGTAAATACAAGGTATCCACTCCCAGTGGCACAAAGGCAAAAGCCACGACTAAGGTAAAGGCTGAGAAACAGAAGCGGTTGCTTCAAGGTGTAGAGCATGGATGGCATCCTACAGGGAAGAAGGGGAAGAAGAAGTAGATGGACACAATCTAGCACCTAACTAATCTAGCTGGCCAGAAAACTGGAGGCGATTATCCCAGAAATGGGGGATCGCCTTTTTTGTTAAGTGAAAGGAGAAGGAAAGATGTTAGAGGTCAAATGCACACATGAACACAAGTGTAAACATGAGAATCTTCGTTATTGCTCAAATTGTGACATGGTTTACTGTTTAACCTGCGGCAAGGAATGGATACCTAACTTCTATGGGACAATCGCTGTCTCCAATGGCACATTCCCTGTCTTAGATAATTCGATACTTAACAATACATAGGAGGCACGGATGGCAGAGAAGGTTTGGCTAGACAGAGATAAAGACTTCGTAAATGAGTACTCGGACTTGCAGAAACGCATGGAGAGCGATGTTAATATCTACCGAATGGTGGGAGACGACCTAGTATATTTGTCTGGTGCTTTCCAAGGGAAAAAGATACCTGACACTATCACCGAGGTTACTGCCCTGATCAGGATATTCGCAGATAACCTGATAGCTGACATTTGCGAAGGCAAGATGCAGTTGTCCATTGAGACGAATGAGAAGTTATCTGATACTCAGAAGGCAGCTATAGTCAAGTGGTTAGAGATCATGCTTCAGGCTGCTGATGAATACAACTTACTCAGGGGTGATCCTCCTTTATTCTCTTCTATAGTTAGTCAACTTGCGCAGAGAGGCAGGACTATTGACTTGGTCTATCCTCATCTTACTAAAGATAAGAAGTTTATTATCCCTCATATTGTAGCCTGGGACACAGCCTACTCAGATTTCTTATCAGCAATAGGGGATCAAGGGTGGGGTATCTATAAGATGACCCGAAGCAAATCCCAGTTGCAGTCCGAATATCCAGATTTAACTATCCCTGAAAGTAAAACTATCAAGGTATGGGACTGTTGGGACAGTCAACTACATGACCTGCTTCTGGAAGAGAAAGAGGCTAACACTGAGCCGCATGGACTAGGGTTCTGTCCTGCCATTCAGGAGATAGTCCAGAACACACCCTTTCTGCGTGATGAGAACTATAAGAAATACGAAGGAGAAGCTATCTATGCTCCTGTGCGTGAGACAATCAAGAGGTTCAACCGCTTTCTTTCGATAGAGTCTAGCCTGGCCTATAAGAGTTTTCAGAATGGATTACAACTAAAGACTGATGATCCAAACGCAAAACCTGATGATCCCTATGGGAATAGGAAAGTTAATATTGTAGGGATAGATGGAGGCTACTATCCTATGCCTATTGAAGACTTAAAGATGTCAACTCAGATTGGGCATCAATCTGCTGAGAAAGAATTACGCATGGGGACTATACCTATCCTGGAGTTGGGAGAGATTAAAGGAGAGAATACCTTACCTCAGATTACCCAGGCGAACGATGTTACTCGGAAGAGGGAGAGTCCACTAATTAAGGCTGCGGAGAGAACCATAGAACGGATATGCCGGATGGCGATTGCTATTGCTCGAAAGCAGGAATGGACTAATGTGAGAGAGTTTATCCCTGACATAGAGTTAGAGTTGCCACAGGCTAAGTTGGACGCTAAGTTCAAGGTCAAGTGCCAGATAACACCCGTAGCCCCACTGGAGAATATAGCCAGATACCAGTTAGGTATGATAGCAAGACAGTTAGGGCGACCACAGCGGACTATATTTGCTGACATTCTAAAGGTGGAGAACCCAGAAGAGGAAATGCTGCAAGCTAACGAAGAGATGGTCGAGTCTAAATCAGAGAAGTTGGCCATCTGGAAAGCGGCACGAAGGAACTTGGAAAGTGACGATGAAAAGCAGCGAGAGGAAGGGGCACTACTCGCTCTCGAGCTTGGGCTTACTAAAGAGCAGGTGTTAGCAGGAGAGATGATTCCCAAGACTGCGCCAACGGAAACGCAGTCACCACAAGAAGGAGTATCACAAGGTCTGTCAGTTGGGGGAACAAATATTGCTGGGCAGCAGGAGGGTATGGCCAAGAGAAAAGCTAACCTGGCAACCAAACTAGGAGGTCAATAATGCCAAAGATAGATCGGCTAAAGCAGTTACAAGATTCACTATGGAGTGAGTTTGATAAGACTTACCCACAAGGGCTAGGGGGTGGAATAACTAAACCACAAGGGGTAGGGGGTAATGACCCCTTAACCAAGATTCTGCCAGTAATAAAAATGCACAGGCAGGGGTTAACGCCGAGGACACCGAAAGTTCAGGAGTGAAGTAGGATGGAAGAAATAGAACAAGCGTTTTATGAAATATCTGATAAAGATTTGAAGGATGCTGTACTAAAAATACTCGATGAGGACATTCAAGAACAATTCTATATTGAGTATATCTTACCTGTCCCTGAACAAAATGTCGGGATTTCACTTAGTGGTAATAAGTGGATTATCAAGTTAAATAAAAAGATTGGATTGTAAGATATGGTAATGCCCGCCTCCACCTTTGTGTCTAACCCCTTCGGGGAAACGACAGACTATTCCCAACTCGCTCAGTCTGCTGAGGAGAAAAAGAGACAGCAGTTACTATCTAGTTTACAATCATCCACTACTCCCCAGGTCTTTACCGCTGCCGATGCACAGTTGTTGGGACTTGACCTTTCTACTACTGGCGAAGCAGACTGGGCAGACTGGCAGGTAGAACTTACGCCAAACGCTCAGACCGAATCGGGTTACGATATTACGGTCATCTCTCCTGACAATTATAAATACTTCAGCGACCAGAGCATTCAAACTCCACAGGGACAGAAGTTTACCGCAGAACAGTGGGCGGCAGTAGGGGGAATGGAGACGGCGGCTGATGAAGTTGCTGCGCCGCCAAATCAGTTAGAAAGTCTTAATGCTGAAGTCGCTGCGAGTGGCAGGATAACGCCTCAGCAGCAAGGACAGTATCAAGCATCTCTTACCAACTTAACGAGTAAGGGAGTTGTGGCTACCGAAACGACTCTTGCGACACCAGAACAGCAGCAGGTGTTTGAGACTGAACAACAAGAAACAGTCGCTAAGGCACTTGAAGGTATAGACACTGGGGGTACAGTAAGGTTTGTTTCTACTACCGTGCCAACCTTCTCTCAACTTCAAACTAAAACTCAAGATGAGATAGCTGAGACATTCGATAGGGTGTTCACTGGCACAGATTATGCGTTAGAACCTATTGAGGATATTGTACTCGACCTCCGTGAGCGTGCTAATACAGAGCCAGATGA
>Ga0316631_10000024_pt1 | contig 23811 bp, 40 predicted proteins | sample OWC_May_M1_C1_D3_FD_207672 | JGI IMG/M metagenome (GOLD analysis project Ga0316631, IMG submission 207672) | Wetland soil microbial communities from Old Woman Creek delta, Ohio, United States - OWC_May_M1_C1_D3_A | ecosystem: Environmental > Terrestrial > Soil > Wetlands | place: USA: Ohio... | reverse complement strand
CGAGGCAGTTTGGATGCCGCGATCGAGACCGAGGGTTTGGTCGTGAACAATTTCGCTGCCTTCTTCGATATGCACAAAAAGATTCGCCATGTCTTTTTCAATGGCGCGAAGGCGGAGCATTGTTTCAAGCGATATGTACTGCCAGGTATCGCGCCTGTGACTATCGGCTACACGCGCTTACCCTCGACGAGTCCGGCAAATGCTTCATTGTCGTTTGCGGAAAAATTGAAAATTTGGCGGGAGGCATTCGAGGCGGAGAGAGGCCGGTAAGGGGGCCATGACGCTCGCCGAATAAGAATGGAGCCGCCCCGTGTTTTGCGTTTCGAGTGGCGGTTGTGGGGGGGTGCTTGTTTTGTCACTGGATGGAACACAGAGGAAAAAGCAAAAAACCCCGAATTAACGGGGCTTGGGGCAAGACCAGGAGTGAAAACTAGTTTGCGCAAAAACGCGCATGGATTGACGCGATTTGCGCGATTTTTGGCATATTAATGGTCAGCGTAAGCGACGCTTCAAACTGGCCACGTAGCGATAGACTTGCTCCATGGCAGGAAGGTCTGGCAAGTCTTTCAACGACCGAACGCCCCAGTGCTTCTCCATGTAGTCCCTGACCCGAATCTCGCAATCCAGCACCTTCATATTCGTCTGGATGTAGGCCACACGGCGCTTCCATACAGTATCGGCAGCCTTTTTTTGTGCCGATGGGCGGTCCATGAGCTGGCCGATCCATGTGAGCATATACCTCTCGGCGGCGGCGAACTTAGCAGATGGAATCATGCGCATGGAGCCGACGCTCATCTTCTTGTTTAGGGATGACCAAACCCGTTGCGGAGTGGCAGGATCGCGCTTTGTGGCCGCCTCCAGCTTCAGGATTTCATCTTTCAGCGAATGAAGTCTGGCGACCTGGACCTCGTTGATGTGCTCTACGCCTGGAACGGGCCGGGCGACTATCTTGCGTACCACGCGCTCGGTCTTGATGACCGTATTATTGTTTCCAACCACGTTGCCGTCACCATTGACCTCGACCTGTGGAACGGGCTTGGCGCGTGGCTTTCTGGCTGGTTTGGCCTCGCCTAGAATGGCCGCCGCCTTGGCCTTGGCCTTTTTCTTCTTGTCGTCACCGAAACCGCCATTGATGACATCTCCCATGCAAAACCCCCTGTGTTTTCATGACGCGAGCCGGATGAAACGCTCCAGGACGGCAGGCTCGCAAACGCCACCCGAAGCGACAGTGTCATAGACCAGGGCGATCAGCTCGGCCTTCTTGGCGGGCTTGAGAGTGCGCCCCTGCAATCTTTCCTCGATGGCTTCCAGCACGCCTTCCAGCGTGGCTAGGTCAACGGCCTGGGCCGCGCTGGCCAGGTCTTTCATCAGCATCGGGCCATCACCTGTAAGTAGCCAATCCACGCTCACCCCAGCGCTGGAGTACAGGCATAGCGCCTCACCGCCTGGTATGGAATTACATAGCTCGTAGTCGCGTAGGCTTGGCAGCTTCATGCCTGAAGCCTCGCACCATTCTTTTTGCGTCAACCCGAGGGCGGATCGGGCCTGTTTCAGGCGTTCACCAAGGGTTTCTCTCAGGTTGCAGCTAGCCATGTGTTAGCTGCAGCCTGTAGCAGCAACCCATCGCGTGGTTGCAGCTAGTCGCAAGTTATTGAATAAATAAAAGAATATTGCCATTTGCGCAAATGTATGAAAAAACGTAGCTGCAACCTGTCAAAGGGGTTGACATAGATATGGGATTCCATATCTAATACGAACCATCACGCACCGCCAAGGAGCAAACGATGGTCGCAACCGCAACCGCTAAAAAAACCAGTCAAGAGGACTGGCACCCGGCCGACATCAAGGCCGCACTACACAAAGCCGGCTGGACGGTCACCGCCCTGGCCGAGTTGCACGGCATCAACCGCGCAACGATCTCCAACGTGTTCTTGCGCAGCTACCCGCTGGTGGAGCAGCGCATCGCCGACGCCATCGGCATTGCCCCGCACGTCATCTGGCCATCCCGCTGGAACGCGGATGGCACGAAAAAGCCCCGTGGCATGCGGGCATTACAGTTTAACGCCATGGCGCGAGCGCGCAATAGCAAGGCGGCTGCCGCCGCCGGTAAAAAGGCAAAGGCGGCCTGACATGCGCCGCATGATCGACACCCTCACTGGTGACCTATTCGCCACCATCCCGCAAGCCTACCCCATGCACCCAGGGGCCTACCGCTTCCGCACCGAGATATCGCTGGCGATGGGCGAGGCTATTCGAGCTTGCGAGAAAGACCGCTACCAGATCGCCGCCGATATGGGCCGGCTGCTGGGGCGCGAGGTCAGCGTTAATACCCTGGACAAATACACCAGCGAGGCGGCGGAAGAGCACCACCCGAGCCTGGAAACGGCCATCGCCTTCGATGCGGCCACCGGCCAGATGGCCCTCGTCTCACTGTTCGCCGAGAAGCTTGGCAGCCGGGTGCTGCCAGGCAAGCAAAGCCTGCTGGCCGAACTGGGCCGGCTGGAACAAATGAAGGGCGAGATCGCCAAGCAAACCGCCGCAATCAAGCAAGTGCTGGGGAAAATCGAATGAGCGACAACGCCACCCTGGTCGAGATCGCGGCGGCGCTTGGAATCAGCCGACAGGCATGCGACAAGCGCGCTGCGAAGGGATCCTGGTCATACCTGGGAGTGCCATATCGCGGCGGCAAGCGCCGCCTCTACACGGTGGCCACGCTGCCCAAACCTGTGCGCGATGCCATTGTGGCCCACCGCCTCAAGCAAGCCGTCTCCCCCCGAACCTCCCTGACCGCCGCGACGGCGGTTTTTCCGCCTGCCGTGGCGCAAGTCCCGGCAGGCCTTCTTATTCGTTCGGCCGATCTGTCCACAAGGGATACCGTCCCCGGCGCTTGCGGCGCCTGGGACATAACCGACAAGCAGCGGCTGGAGCGCGACGCGCGCACCGGCGTGCTAGCGGCCCTGCGCCGGCTGCAAGAGCAAACCCGTTGCAGCCAGGAAGCCGCCATGACCACGCTACTGGTCGGCGCCCGCGCTGGCAAACTCGAACCCACGCTAGACGCCATGCTGCGCCTGGCACGCGATCCGCGCGGTCGGGCAGGTGATGCCTATCCGTCGATCCGCACGTTAAAGCGTTGGCTGGCAGCCCCCGATTTGACGCCGAGGCATAAAGCGCGCGACATGACCGTGCCGGCCTGGGCCCAGGTCTTTCTCGATTTATACCAGCAGCCGCAAAAGCCGGCGGTAGAAGAGGCCTATCGCAAAGCTTTCAGTGTCTGGCCGGCCGATGCGCGCCCATCCATCCACCAGGTACGCCGATTCCTGGCCAAGCTGGGCACAGTCACCCGCGAGCGCGGGCGCATGGGGCCGCGCGAACTCAAGAACATCCAGCCCTTCATCCGCCGCGACTTCTCGCACCTGGAACCAAACGACATCTGGACGGCCGACGGCCACACCTTCGACGCCGAAGTGCAGCACCCGCTGCACGGCCGCCCATTCCGGCCGGAAGTCACCCCCATCCTCGACATCGCCACGCGGCGCTGCGTCGGCTGGAGCGTGGACCTCGCCGAATCCGGCACCGCCGTTGCCGATGCCCTGCGCTACGCCTGCGAGCGCAACGGCATTCCGGCCATCTTCTACGTCGACAATGGCGGCGGCTACCGCAACGCCATGATGAGCGACGAGGCCACCGGCCTGATGGGGCGGCTCGGCACCGACATCCGCCACAGCCTGCCGTACAACTCGCAGGCGCGCGGCGTCATCGAGCGCGCCCACCAGACCATCTTCGTCCAGGCCGCCAAGATGCTGCCCAGCTACATCGGCGCGGCGATGGATCGCGAAGCGCGACTGGAGCAGTTCAAGCTCACCCGGCGGGCCTTGAAGAAGGGCGGCACCATGCCGCTCATCCCCTGGGATGTATTCGTGCGGTTCATCGAAGACCGAGTCGCTGACTACAACGCCAAGTCGCACCGCACGCTCAAGGGCACCTCGCCGGATCTCGCCTGGCGCGCCTTCGAGGCCCGTGGCTGGAAGCCGGAGGTGCTGCGCGCCGAGGACACCGACACCCTGTTCCGTCCGCGCGTCTCGCGCATCATCCAGCGCGCCGAGATCAACCTCTTCACCAACATCTACTTCGCCCGCGAGCTGGCCGAATTCCACGGCGTCGAAGCCCAGATCGCCTACGACATCCACGACCCCTCGCGCATTTGGGTCTACACGCCCGAGGGTCGCCTCATCTGCGAGGCGCAAGCCAACGGTAACCGCCGCCACTACATGCCCGTGCCTGTGGTTCAGCAGGCGCGCGAGCGGCGCGCCAAGGGCCGCCTGGCGCGTGTCGATGCCAAGCGCGACGAGATCCTCGAAGAGTTGCACGGCGCCCCGGCCATCGCCGCGCCGGCCAGCAGCCAGATCGTGCTCGGCGGTCGCGTCATCGACACCGAGGCGCTGACCATCCTGACAGAACACCCGCCCGAAGTCCCCCGAGACCAACAGGACGCGCCAGAACACGCGGCATCGGACACGACAGTTCGTCCCGGCTTGGCTTCGCGCGCGGTGTCCCGCTCAGAGCGCACCCCCGCCGAAAACTACACCGACTGGGTCGAACTGGATGCCCGCGTGATGGGAGGCGAGCAGATCGACGAAGCCGAGGCCCGCTGGCACCGCATGTACCCGAACTCCGCGCAATACCGCGCCGAATCGGCAAAGAGAAAGGCCGCTGCGTGACTGCCATCACGCAACGGCCCGATTGAAGCACCCAAATAGGAGATAGCAGAGTGACACAGACCGCCCAGATACACAACCTCGACCTGGTACGCACAGCAGTCGAGCGGCTCAACGGCCGCGCCAATGGCCTGCCTGGCTTTGCTGTGCTCTACGGGCCGGCTGGCTATGCCAAGACCACCAGCCTGCTCGCCGCCGCCAACAGTACTCGCGCCTATTACGTACAAATGCGCAGCGCCTGGGGCCGCAAGGCCTTGCTCGAAAAAATCCTGATCGAAATGGGCATGCGCCAGGACGGCACCATCCCGCAGATGCTCGACGCCATCTGCACCCAGCTCGCCGCCAGCCGCCGCCCGTTGATGATCGACGAGTTCGACCATTGCACGCGCAGCGACGGCCTGGTCGAGCTGGTCCGCGACATTTACGAAGGCAGCCAGAGCCCGATCATCATCGCCGGCGAAGAAATGCTGCCGCAGAAGCTCAAGCGCTGGGAGCGCTTCCACAGCCGCGTTCTTTCCTGGGTGCCGGCGCAACCCATCAGCCTGCAAGACGCCAAGGCCCTGGCGCCAATCTACGCGCCCGACATCAAAGTCGCCGAAAACCTGCTCGACCACCTGGTCAAGCTCTCCGGCGGCAGCGTGCGCCGCGTCTGCGTCAACCTCAACGGCATCGCCGAAAAGGCCGCAGTAGAAGGCTGGGATCGCGTCGATCTGCAAACTTGGGGCGACAGCCCAATCTACACAGGCGAAGCGCCGAGGAGGGCCGCCTGATGGCCTTGCTGCGCATCGTCGAACACACACGGCGCGGCGCCGATGAGGCGCGAGGCGTGTTTTTCAGCGAAGCCGTGGCCGCCGCGTCGCACCACGAAGGCACCGTCTTCATCGATTTCTACGACCCTCGTAACAATCTGATCTGGGCCAAGTTCGGGATGTCGCCATCCGAGGCGGCCGCGCTCGGCCACAACCTGATTCGCCTGGCCAACGAAGCGCTTGCGGAGGCAGACGATGCCGCGTAAATCCGCCGCCGCCGAGCTGGCCGTCGGCAACGGCCCGCGCCAGCGCGTCTGGACCATGATTCGCGCCATCGGCCTGGGCAAACCGTTCGAGCGGCTCGAAGTCATGCCCGGCGACATCAATACCGACACCGCGCGCACCTATCTTAGCGCGCTGGAAAACGCCGGCTACATCGAGCAAAGCGGCACCCGAGAAGGCGCGCATAAAGGGGCCAAGGTGCGGCTCTACACCCTAGTGCGCGACGCCGGCATCGAGGCGCCGCGCCTGCGCAAGAACGGCAAGCCGGTCACCCAGGGCCTGGCGCAAGAGCAAATGTGGCGCACCCTGCGCATGCACAAGGGCGACATCAACTACATCGAGCTGGCCGCCTATGCCAGCACCCCGGAAATCCCGGTGCAGGCTGAAGCAGCCAAGTGCTACCTCTACAACCTCAACCAGGCCGGCTACCTCGATTGCGTTAAAACAGGCGGCGCCTGGCGCAAGGGCCTGTCGCGTTACCGGCTCATCAAAAACACCGGCCCGCGCCCCCCCATGGTCTGTCGCGCCGACGCCGTTTACGACCCCAACCTCGGCAAAACCGTGTGGGCACGTCAAGTCACCGAAGAGGACGCGATCTATGGCTGATTGGCGCGAAATCCTGGCCAATGCCATCGCCAAAGACCCGCGCGGCAAGGCCGGCGTGGCCGATCGCATGGGCGTAAGCCGCGCCTACGTCAGCCGCGCCACATCCACCGGCAGCAGCACCTTGGCCGAGGTGCCACAGAGATTCATCGACCGAGTGCTCGAACTCGAAGCCGATATCGCTTGCCCGGCGCGGGGCACATGCGTGCCGCGCGGCGAATGCCACAAGGCCAACCAGCCGGCGCCAACCCACAACCCCCAGGCCATGCGCCATTGGCGCGAGTGCCAAACCTGCCAGCACAAACCTGCAAAGGAGACCGCCCATGCAAGCAGCTAGAGCCGTTACTCAGAACGCCGCCATCACCCAGGGCATGGACATCGTCAACGCCGAGAAGGCATCGCTCATGGCTGACGGCCACGTCATTCTCGGCGTGCTTGTCCACGGTGGCCGGCCAGTCATCGAGCTGCAAGCCAGCAAGCTGCTCGCCCGCATGGCCGACGAAGGGCGCGGCGCCTACTGGATGAAAGGCCAGGACGAGCACGGCCCCTACCGCAAGGGCCAACTGCTAGACCGCGCCTGCAACGTCGTCTGGGTGGAGAGGGGGATCTGATGGGCACCATCCAATCGGTTAAGGCATCCATCGGCTGGGTGTCCGCCAACAAGCGGCCGGCCTGCCGCAACTGCAAGCAGGTCGAAGAGCGCGGCAACCCGCAGGCGCCATCCTGGTACTGCAAGGAAGCCGACTTTCTGACTAGTGCATACGCTATCTGCGGCAAACACCAATGGAAGCAAGGCAATGACCGCGCTTGAGCAGGTCATCCTCGATGCGCTCAAGGGCGCCACCGCCCAGCAGCCGCTACGCGTCGACGAGTTGGAGGTCGACGGCACGCCGGCGCAGATTAGCGCCGCCGTCGAGTCGCTTTACAACCGACGCGACATCGGCCGCTGCTCGCACACGAAGGACGGCGAGACCCACGAGGAAATCTGGCCGACCGGCATGATGGCGTTAATCCCCACGTTCACGGTCAGCCAAGCCAAGCGCCCGAAATTCGAGCGCAGTGCCAATCCTCGCAGCGAGAGGAAGAAAGCCATGAAAAGCACCGAATACAAGCCGAGAGGTAATGCCAAGACCCTATACGACATCGTCGTCGAACAGGGTCCGATTGCTGGGCCTGAACTGGTGAAGAAGGCCAATATCAACAGCGGCAATCTGTGCGGCCACATCGCCCCACTGACCGCCCGCGGTCTGGTCATCAAGAAAAAGCTCGGCCGCAATGCCTGGTACATGCTGCCGGAACAGGCGCCACAGTTCGCGAAAATCAGCGCTAATGGCGAACGGCAGACAGACACTGCAAAAGTGCAGCCGCAAACTGCAAAAACAGAAACGCCGGTCGAGGCGAAGCCCGCAGGCACCGAAACCGAAAACGACGAACCCGCAATCGACTACTGCCTGTGGGAATCCGGTGAGCTGGCCATCCTTGTGGATGGTGAAGAGCAGACCGTGCTGCCGGCAAAAGCAACCGCGCGCCTGGCCCGGTTTTTGGCCTCTCCTGTCGGAGCGATACAGCCATGAAATGCACCTGTCCAGCCTGCGGCGCCGTGTACAGCCTCGACGTGCTGCTGGCCAACGACGGCGCGCGCGATGCGGTGATGGTCGCACTGCAACTGCCGGCGCAGCTCGGCAAGCTGCTCATCCAGTACGTCGCCCTGTTCCGGCCGGCCGAGCGCCAACTCAGCTTCGACCGCTTGGCCAACATCCTGGGCGGCCTGCTGCCCATGATCGAGAGCGGCCGCGTCGAGCGCAGCGGCCGCACCTGGCCCGCGCCGCTCGAATACTGGCGGGCCGCGCTGGAGGACATCACCAGCAAGCGCGACAAGCTCACCCTGCCGCTCAAGAGCCACGGCTACCTTCTGGAAATCATCGCCGGCCTGGCCAACAAGGCCGAGGGCGCGCAAGAGGCCAAGACCGAGCAGGGAAAGCTCCACACATCGCAGGCGCGCGGTATGTCCCAGCCTCTTGCGGTTGGGGCGGTATCCCTCGCGGGCAAGCAGGAAGTCGCCACACCGGGCCGCGTGGAAATGCCGGCAGGCGTTCGCCAGCAGCTCAAAGACTTCACCGGAAAGGAAACCAAATGAGCGGTCCAGACATTCCCATCACATACGACCCACAGGGTCGAATGAATTACCACCCTGATTTTCATCCGAATCAAGGAAAGCCGTGGACGACGTCCGATGAACGGTACCTGATCGAGAACTACGAAAAGTTCGGCCCCGAACAAGTGAGCCTGGAGCTGGGGCGAACCATACATACCGTGATGACAAGGGCATATGAATTACGCAAAAAGGGGCGCATGGCGAAGCCAGCCATTAAGCGCTGCCACAAGCGCGAAATGAAACCACAAGGAGGCAAGCCATGCCAATCAAAGTGATCGAAGGAAACACCGAAGAGCACCGCCGCCTGTTCAGGCAGGCCCAGGCCGAAGTCTCCGCCGCCGACATCGACGAGTCGGCCAAGTTTGGCGCCGTGAACGCGCTCTATATCCACGCGCTCAACAAGCAGGCCGGGTGCAGCGACCTCGAAGCCACCGCGGCCGTCTACATCGCCGGCGTGCAGCACGGCATGGCCGTGAGCCGCCGGACGTGGGTCGATGCCAGCGTCACCCTGCCCGAACCGCTGCAAGACGTGATTGTCGCTCACAACTTCGACGGGGAGATCACGACCGACATGGCCTTCGTGAACCTGTCCGGCAAGTGGTTCCTCGTGGGCGTCGACGAGCACGAGATCCACCCAATCCTGTGGCAGCCCATGCCCGCGCTGCCCGCCAACCTTGTTAACGCAACCACCCACTAGGAGCCGACATGGCCAACAAAGTCACCCGCCTCAAGGCCGCCGCCCGGCAACCGGCCCCGCAAACTCGCGACGAAGCGGCCGCACAGATTCGCCGCATCGGCGATCTGTCGCGTGAGCAGCTGCGCACCCAGGCCGAGCTGAACGATGCCATTGCGCAACTGACTGAGCGCTACCAGCCCCGGCTCGACGCCCTGACCGAAGAGATCAAGGGCCTGCAAGCCGGCGTGCAGACCTGGTGCGAGGCCAACCGCGCCGACCTGACCAGCGGCAACAAGGTCAAGAGCGCCAACCTCATCACTGGCGAAGTGCAATGGCGCCAGCGGCCGCCATCCTGCCGCATAACCGGCGCCGAGTCGGTGATCGACACGCTGGAGCGCCTGGGCCTGGGCCGCTTCGTGCGGGTCAAGAAAGAAGTGAACAAGGACGCCATCCTCAACGAGCCGCAGGCCGTCGACGGCGTTGCTGGCATCAGCATCCAGAGCGGTGTGGAGGACTTCGTCATCCTGCCGTTCGAGATCGAGGCGCAAAGCGCCTAGTAGCAGTAGCAGTACCAACCCACCCACCCTGAAAAGGAGCAACACCATGAACAAGTCCGACATGATCGATGCCATCGCAGCCAACACCGGCCTGTCCAAGGCCGACGTGGGCAAGGCCCTGGACGCCCAAGCCGCGGTTGTCCACCAGGCCATCGCCTTCGGCGACGAAGCTATCACCCTGCACGGCCTCGGCAAGCTGAGCGTCAGCCAGCGCGCCGCCCGCACCGGCCGCAACCCGCAGACCGGCGATGAGATCAAGATCGCCGCCAAGCGGGCCCCGAAGTTCAGCGCCGCCAAGGCCCTGAAAGATGCCGTCAACACCACGGCCAAGAAGGCAAAGAAGTAACCGACTGGCTCGATGGCCTGGGCAACCGGGCCATCCGGCAAGTGGGTTACCGCAACCAGCAGAACGGAGACCAGCATGAAAGCAGCCAGCCTAGCCAATTCGCCCCGCCTGCAACGCGTCGCCGATCTGCTGGCCGACGGGCAAGAACACACCACCCGCGAGATTGTCCTGGCGGCCGACGTGTGCGCGGTCAACTCCATCGTCGCCGAGCTGCGCGCCAATGGCCTGGAAATTCTCTGTCGCCGATGCGGCGACGTGTGGGTGTACTGGCAACCGATAAAGAAAGAGGCCGCATGAAACTGAGCAAGGAACAAATCGACCGACTGGCCGCCAATCTGGACAATCCGTGGGGCCGTGTCGAGCTGATATGCGACGGTCACCGCGTCACACTCGACACGCAGCGCTGGAAAGGCTTGGTCTACCGCGTGGTGACCTACGTCGACGGCGAGTTCAAGGGCGCATGGATGAGCGCCAAGGAAGAACACCCGCAACAAAAATTCATGCGCAAAAGAGTTATTAGGTTGCTATCGCCTAAGCAACGCAAGAGCTATGAGAAAGCTTTTGGTAAACGGCGTGCGGAGAAGGAACCTATCTACACTGCCGCCATCACGCAATACATGCCCGATTGGCCGGATGGCAAGGCGGCCTTAAACCATCTGTGCAAGGTGTGCGACTCGGTCGAGATCGCGCTACCGGAGCCGGTGTAATGGGAAACAAGCAAGCCACCTACACCGTCGGCAAGTTCTACAACGTGCCCACCGTCAACGGCTTTGTCTACGACATCCGCGCGAATTGGCCGGTTATCGGCCCCATGCACCAGGACGCCGAGATCATCAACTTTCACTATCGGCACTACCATATCGACTGGCGCTTCGTCTCGGATCGGCTGCTTAACGACGTCCACTGGCACACCCAAATACCCTACGGCACCGTGTTGCATGCCGATCGCTACGGTCAACGAGTGCTGCCCAAGCCCATCATGCGTCGCCTAAAGTGCAAGCGCGACTTCACGCCATACCCGGCCCACAAGGCCACCTGGCTGCCCGAGCTGGAAAAAGCCCACAAGGGGTGCAAGCTCAAGCCCGGCATGGTCTGCCCGCATCGCGGTGTGCCGCTGGCTAGCATCCCCGGCGTTAACGGCATCGTTACCTGTCCGGCGCATGGCCTGAAATGGAACGTGGCCACGGGCGAGCTGGTATCCAACGAGGGGGCACGATGACCCCTGTCCAGCTCGCCGCCGCCGTCGCCTGGTTGCGCCAGCGCTTGGCCACCGCCCCCAAGCCCGTGCGCGTGGCCACGCCGCCCAAGCAAGAGCGCCTGCTGCCATGAGCCCCGAAAAATCCCGCCGCGCCATGTTCGCAGCCTGCAAGCAGCTCGGCATGGACGACGCCGATCGTCGCGCCATGTACCAGGCCGTCACCGGCAAGCACAGCAGCAGCGTGTTTAACGCGGTGGATTGGGCGCGGGTGCTCGATCACCTGAACAGGCTCACTGGTGGCGCCAAAACGGCGGGCCGGCCCGCCAAGTGGCGCGCAGGGTGCGAGGCCTTGGGCGGCAAGATCGAGGCGCTCCTGGCCGCTCAGAAGCTGCCCTGGCGCTATCTAACCAATTCGGCGAACGGCCGGCCCAGCATGGTCAAGCGCCTGGCTGGCGTCGACCGGCTGGAGTTCGCCGATGCCCAGGGCCTTGCCGCCATCATAGCCGCGCTGTCCAAGCGGCAGGCCGCGCGCAAATGAGCGAGGGCTACGCGATCCTGTTCTTCCTGGCCGGCCTGGTAACCGGCGCCGTGGCAGGCGCCTGGTGGGCGTGGGAGCGATTTATTCGCAAGGACGGGATCGGCATTACGCTCAACATCACGCCGGAGGTGATAGACCGGATCGACGCCGCCAGGGTCTCCGCCTGGCTCGATCGGCGCGGCTACATGTGGATGCCGAAAGGCCTACCCGACATCATGGCCCGCGCGAAAAACCAGCAACAGCAAGGCAACGGCGAATGAAACTAGATCTCGCTCGCCTGCCGGACACGGCCCGGCTCTTCGTCGACCTGTTCGGCCTGGAGGACACCCTGGTCCTGGTGCGCCACTACGGTTGCCGCACCATCTGGCCGGCCAAGTCCGGCGCCGAATACGACCAGCTCGTCGACCTGATCGGCGAACAGAAGGCCGCCCAATTCGTGCGGCACTTCCGCGAATATGTCTCCGTGCCGAAGTGCGATTCGGCCATCCGCGCCGCCGTGCATGCCGGCATTCGCGCCGAGTTCGACCGGCTCACGATGGATGAGGGCCTGTCGGCCCGCGAGGCCGTCGCCAGGCTGGCCGGCCAGCCGCCGTACAACTACACCGACCGCCACATATGGCGAGTGCTCTCCGAGGTGGATGCCGGCCAGGTGGTAGACGCGGGCCAGGGCGAGTTGTTCTAATACGCAAAACAGGAGGGAAAATCATGCGTACCTTGATCGTGCTTATCATGCTGGCCTTTTCCGCCACCGCATTGGCTGGGCAATACAATTGCAAGGCCGACCCAGATATCAAGTGCCTGCTGGACGGCACACGCGTCAATTACGCTGTCTGCAAGTTCTCGGCAGGGGGCACCTACAGCACGATGGAGTTGGCCATCATGCAAGGCGGCAGTGTCGATTGGGCCGAAGAATCGAAATGCCTGAATCAGGCGAAAGAAGAGATGAGGCCGGTCTACGAGCGGGCCGTCAAGACAGCCAGCAAGGGCCGGGTCGCCGCGCTAAAAGACTACTATGCCTACTGGCTGGCCAGCATGGACAACATGCTGCCGAACCCTGGCGAGCGCAAGCTCGCATTCGAGCGGCGCCTGCAAGAGCGTGGCGACGAGATCAGCCAAATGGCAAATAGGATAAAGCTGGGCGAGTGACGTGCCGCAAGCAGCCTAGCCCATATAACCCATACCAGGCCCCGCGTTAAACCGGGGCCTTTTTCTTGCCGCTGACACATGTCAGCACTCGCCAGTCGCGCGCGCGCGGCGACACTGGCATCGTGAACTGCGATGCCTGCAAATCCTTCTCTATCCCTAATCCCGGCCCCGGCGTAGTCGAGGGCTTTGGGCGCTGTACGCATATGGCAGCCGAGATGTGGCGCTGGGTATCGCCAAACTTTCCTTGTCATTTCACCCCGTCGCGTTGGAAGGCCAAATGATCGAGTTGCGAGCGTATTGGATGGGGCGCGACGTCAAGTTCAAGCGTGAACTGACGCCGGATATTCGGCAAAACGCGACGGAGACCTTGCGCCGGGTAAACACGTTGCTGGAGGCAATGGCTGGCGATGGCGTCGTGCCGGAGGCGAACGCTACGGGTAGCCTAGTCAATTCAGGGTGGCGGCCGGCAGCAGTGAATGCTGGTGTGCCTGGCGCCGCCGTGCGCAGCAAACACATGACCGGACAAGCGGTCGACTTGTTCGACCCGGAGGGCGAGCTGGACGACTGGTGTATGGATCACCTGGGGGCGCTGGAGGCGGTGGGCCTGTGGCTGGAGCACCCCTCCGCCACCAAGGGCTGGTGCCATCTGCAAACTGTTCCGCCGAAAAGCCAGCGCCGGGTGTTCTATCCATGAAGCTCGCCGACCTGGTTCGCGACCCCGGCACGGGCATGCTCTCCCACACGAAGCTGTGGGCCAACGTGGGCTATCTGGCGCTCACCTGGTCCTTCGTGGTCGATGCCTGGAACGGTGGTCTCACCGATATGAAAATCTTCGCCTACGGCGCCGTGGTGGCCGGCAGCGCCGTCGCCTCCAAGGCCATCTCCATGAAGCACAAGCGCGAGCAAGAAACCGCTGGCGTGCCCGGCCATTTCGATGGGGTCGCGTGATGCGGCGCCATGCCGGGTTTATCGGCCTCCCCATGCCCTACCTGATTCTGTCGATCATCGCCCTGGTCGCCGGTGTCTACCTGGTCGGCCGCCACAATGGCGCGGCGGCCAAGGTTCAGCAACAGCGCGCCGAGCTGCTCGAACACACCCAGCGCGCCATCGAGCAGGCCAACGAGCTGGCCGAGCAAGATGCCCAAGTGTTCGCCGCCACAGCGGTTGAACGCGAGCGCGTGCGCACCGTTTTTCAAACCATAGACCGGGAGGTGATCCGCTATGCACAAGATCACGCTAGCGATACTGGTGAGTGTCTCGATGCTGATGGGCTGCGCCTCTGGCATGCAGCTAATGCCGGCAGCGCCGAAGCGTTCGCCCCCGCCGGCAAGCTCGACTACACCCTGTCAGGACGAGCTGCCGCAGCCGGCCTCGGCCAAGGGGACGGACCTGCTGGCCAACCACGTCGAGGCGGCGAAGCTGTACCACGATTGCAGGCTCCGGCACCAAGACTTGGCTGGGTGGGCGAAGAACGGGGAGGCCGCTAAGTGAGTTTTGACGAGATCAAGTTCTACGTCGGCCTTGGCTTCCAGGTCATCAACGCCATCGCCACCGCCGGCGTTTGGCTCTACGTTCGCCACGGCGATCGCAACAAGCAAGTCGATGATCGCTTCGAGACGATGCAAGCCGCGCAAACCAAGGGCATGGCCGACATTCGTGCCGACTTCGACCGCCGCATGGACATCCAGGACAAGGAAGTCGCCCGCCTCTCCGGCCTGATCGACCGCGCGCCCACCCACGAAGACTTGGGCCGCCTATACAACAAGGTCAACGAGACCGCCCGAAACGTGAGCGAGCAGGGCGGTCAGCTAAAAGGCATCAGCGATACGGTTCGCCTGATTCTGGCGCGCATCACCGAGCGAGGCATGCCATGAACCGCATCGCCCAGCAGATGGTCGAGAAAGACCGCCGCCGCGCGGTGCTCTCCGCACTGCTGCTCGCGCCCGGCTACGCCCTGCCCGTGCGCGCCATCCGCAAGCAGGTCGAGGTGGCCGGCTACGTCGTGAGCTTGGAAGTGCTGCAAGCCGACCTGGCCGCCCTGGCCGACCTGGGCCTGGTCGAGCCATTGGAGCTGGAGACGCACCGCCTCACCGATCGCGGCGCCGACGTGGTGCTCGGCCGTGTGGCCAACCCCGGTGTGGCCAAGCCCGAGCCGGGGGAGCTGTAATGCAATTTTTGGCGATCATTATGTTGGCGCTGGCCGTTAACGTGGCTGGGAAGGACATTGCAAGCGCCATCCGCACCGCGCAAATCAACGTCATCATCAAAGCGGCGGAAGGCCCCGACGAGTCGGCCGCACCATCGGTCGCACCGTCAGCCAATCAAAAGAAAGAGACCTGATGCCTATCTGGTCACGACTCGTCGATGTGGTTGGGATAGGGGCCCATGATGCGGTGTGGAAACGGCGCGTAAAACTGATTTACATCGCGCCTATCACGTTCATTGTCGTATTGGTTGTTGTAGCCATTGAGTCCATCGCTGCGGCTCTCGCTGAAATGGAGTATCAGTGGATAGATATTGGCTGGCTGGACCTGATCAGGAAAGCGTGGCGCCATGGCGCACAGTGAAGACACGCGCCGGGCCGTCCGCGCCTCCTACGTCTTCGACCAGCTAGACCTGGAGCCGGCTGCCATCAAGCACGGCGTGCCGCCGGCCACGGCCAAGCGCTGGAAGCGCGAGGCAAACCAGGCCGGCGACGATTGGGACATGGCCCGCAGCGCCATGATGATCGCGGGCGGCGGTATCGAGGAAGTGCAACGCCAAACCCTGGCCATCGTCATCCAGCAAGTCCAGGCCACGGTCTCGGCGATCCAGCAAGACGCCGCCATGAAGCCGGCCGACAAGGTGGCCATGCTGGCCAGCCTGGCCGATGCCTACAACAAGCTGATGGCGGCATCCAAGCGGCTGATGCCGGAAACCGATGCCATGGCCGTGCGCCTGGAGACCGTCAAGCGCATGGGCGAGTTCATTCGCACCAAACACCCGCGCCACGTTACAGCCTTCTCCGAGGTGCTGGAGCCGTTCGCGGCGGAGCTGGCCCATGACTGATCTTGAGCGCCGCCTGTCCGAGACTCGGGACGAAATCATAAAGGCCATGACCGACCTAATCGAATCGGCCGATGACACTGTTTGGCTGAGCGATTCCGAAACGGTAATCGAGCGTCTAGCCTACTTGTATGAAGTGGCCGGTGGGAACCGCAATGACTTGGTTCTTCTGTGGCCTGAGTATTTCGACTGAAATGGCCGCTACCTCCCGCCGCGCCTTCCTCGACGAGATCGCCAAGTATGCCGGTGAGTTCCGCCAACAGATCGAAGCGGCCGTCGACGGTTTCGACCCCGACCCGGCCGCCCGCCTGGTGCGCCGGGATCGCGCCTGGAATGACTTCGAGTACTTCGCCCGCACCTACTTCCCGCACTATGTGAAGAAGGCCAACAGCCGGCTGCACGATTACCTCTATGCTCGCCTGCCGCAAATCGCCGACAGCCCGGAATCCGAGACCGACGATATCGCCGCCCCGCGCGGCGAGGCCAAGTCCACGCTCACCAGCCAGATATTCGTGATCTGGTGCGTGGTCACCGAGCGCAAGTGGTATCCGATGATCGGCATGGACGCCTTCGACCAGGCGGCCATCATGTTGGAGGCGATCAAGGCCGAGCTGGCATTCAATCCGCGCCTGCTGATGGACTTCCCCGAGGCCACTGGCCAGGGCCGCGTCTGGCAGGCCGGCGTCATCATCACCGCCAACGACCGCAAGATCGAGGCGGTCGGCAGCGGCAAGCGCATCCGTGGCCGCCGCCACGGCCCGCACCGGCCCGACCTGTTCGTCGGCGACGACCTGGAGAACGACGAGAACGTGAAGACGCCGGAGCAGCGCGATAAGCTGTTGGCCTGGCTGACCAAGGCGGTGCTCAAGCTCGGCGGCGCCGGCGAGAAGTTCGACGTCATCATCATCGGCACCATCCTGCACTACGACAGCGTGCTGGCCCGGCTGCAAAAGAACCCGCTTTGGCGCTCGGTCAAGTTCAAGGCGCTGATCCGCTGGCCGGACAACATGCAGCTATGGGACGAATGGGAAAACCTCATGCACGCCCAGGGCGAAGCGATGGCCCGCGCCTTCTACGAGGCTCACAAGCTGGAGATGGACGCGGGCAGTGAGGTGAGCTGGCCGGCCGGCCGCCCGCTCTACGAGCTGATGAAGATACGTGCCCGCGACGGCCACGCCTCGTTCGACAGCGAATTGCAAAACGACCCGCTCTCCGACGACGACGCCCCGTTCGCTAAGGTCATCACCTTCTGGGTCAACCGCCTGGCGGACTGGATTTTTTACGGCGCTATCGACCCCAGCCTGGGCAAGGCCGGCGCCAGCCGCGACCCCTCGGCCATCGGGGTGGGCGGCTTCAACCGCCGCACCGGCATCCTGGATGTGGTGGAGGCGGCCATCAAGAAGCGCCTGCCGGACCGCATCATCGAAGACGCCATCGAGATGCAGCGCGCATACCGCTGCCTGTTGTGGGTGGTGGAAACTGTCCAGTTCCAGGAGTTCCTGCGCACTGAGCTGATCAAGCGCGCCGCCGCCGCCGGCGTGCCGTTCCCGGCCCGCGCGGTGCAGCCCCACGCCGACAAGCTGCTGCGCATCGAGAGCCTGCAACCCCACATGGCAAACGGCTTCATCCGTCTGCACCCCAGTCAGACCACGCTGATCGACCAGCTCCGGCACTTCCCAAAGGCCGACCACGACGACGGTCCGGACATGCTGCAGATGCTCTGGATGGCCGCCACCACGGGTTATTCGTCGTTCGATTGGCAGTCGACCGGATCTCGTACCTCGGCCGGTGCCGCCGATATTGCCGCCGGTGACGGCTGGGGCACCGTCGCCGGCGGCCAAGACTTTAGGGGCTTCCAATGAGTGCAGAACAGAACACCAGCAAGACTTCCAAGCCGGAACTGGAACTCGCCGAGGTGGCCACCTCGCTCGACGGCCGTGACATCACGCGCGCCTATGTCGACCCCATGCGGGTGATGCAGCCGGACGACACGGTGCTGATGCAACGCGGTGGCGGCGACTACACCATCTATCGCGAAGTGATCCGCGACGACCGCGTTAAGTCGGCGCTCCAGCAGCGGTTCCAGGCCGTGGTTGCGCGGCCGTGGGAGGTCAAGCCGGGCGGCGATTCGCCGCGCGACAAGGCGGCGGCCGAAGACCTCAAGCAGCAACTGAGCGACATCCGCTTCGACGCCATCACTGAAAAGATGCTTTACGGCGTGTTCTACGGCTATGCGGTGGGCGAGGCCATGTGGGGGCTGGATGGTAGCCGCGTGGTGCTGCGCGATGTGAAGGTGCGTGACCGGCGCCGGTTCGGTTACGACGGTCTGAACCAGCTCCGCATGCGCACCATGCAAAAGCCGGATGGCGAACTGCTGCCGCCCAAGAAGTTTTGGCACTTCTCGACCGGGGCCGACCACGACGACGCGCCTTATGGTCTCGGCTTGGCGCATTGGCTGTACTGGCCGGTCTGGCTCAAGCGCAACGGCATTCGGTTTTGGGCGGTGTTCCTCGAGAAGTTCGGCACGCCGACCGCCGCGGGCACCTTCCCGCCCGGAACCAGCCTGCCGGACCAGAACAAGCTGCTCTCTTCCCTGCATGCGATTCAGCGGGATTCCGCGATCATCTTCCCCGAGGGCATGACGGCCGAGCTGATAGAGGCCACGCGTAGCGGCACGGCCGATCATGCGCGCTTTGTCGAGCTGATGAACGAGGCGATCTCCATCGTGACCATCGGCCAGACCGCCACCACGCAGGGCACGCCCGGCCGGCTGGGCAACGACCAAGCCCAGGCCGAGGTACGCGCAGACATCGCCAAGGCCGATGCCGACGTGGTGTGCATGTCGTTTAACGCCACCATCGCGCGCTGGCTCACGGACTGGAACTTCCCCGGCGCCGCCTATCCGAAGGTATGGCGCGTGATGGACGACCCGGAAGACGCCAACCAGGCCGCCGAGCGCGACGAGCGGCTGGCGAAGATCGGCTACAAGCCGACGCTTGAGCGGGTGATCGAGGTCTACGGCGAAGGCTACGAGCCGGCCGCGCCGGTCGACGGGGCGGCGTTGACGCCTGGCGGCTTTATTCCAAAGCCGCAAAGCACAAGGCCGGTCGAATTCGCCGCTGCGTCAACACCCGAGTCGCCCAAGGTGGAAGAGCTGCTCACCGATGCCCTGGACAAGCAGGCCGGCCCCGACATGGCCGCCTGGCTGGAGACCATCCGAGCCATGCTCGACAGCTCCCACGAACTGGAAGAATTCCGCGCCAAGTTGCTGACGGCTTATCCCGATATCGACCGTGCCGGCATGGTGACGGCGATGGCCGAGGCCTTCGCGGCCGGGCATTTGTGGGGTGCATCGGATGTGGTGGATGAGGAATGAGAGCGATCGAGTACTACTTTCTGTTGGCCACCTTTTTTGCATGCTATGAGCTGGGCTTGGTGCATGGAATGGGCGGGCGGCAAGCGTTTATCAAGGCCATCGCCTTCGGCCTGGCATGGCCGCTGATGGTGCTGCACGGTATCTATCTGACCCACTTTAAAAAACCGCGCCGTGGCTGAAATCGACCGCATCCGCCTCCCATTCCGCGAGCAAATCGACTTCTTCCGTCGCAAGCTCAATCTTCCCACTGAGCGATGGGACGACATCTGGCAGGCCGCGCACGATAGCGCCTTCGTGGCGGCTGGCGCGATGGAGGCCGACCTGCTCGACGACCTGCGCCAGGCCGTCGACGATGCGATCGCGGGCGGCGATACCCTGGTCGATTTCCGCAAAAAATTCAACGCGATCGTGCAGAAACACGGTTGGCACGGCTGGACCGGCGAGGGCACCAAGGCCGGCGAGGCCTGGCGCACCAAAGTGATCTACAACACCAACATCGCCACCAGCTACGCCGCCGGCCGCTGGGCGCAGCTCACCGACCCGGCGCTGCTCAAGGTGCGGCCCTACTGGCAGTACATCCACAACGACTCGGTCCTGCACCCGCGCCCGCAGCACAAGGCCTGGGGCGACATGCGGCTGACGCTGCGCCACGACCACCCGTTCTGGCGGACGCATTTCCCGCCCAACGGCTGGGGCTGCCGCTGCCGGGTGAAGGCCGTGCGCGAGCCGGGCAAGGGCGATGCCACCACACCGCCGGCCGGCTGGGACAAGCGCGACGACAAGGGCCGGCTGCCCGGCATCGACCGGGGCTGGGACTACGCGCCCGGCGCGAACGCGCAAACCAGCCTCACCGACCTGGTCGAGCGCAAGTTGCTCAACCTGGAGGCCGAGATCGGCGCGGCTATGGCGGCCGCGTTGCGGCCGGCACTGCTGGCCGAGCAGGCGCAGGCATTCGCGGCCTGGGCCGATGCGCTGACCAGGCCGACCGGCGCGCTGGTCCAGGTTGGCACATTGAGCGAGCGTGTCGTGTTGCGTTTGATGGAGCGGGGCCGAATGCCATCGTCCGCCGCGCTAGCCGTGCGCGACGAGGACGTGTTGCACACCCACCGAGAAAGCAAGGACTCGGCGCTGCCGTGGCCGTGGTACCGCGAGCTGCCGCTGCATGTGGCCGATCCCCGCGCGGTGTTGCTGGACAAGACCGACCCAAGCGGCGCGCTGCTCATGGTGTTCGACATTTCCGGCGAGACCGGCAAGCTGGTCGTGAAGATCGACTACGAGATCTCGGTGCGAGGTACCGATGGCGTTAAACGGCCGAGGAAGGCCAACATCCTGCGCAGCGGCAAACTGCTCGACCCGAAAGCATTGAGTGACCGGACGAGCTACGAGGTATTGGATGGGGAGATATGAGTGAGCGCAGGCGGCGCCAGGACTCGAACCTGGATCATGCGATTGGCATAGGCCCGTCACAACCTTTCCCTAGGAAACTACCGCCCACACGCACAGGATAGACCATGCAGACCATAGATGTCGATACCAGCGACCTGGCCGGTCTGGATGACCTGGTCGACCGCTTGGAGCACCCCGGTATCCTGTTGCAGGAGATCGGCGAGGAGCTGGTCGACAGCACCGATCGACGCTTCGAGACATCCACCGCGCCAGACGGCACACGCTGGGCCCCCAACAGCGAGACAACGATCTTGCAGTACCTCGAAGGCAAGAGCGGGGCAATCGGCAAAACGGGGCGCCTGACCAAGAAGGGCGCCGGCGCCGTCATGGCCAAGCGTCCGCTGATCGGCGAAACCCGCAACTTGAGCACCACCATTTCGTACCAGGTCGTCGACGGCGGCCGCACCCTGCTGGTGGGCAGCCCACAGAAATACGCCGCCGTGCAGCATTTCGGCGCGGACAAGGGCAGCCTGGGGCGCAATGCGCCCTGGGGCGATATTCCGGCCCGACCCATCTTCGGGATCTCGCCCGAGGACGAGCGGACCATCTTGGAACTGATCGAAGGTTACCTGGGGGCAAGCCCCCGAAATGGCCGCTAAACCCGCGCCGTTGCCGGGTATCGTTTTTTGTATGTGTTAAAACGCGCCCTGTCGCGTCCGGCATGAAAAAGGCGGCATAGGTACATATTTTCCCAATGCGAAGAAATTAACGGGGGTTTAACGCTGTTTGCGGGGCAAAAAATCAGCGTATCGAACAAGCAAAAACGGACTGTGGTAAATTCCTGGTGAGCCTTCTCGCCGCCAAGGCTGGTTTCCGGCCTGATTCTGCGGTTCTATCCTGACGCGCTTGCTACGCGTAGATCACCCACGGCAACCCGCTGACAAATGTCAGCATCCCCTGCCTAGTTCATGCCGCCGACACTGGCGGACATGGCTACCACCAAACTCCCTCGCATCCATAACTTCCGTGCCGGCCGGCATACGGCCATGTCTGGTGCGGTGCTCGAATTTTCTGAAGCCGATCTGGCCGCATCGGCCCAGGCATACGACCCGGCTATCTATCAGGCGCCCATCGTGGTCGGCCATCCGAAGATCGACGCGCCCGCATACGGTTGGGTCGCCGGCCTGGCTGCCGATGCCGGCGAGATGTATGCCGACGCCGACCAGGTCGACGCGCAATTCGCCGAGATGGTCGAGGCCGGCCGCTTCAAAAAGGTCTCTTCGTCTTGGTTCCCGCCGAACCATCCGCGCAACCCGGTGCCGGGTGTCTACTACCTCAAGCATATCGGTTTTCTCGGCGCCGCCGCGCCGGCTGTGACCGGCTTGAAGCCGGTTGAATATGCCGAAGACGACACGGGCTGCCTGACGGTCGAATTCGCCTACGACGACCAGGTAAATGCCGGTCTATGGCGCCGCATGCGCGAATGGATGATCGGCCGCTTCGGGCTCGACGAGGCCGACAAGGTTGTTCCTGATTGGCAAATCCAAACGCTCGACGACGCAGCCCGCCAAGAGGCCGAGGCCGAAGCGCCCCAATCCACCCCCATGTACGCGGAAGGAGAAGAGATGTCCGATGTCGAAAAGGCTCGGCTGCAAGAGCTGGAGGCGAAAGCCACCCGGCTCGAAGCCGAGAACGCCCAACTGAAAACCCAAACCGCCGAGTTCGCCGACCGCGAGGCCGCGTTGACCGCGCGCGAGACCGAGGCCCGCCAGGCCGAGATCGCCGAGTTCGCCGAGAAGCTGGTCGGCGAAGGCAAGGTGCTGCCGCGCGACAAGGCTGGACTGATCGCCTACCTGGCCGGCCCGAACGCCGACGGCGCGATTGAGTTCGCCGAAGGTGAGTCAACCGTGGCCCAGCCTGCCGACGAGTGGTTGCGCAATTTCCTGTCCGCGCTGCCGCCGCAGGTGGACTTCGCCGAGCGTGGCGCGCCGGATGGTGATGGCGCCCAGATGTCGGATGCGGAGGTTGCTCGCCGCGCTCGCGATTACAAGGCCGCTCAGGACAAGGACGGCCATTTCATCAGCTTCGCCGAGGCCGTGGATGCCGTCCACGCCGGCACCGACCGCAAGGAGAAGTGAAATGCGACATGACGGTTTCATCAAGAATCACACGGCCGATGGCGCCATTGGCGCCTACCGCATCGTTAAACATGGCGACGCCGATGGCGACGTCGCCCAGGCCACCGCCAGCACTGACGTGCTGATCGGCGTGAATGGCCGTCTGGCCGCCGCCGTGGCCGGTGATCGGGTCGACATCCACCGTGGTCGCCTCGTCGAGGTGGAGTACGGCGGCAACGTCACCCGTGGCGATCCGCTCACCTCCGATGCCAATGCCAAGGCCGTGGCTGCCGCTCCGGCTGCTGGTACCAACGCCTACATCATCGGCTATGCCGAGGTCTCTGGCGTGGCCGGCGACATCGGCGCCGCAATGTTCGCGCCCGGCCGCATCCAGGGCTGAACCTCACAGCTGACCCTCACAGCTGACCCTCACACGATCTCAGGAGCCAGAGCATGACTACCAATACCACGCCTTTTACCGTCCAGCCCAAGCTGACCCAAATCGCCTTGGCGGTGAAGCCGACCGGCATGATCGCCGATCTGGTGTGCCCCCGCGTGCCGGTGGAAGGCGAGAAGTTCGTCTACACCAAGATGACCACCGAAGAGGCCTTCACCATCCCGGACACCCGCGTTGGCCGGCTGTCTCAACCCAATCAGGTTGAGTTCGGTGGCGTCGACACCAACGACGCCACCGAGGACCATGGCCTGGACGACTATGTGCCGCAACGCGACATCGATGCCTCCAAGGGCTCGAACTATGACCCGATGGCGGCGGCCACCGAGCGCACCGCGCTGCTGGTCGAGCTGGCCCGTGAGAAGCGGGTGGCCGATCTCTATTTCGGCTTGAACACCTACGCGGCCTCGCTGCGCACCACCTTGTCCGGCACCAGCCAGTGGAGCGACTACGCCAACTCCGACCCGG
>Ga0316631_10000023_pt1 | contig 23840 bp, 16 predicted proteins | sample OWC_May_M1_C1_D3_FD_207672 | JGI IMG/M metagenome (GOLD analysis project Ga0316631, IMG submission 207672) | Wetland soil microbial communities from Old Woman Creek delta, Ohio, United States - OWC_May_M1_C1_D3_A | ecosystem: Environmental > Terrestrial > Soil > Wetlands | place: USA: Ohio... | reverse complement strand
GTATCTAGGGAGCCGCTCATCAGCGGGCGGGCTGCGGCGGCGTCACTTAATGCAGACGGCGCGCACTTCCTTGATGTGCGTCAGGCCCATCAGGGTCTTCTCGATGCCGTCCTGCTTGAGCGTGTGCATGCCCTCCTCCAGGCATATCGCGAGCATCTCGGCGACGCGAGCGTGCTCCTGGATGGCCTTCTTCATGCGATCGCTCGCTACCAGCAGCTCGTGCAATCCGAGGCGCCCCTTCATGCCGGTCCCGCCACAGGCATCGCAGCCGACCGGCTTGTAGAGAGTGAGCTGCCCCTTGTCATTACCGTAGTTCTTGACCCAATCCTTATACACCGTCTCCATTGCACCCTTGGCGTCCTTCTTGAAGCGCTCCGTGCTCATGAGCTCTTCGCAGTATTCGTTGAGCAGCGACTTGAGCTCGTTCGCGTCGGGCGTATACGGCTGCTTACACTTGACGCACAGGCGCTTGGCCAGGCGTTGCGCAAGCACACCGAGCAGTGCGTCAGCGAAGTTGAATGGATCCATCCCCATGTCGAGAAGGCGGATGATCGACTCCGGCGCGGAGTTAGTGTGCAGGGTCGCGAATACCAGGTGGCCCGTGAGTGAGGCCTCAATGCCCAGCGACGTCGTTTCCTTGTCGCGCATCTCGCCGACCATGATGATATCCGGGTCGGCACGCAGGAAGGCCTTCATCACCACCGAGAAATCAAGACCCGCCTTTTTGTTCACCTGCACCTGGCGTAGTCCCTTTTGCGTAATCTCGACAGGATCCTCGGCGGTCCAGATCTTGGTATCCGGCGTATTGAGGTGGCCGAGGACTGAATGCAGCGTGGTCGTCTTGCCCGAACCGGTCGGGCCGCAGACGAAGAACAGGCCGTAGGGCTTCTCGACCGTCTTCTTAACGTTCTGGTAATTCCTCTCCGTCAGGCCAAGCTTGTCCATCGGAATCGGCTCGCCTGCTGCGAGGATCCGCATGACAATGTCCTCGACGCCCCCGGCGGTCGGAATGGTCGCTACGCGCAACTCGATATCGAGCGGCCCGAATTTCTTGAACTTGATCTTGCCGTCTTGCGGGCGCCGTTTCTCCGAAATGTCGAGATCGCACATGATCTTGAGGCGAGCCACTATGGCATTTCGATAGCTGGCGGGAACCTCGATGTACGGACCGAGCGATCCATCTTTTCGGAAGCGCACCTCCGTCTTCGACTTTCCGGGGTATGGCTCTATGTGGATGTCCGATGCGCCCTGATTGTAGGCGTCGACGATGATCTTGTTGACCAGCTTGACCAGCTCGTTATCGGCCGCCGCCGAAACGTCGTCCGACGAACCGTCCGCTTCGCTCCCCTCCTCGTCAAGTCCGGACAGCAGGTCGTCAATGTTCCCCATGTCCATGGCCTCCTGGCCATAGAACTGGGTGACCGTATCCTTGAAGTCCTTGAGAGTGGTGACCTTGTAGATGATGCGCGCCTTGGGAAACACGTTCGACGCAATACGCGAGCTCCGGATTCGTTCGGGGTCGAGGCACATCACGACCAGCCCTTCCCGGGAGTCGTCAATCGGCAGCCACTGGTTCGCGTCGACGTATTCCCTTTTGAGGTTCTTCAGCAGGTCCATCGGCTTGAGCCGGTCACTCTTGAACGGTTCATAGGGAACGCCGAAGAACTTGGATACCGCCTGCCCAATCGCATTCAGCTTGACCTGGAATTCTTCGACCAGTACGGTCTCCACGTCGACTGCCTTTTTTCGCGCCTGGCGCGACGCGAGGTCGAATTCGCCGGCCGAAAGTACGGCATCTGCGATCAGGTAATCGTACTTGGTCTTGACCAGCTGCGGCTTTTGGCGCTGCCTGAACGCAATCGCCAGCGTCTGTGCAAGTTCGGCAACCCCGTCCTCGGCGAGCGTGCCGAACGGGACACCCGCCTTGTTGTTGATGATCTGAATGACACCAATCAGATCGTTCGAGCCCTGTTCCACGATAGGCGCCACCAGCATCTGCTTGGTGCGATATCCGGTGCGCTTGTCAACCTCCTGGAGAAAGCGCAGCGTCGGATTAACTGAACGCAGTTCCGCGTCGTCGTAGACGTCCCTAACGTTTACGACCTTCTTCGTGAGGGCGGCATAGCCGGCGAGCGAGTGCTCGGCGATCGGGAGCTTGAGGTCCTTGAACGAGTTGAGGCCGGTCTTTACCTTGGAGATGATCGCCTGCTTGTCCTCGCTCGCCGAATAGATCGTAAGACGATCGGCATTGAACAGCACGCAGATGTCGTTGCTGACCTCCAACATGATCTCGTCGATGTTGTTGGTGGCGTGAATCTTGTTGGTGACCGCCTGAAGCTGCTTCTGGAACGCCAAACGCGCGTTCACGTCCGACTGGGATGCGGCTTGATGGCTGAGTACGGCGCTCATTCCAATCCTCCGATGCCGGCTGCGTCCCGCGGACATGCGGGCCAGAAGGGCGGCCGACGCCGCCGCCACGTCCCTGTCTGAGGGCCGCGGACTCGAAGGACTATCCTAGCCCGTGGTTTGTAAAGATTCAACCGCAACCCCCATGATTTCTAACAAGCTTTTGCCGTTTCACGCGACTTAATCCCGCTTCCCGGTCGCCCACAGGCCGCCTTCCAGCAGCCAGACCTTGAACCCGCGCTGGGCAAAGAGGAACGTCGCGGCGGCGCTACGCCGACCGCTCTGGCAGTAGACGACGTACTCCTTCGACTTGTCGAGCACCGCGAACATATCTCGCACCTCCGACAGCGGCACATTGATTGCGCCCGGCAGCTTGTCGTACTGGTATTCTGACGGGTAGCGCACATCGAGCCAAACCACCCCGCGCTGCACTTGGTCCACCGCGTGCGCAAAGTCAATCTTGCGCAGCAATGGCTCCCGCAACAGCTCATCGAAGTCCGCCTTTCCAAGGACCAGCAGATCGCAGTCGGTGAGCGCGACCACGGTGGCATTGCGCTTGGCTTCCGAGACCAGCGACTCCTCGCCGAAAGCATCGCCTCCGCGCAACTCGGCAAGGACCACCTTCACCCCGCCAATCACGCGCTCGACCTGACAGCGCCCCGCCTCGATAACATAGTAACTGCCGCCCTCGTCGCCTTCGCGGATGACGACTTCGCCGCGGCGTATCTTCGTGCGCTTGAAGCGTCTCATCAATTCATCGATGTGCGCCGGCGGCAGCGGGGTGAAAACGCCGCCCCGCAAGTTGGCAAGTGAAAAAACTCCGGAAACCAGCCTCACGTCGCTGCGCACCGCGCGCGCCATCGCCGAGCCGTCCTCGCTCTGGCCCGCTGCGACCTCGTCCCAAGTGGAAAGAATGTCGAGTATTTCATCGTCAATCACCAGCAGCTCGACGTCAGTAATCGCCTTGCTGCGCAAGACGGTCGCGTCGCGTCGGTTCAGTGAATGCCGGGTGTCGTCGGTCCCGCCGACGACGACCTGGGTCCCGCCGTTTCGGAATACCAGCAGGAGCTCGCCGCGCAGGAGAAACACGGAGCGTCCGGTCGCGGGCCGTCCCTGCAGCGGATCGGCGCCGCGCGCGGCATGCTCCAATACCGCGACCTCGGCGAGTTCGCCCAGCCGCTGTGCTGAGAGCGCCCCGAGCGGTACCAGGGCCGCGAGCTGTTCGGGAGTTACCTTGGTCTGGCGTACCGGGGAGGCGCCCATACGCGCTAGAACTCGAATACCTGATTGTTCTGCAGCATGCGTGGGCGAAACACGCCCGCGCACTCCTCGATTTCCTGCATCGTCAGTTCGATCTCGCCCGGCTTTAGATGGGTCACGTAGATGTCGGCGCTGCGTTCGAGCTTTGCCAGCTCGTGGGCCAGCGACTCGGGGCAAAGGTGTCTGGAGACGTCTGCCAGCTGGCGCTCCTTGTTGGAGAACGCGGTTTCGACGATCAGGTAACGCAAGTTTCGGATGCGGTTCACGACCTTCCACAGGGCGTCGTTTGGCCCGGTGTCTCCTGTAAAAACCAAGCTCGATTTGCCGCTATCGAGATGGTAGCCAACGGCCGGCACCGTATGGTTCGCCGGCAGCGGCGTGATCTCCCGCCCCGCAATGGCTATCGTGTGGCCGACCTCGATTTCCTGGTAGCGCATGAAAGGCGCCTCGGGGGTCGGAATCTCAGAAAAGTCGGGCCAGATCGCCCAGTTGAAGAGGTGGCTCTTCATAATTTCGATGGTCGCACGCGTCGCGTAGACGTTAGTTGGACGCGCACGCATGCCGCCGACCGTGTCTACCACGAAGGGAATGCTGGCAACGTGGTCTAGATGAGAATGTGTGATGAATATATGGTCGACGAGTGAAAGCTCGGCCAGAGAAAGATCGCCGACCCCGGTTCCGGCATCCACCAGAATGTCGCTGTCGACCAGGAACGAGGTGGTCCGCAGGTGGCGCCCACCGATCCCCCCCGAGCAACCGAGCACGCGCAATCTCATCGCAGCGGGCCTAATTGAATTCAAACTGCACGACGCCGTCCCGCCCCCCGGCCGCGGCAATCACGGACCGTATGCCCGAAGCGGGAAGACCCGAAAGTCCGTGATAGCGTCACCCATTGGTTCACCTAGCGTACCGCGGTTGCAACCAATCACCAAGGTCACCGTCGTAACATGGCCGCGATGCACTTGGCGGCCCGGGCCCGAAGCGAGAGATTTTCTCCTTCGAAAGCCATCCGGATTTCGGGCACGGAGGACGCTTGAGTCGCCCGGACGCTATTGATGCGAGGAGTCCCCCGGGGACTCAGCCCTTCAGGAAGAACTCCATCTTTACGCCCGCGATCTCGATCACGTCGTGGTCCTTGAGCGCGTGCGGAGTAGAGCCGATCGATTGGCCGTTCACTTGGGGATGTTGGGTGCCTTCGACGTGCGTGATGAAGTAACCGTGCGGACGCCGAGTGAGTACCGCCACCTGGGTACCGGGCTTGCCCAGCGTCGTGAGGGGCTTGGTCAATTCCAGCTCCTTGCCGGCATTTCCGCCGGACAAAATCTGGATCGCGCCCAACGGTTGCGTGGGCTTCGGCGCTTGCGCAACAGCTGGCGCCGGAGCCAGCTCGGGCCTGGAGGCAGTGCCCGCACTCACCGCGGCCGAGGCGACCTGCTGCGCGGCCGCCGCCCGAGTCGCTTCCGCCATCTCGGAGCGTCGCTGTGGTAGGGATCCCTCGGCCGAGGGCACCGTGGACGTCGGAGAAGCCGTCGCCCGTGCCTGTTCGGTCGCCGCCTTAATTGCGGATGGACGCAGAACCATGGTCTTCTCGAAGTCGGCCGCGGAAGCGCCTACCGGGTGCGCCGCTTCGGCGATGTACTTGAGCTTGTACTTGCCGAGCTCGATGACGTCGTTACTCTGCAGGAAGTGCTTCTTGATCGTCCCGCCGTTGACCATCGTTCCGTTCGTGCTGCCCAGATCCTCGAGGAACGAATCATTCATGATCGTGACGATCACAGCATGCTCTCCGCTCACCGCCAGGTTGTCGATCTGGATGTCATTGTGCGGCTTGCGGCCGATGGTGGTGCGCTCCTTGACCAAGGGAATCTCCTTGAGCACCAGCCCGTCCATGCTGAGAATCAGTTTCGCCATAGCTCACCCCTAGGGGTTATTTTAACCATGCAAAAAACCTGGCCATAACGCCGCGGGCGGCGGGGTACTCCCGCAGGACGCGTACGAGTATAACCGAAACGTTGTCGCGCCCGCCGTTGTCATTGGCCATCTGCACCAGCTGCTGGGCCGCGAGATTGAGGTTGGTGCCCAGCGCCTGCAGCGCCATGCCGATGTCTTCGTCGCTCACCATGTCGCACAGCCCGTCGGAGCACAGCAGGTAAATGTCGCCCGGTTTGCTGGGGTACTCATGGATTTCGGGCTCGATTCCGAGATCGATTCCGAGCGCTCGGGTCACTAGATTCTTGTGCTGTGCAGTCTTCGCCTGCTCGACGGTGAGGAGCCCCGAATCGATTTGCTCCTGCAACAGCGAGTGATCGCGCGTCAACTGCTCGAATTCCTCGCCGCGCAACCGGTAGAGCCTCGAGTCACCGAGATGCGCAACCATGACCCGGTTGTCATAGAACAGGCAGGTCACCAGCGTTGTGCCCATTCCGGCGTACTGAGGCTGGCTCTGCGCCGCATGGTAGATCGAGGCGTTGGCGCTCAGGACCTGCTCTCGCAGCAACCGCTCGGCGACCGGACAGTCAGTCTTTGAATCAATCTCGTAGGGCCGCGCCCGCCCGAGCGCCCGAGCCAGCTCGCTGGCGATCATCGTGGTGGCCATGCCGCTCGCCACCTCGCCCGCGTTATATCCGCCCATGCCGTCAGCGAGCACGGCGATTCCGTGCGCCGCGTCGGAGGCGACCGCATCTTCGTTGTGCGAGCGGACCATTCCAGGATCCGTAGAGCTCGCGATCTCGAGCGCATTGCTGAGGTCCATGGACATTGCTCAGAGCTCGATATCGACCGTGGTGAATTGCCGCACACCCGTTGCCCCTCCGGCCCCCGCGGCCGCCGTGCGCAGGCCCTCTGCGAACTCGTTGCCGGTCTGAAACCGCTCGTCGGGATTCTTCGCCAGCGCCCGCTCGAGGAACGCCGCGAGCCTCGGCGGCAAATTCGGGTTGTACCGCAGGATGTCGGCGGGGGGCTCGTTCGAAATCTTGAACATCAGCTGCGCCATCGATTCGCCCTCGAACGGCAGCTGGCCGCACAAGAGCTGGTAGAGGGTCGTCGCGAGGGAAAAGAGGTCGCTGCGGCCCTCGATCCTCTTGCCGGCAAGCTGCTCCGGCGACATGTACGAAGGCGTACCGAACACCATGCCCGTCTTCGTCTTCGAGCTGTCGGTGAGGCGCGCTATGCCAAAGTCCGTCACCTTCAGAGTATCGATCTGCGGATCGTACAAAAGATTCCCCGGCTTGATGTCGCGATGCACGACACCATGGCGGTGAGCGTAGTCCAGTGCTTCGGCCACGCGGGCGATGATCGACACCACTGTCTCGACCGGCAACAGGCTCGACGACTTTGTAAAGGCGCCCAGGTCGCCGCCCTTCAGAAGCTCCATCGCGATGTAGCAAAGATCGTGTTCTTCGCCGGCGTCGTAAATAGTGACGATGTTTGGATGCGAAAGGCGGCCCGCGGTCTCCGCCTCGCGGAAGAACCGCTCCTTTGCCTCGGCAAGCTCACCCGGTTCGAACTCCTGCGCCAGTGCAAGCGTCTTGATCGCCACCACGCGCCCGATCTTTGGATCCCGACCGAGATAGACGGCTCCCATGGCACCCTTGCCGAGTTCCTTGTCGATCTGGTAGCGGCCCAGCATGGGCTTCTCCACCGCGCCGCCCGCGCCGAGGATGCTAGCGTTGGTGGCACCGGCCGGGCCGCCGAGGATGACCGACTCGGAGAGCTGCTTGGCGCGTGAAAGGCGCTGCGCGAGGTCACGGTACTTGGAATTGAAACCATGCATGTGGCGGAACACTGACTCCGCCTTGTTGAACTGACGCTTTCGCTCGAAGTCGAGTGCCAGGCTGTAGAGGTTGTCGAGCAGCGTGTCGGACATCGGCACCTGGCGGAACTTGTCCCACGCCATATCCAGGTTACCCTGCCCTTGATAGGCGAGCCCGAGCATGCGGTTCGATTCTGCAGAGTTTTCGTCTGAGCGCAACTTGGCTCGCTCGGTGACGATAAATCGCTTGGTCACCAGCGCAAGATGGCCGATCAGCAGCAGCGTAGCGGGTACCATCAGCTGGATCCAGATTCCGCGCATGCCCATCAGTACGAAATGCACGGCAATAAGTGCCGTTAGCGCCGCCCCCGTGATCGTGGCCGCCGGGCCGGCGTTGAGCCGCGGCAGTAGCACGATGAGGTAGACCGCGATCACCAGAAAGACCAGCTTTTCCGCCATCAAGGTCCACGGCGGCGACACGAAGAAATCCTCCATCAGGATGGAGGACACCGAGTGCGCTAGCATCAGCACCGGGGGCATCGCCGGCGCAATCGGCGTCACCGACGTGCTGCCTACCCCGAGTGCAGTCGGCCCGATAAGGACGATCTTGTTGCGATATTTGCCGGCTGGAATCCTGCCGCTCAACACGTCATAGAACGAATCCACCTGGAATGCCGGCCGGCTATCGCGGTCCTTGTAGAAGTATGTGTACATCTGGAGCGCCGGGTCCGTGCCGATCTGCAGCTTGCCGAGCGTCACGCCTTCGCCCAGACGAACCTTGATGTCCTCCGGCGCCAGGTTGAGGCTCTTTGCCGCAATCTGCATCGACAGCGACGGGTAGAACTGGTCGAAGTACTGAAGCACTAGCGGCTCGGAACGGATCGCACCGTCGACGTCCGGATTCACGTTCAAATGGCCCATCGCCGCCGCGGACTTGCCGATCTCATCAATCGGGTACTGCACCGTGGAGACCGGCAGGGGCAACGCGTCAGAGCGTCCCTGTACGTCCGTGATTGCGTTGCGTTGCACGAAGTCCGGCAGCGGGCGGTCGGGCTTGCCGAGTGGCTGCCCGAGCGTGAACAGCAAGGGCAGAAGCACGTTGCCCGACTTGGCCGCACTCTGCGCGAGCTTGTGGTCGGTGTTCAGGTCCTGCTCGGCCTGCCTTAGCAGCGTCAGGAGAGGCGCCAGCGGGCCGCTTTCTGAGGAGGCCGAACCCTGCCCCCGCTTCGCCATGTCGAGCAGCTGCGTGATGTAGCGATATCCGGGATCGATCTGGGGTTCGCTGAAGTAAACGAGATAGCCGATGACCTTGGCATTCGCCCGCGCCAGAAGGTCGATCATCCTGGCGTGTACGTCGCGCGGCCACGGCCAGCGGCCGATATTGGCGATGCTGTTGTCGTCGATCGCGATCACCGCGATCCGGTCGGATGGAGTGCGCGAGGAGGCCTGCACGCCCATGTCATAGGCCTTGCGCTCGAGGCTCTGCAACAAGTCGCTCCTGCCGGCAAACAGCATGAGCAAAACGACGACCACGCCGAGGAACCCGTCGGTCTTCCAGAATTTGGACTTCATGAACAGGCGCTCATGATTCTCAGCGTCTGGCGCTGCTCGTCCAATGGAAGGATGCGGCTATCGGGGAAAACCCGAGGATCTCGCAAATCCCATAAAAATCAGCAGGTAATAGTTCCTGCGGCGCAAGGTATGAAGGATGCCGCTGCGCGCCATCAGGTGGCGTGACCTGCCGTAGCGCATGCTTGGATTGGGCCGCTAGCAGACAACCCCCCATAAAACAAAAGGCTAGTACGCATTCTTACAGTCCTATATAAGCTGCGTCAAATGCTGCCCGCCCGGGGGTCGGCGGGCCACGACGCGGCGGACGCGGGCGGCGCTAGCCACCGAGCAGCATACCGGTCTTGATGGCGCCCGCCCCGAGCAGCTCCGCAGCGCCGACCTTCTTGCCGTCGCCGAGCTTTACCTTGCCCGTGTGGATGCGCCCGCCCTGCGCGGTGATGACCAGGCGCCCGTCCTCCACCCCGAGCACCTCGCCGATCTTGCCTTTAACCGCGCCGAAGGTGCGCACCGGCTCCTTGCGCGAATCGAACAGCTGCAGCTTCACGCCGTTCAGCGTGGTCCAGGCGCCCGGCGCCGGGTCGCAGCCGCGGATCAGGTTGTGGATCACGTCCACGTGGTTGGCCCAGTTGATCTTCGCCTCGGCATCGCGGAACCAGCCTTCGTAGGTGGCCAGCGACTCGTCCTGCACGACCTCCTTGTGCTTGCCGGCGACCACCAAGTCGGCGGCCTCCAGCATCGCCTGCACGCCCATCGGGAACAGTCGCTCGAAGTAGACGTTGCCGAGCGTCTCATTCTCGCCGATCGGCGTGCGCTTCTGCAGGACCACGGCGCCCTCGTCCAGTCCGTCGGTCGGCCGGAAGATGGTGAGCCCGGTCTCCTTGTCGCCACGGGAAATCGGCCAGTTGATCGAGGATGGGCCGCGGTACTTCGGCAGCAGCGACGGGTGGTACTGGATGGTGCCATGCTTCGGGATCTTCACGAACTCCTGCGGCGCGAACTGCAGCACGAAGGCCATGATGCCGATGTCGGCGCCCGCGTCCCTCATGGCCTGCGCCGCCTCGGGAGCACGTAGCGACTTGAACTGGTGCACCTTGAGGCCCTTCTCCTGAGCTGCTGCGCGCAGCGCGTCGGGGCGCGCGCCCTCCTTCTCCGGCGCGCAGAACACCGCGCCCACCTGGTCGCCGCGCGCGAGGAACGCCTCCAGCACCGCTTTGCCGAAGTCTTGCTGCCCGATGATCGCGATCTTCATCACGCCGCCTTCTTTGGCGGAAGCGAGAACGCGCCCGCCTGCTTGAGCGCCCCGATCCTCGCGTCGTCGTAGCCGAGCACCTGCTTCAGCACCTCGTCGGTGTGCTCGCCCAGCGTCGGCGAGCGCTTGATCACCGCGGGCGAGGCCGACAGCTTGATCGGCATGCCTACGTTCCACCACTTGCCGCGCTGCGGGTGGTCGAGCTCGACCCACATGTCGCGCCCGCGCACGTGCTCGTCGTCGGCCAGGTCTTCGGTCGACATGATCGGCCCGCAGGGCACTTCGAGCGGATTGAGGATCGCCATCAGCTCGCGCTTCGTGTGCTTCTCCGCGAACTTATTGATCAGCGTCCACATCAGCTGCTGGTTCTTGCGCCGCTCGCCGATGGTGGCGAAATGCGGATCGCTCGCCAGGTTGGGCATGCCCAGCTCCGGCCCGATGCGCTTGGCGAGCGCCTCCCACACCGCCTCCTGCACCACGATGTAGAGCCAGTCGTTCGCGCCGTGCGGCTTGCAGTGGATCGCGTTGCCGAGCTGGCCGCCGCCCGAATCGTTGCCGGCGCGCGGCACCTCGCCCATGCCCTTGTAGGTCGGCACCGAATACTCCGGCAGATCGCCGCGCGTCAGGCGCTGGTGGTCGCGGAACTTGACGCGACAAAGGTTCATCACGCCGTCCATCATCGCCACCTCGACGTACTGCCCCTGGCCGGTGCGCTCCGCCTGCCTGAGCGCGGCTAGCAGGCCGATCGCAAGGTGCAGTCCGGTGCCCGAGTCCCCAATCTGCGCCCCGGTCACAAATGGAGGACCGTCCGGCACGCCGGTGGTGCTCATCGCGCCGCCCATCGCCTGCGCCACGTTCTCGTAGGCCTTGAAGTCGGCGTACGGTCCGCTCGAACCGAAGCCCTTGATCGAGCCCATGACGATCTTCGGATTGATCTCGTGGATTTTCTGCCAGGTGAAACCGAAGCGGTCGAGGACGCCCGGGCCGAAGTTCTCCATGATGATGTCGCACTTCTTGAGCAGGTCGACGAATACCTGCTTGCCCTCGGCGCTCTTCATGTTCACCGTGATCGAGCGCTTGTTGCAGTTGAGCATCGTGAAGTACAGGCTGTCGGCGTTCGGCACGTCGCGCAGCTGGCCGCGCGTCGCGTCGCCCTGGGGGTTCTCGAACTTGATCACGTCGGCGCCCATCCAGGCGAGCAGCTGGGAACAGGTCGGCCCCGCCTGCACATGGGTCATGTCAAGGATGCGAACGTCTTTTAAGGCTTCCATTCTGATCTCCAATACTTGCTTTTGCGGCTATTTCTTTTTTGCGCTCGGATTGAGGCTCGTAATGCGACCGCTTTCGGTGCCGGCGGTTTCATCGATCAAGGCATTGATGAGCGTTGGCTTGCGCGAGCGGATGGCTTCTTCCATTGCTTTGCGCAACTCGTCCGGGGTCGTGGCGTGCACGCCCACGCCGCCGAAGGCCTCCATCAGCTTCTCATAGCGCGCATCCTTGACGAATACCAGGGGTGCCGGATCGCGGCCGCCGGTCGGATTGACTTCGTCGCCGCGGTAGACGCCGTTGTTGTTCATGATCACCACGCAGACCGGCAGGTTGTAGCGGCAGATGGTCTCGACTTCCATGCCGGAGAAGCCGAACGCGCTGTCGCCCTCGATCGCGATCACCGGCTGGCCGCTGACCACCGCGGCCGCGACGGAAAAGCCCATGCCGATGCCCATCACGCCCCAGGTGCCGACGTCCAGGCGCTTGCGCGGCTTGTACATGTCGACGATGCTGCGCGTGAAGTCGAGCGCGTTTGCGCCCTCGTTGACGAGTGTTGCGTCCGGGTTCGCCTTGACGATGTCGCGCACCACGTTCAGCGCGCTGTGGAAGTTCATCGGCGAAGGATTCTTCGCCAGCGTGTCGGCCATCTTGGCGACGTTCTTGGTCTTGCGCTCGGCGATGGCGGAGAGCCATTCCGCCGGCGGCTTGGGCCAGTTGGCGCCGATGCCGGCGAGCAGCGCCGAGACGCAGGAACCGATATCCCCGACCACGGGGGCGTCGATGCGGACGTTGCTGTCGGCCTCCTGCGGCGAGATGTCGACCTGGATGAATTTCTGGCCGCCCCAGTCCTTGGAGCTCTTGCCGCCCCAGGTCTTGCCCTTGCCGTGCGAGAGCAGCCAGTTGAGGCGCGCGCCGATCAGCATTACCACGTCCGCTTCGGGCAGAACATAGGAGCGGGTGGCCGCGGCGGACTGCTCGTGCGTGTCGGGCAGGATGCCCTTGGCCATCGACATGGGCAGGTAGGGGATGCCGGTCTTCTCGATGAGCGCGCGGATGTCCGCGTCGGCCTGGGCGTAGGCAGCGCCTTTGCCGAGAATGATGAGCGGACGCTTCGCGCTCTTGAGCAGCTCGAGCGCGCGCTTCACGGCGTCCGGCGCCGGGATCTGGCGCGGCGCCGGATCGACCACCTTGATCAGCGATCTCTTGGCGGCTTCCGCGTCGATCGTCTGGGGGAAGAGCTTCCCGGGCAGGTCGAGGTACACGCCCCCGGGGCGGCCGGACACGGCGGCGCGGATGGCGCGCGCGATGCCCACGCCGATGTCCTCGGCGTGCAGCACGCGGAAAGCGGCCTTGGCGAGCGGCTTGGCGATAGCCAGCTGGTCCATCTCCTCGTAGTCGCCCTGCTGCAGGTCGACGATCTCGCGCTCGCTGGAGCCGCTGATGAGGATCATCGGAAAGCAATTGGTGGTAGCGTTGGCGAGAGCCGTCAAGCCGTTGAGGAAGCCGGGGGCGGACACCGTCAGGCAGATGCCGGGCTTTTGCGTCATGAATCCGGCGATCGACGCCGCGTGGCCGGCGTTTTGCTCGTGGCGGAACGAGATCACGCGCATGCCCGCAGCCTGCGCCTTGCGGGTGAGATCGGTGATCGGGATCCCGGGCAGACCGAAGATCGTGTCGATGCCATTAAGCTTGAGGGCATCGATGACAAGGTGAAAGCCGTCTGTAACTGCTTTCGTTTCGGCGGCGATTTGGGGTTCGCTGACGGTTCCACCCATGGTTTTCTCCTCTGCAGCTGTGCGCGGGGTCGCAAAGGCCGCTATGTTAGTGAGCGCCGCGCGCACCCGCCCTTGACGGCGGTCAAGGGTTTGGATCGTCTAGAATAACGGGCTTGCGCGAGGCCCCGGGCCGCCCCGAAATGGCATCTCTCACCACCCATCCGCAGCGCAACACCATCCGGTTGCAGCTGCACCAGAACCTCATGCTGCGGGGCATGGCCCCCGCGCAGTGGGAAGAGCTTGAGCCCCTGCTTACGGTGGCAGACTTCCGCAAGGGCGACCTGCTGGTGCGGCAGGGCGACTCCGAGATGGAGCAGTTCTTCATCCTCGACGGCATGCTCAAGCGGGTCGTGTCCAATGCCGCAGGCCACGAGATGATCCTGCGTTTCGCGGCCGAGACCGAGATGGACACCTCATACGCGGCCTGGCGCCTCGGCACCCCGATTCCTTACAGCATCGTGGCGGTAACCAAGGTGCGCACCGCCAAGCTCGCGCTGCCTCAATGGGTGGATTTTCTCGAGCGCCATCCGGGGTTGAAGTCGCTATTCGAGTACGAGGTCATGAAGGTGATGTCGGAAGTGATGGCGCACACCATCACGCTGCACCTGCTCGATGCTCCCGGACGGCTGTCGCGCTTCCAGCGCAAGCACGGCGAGCTCTCGGGACGCATCCCGAAGAAGGAGCTCGCCGCCTACCTCAACCTCACTCCGGAGACGCTCTCGCGCCTCAAGCAGAAGCTGGGCGAGCTCTAGCGCCTATCTGAACCTGCGGATCAGCCAGGAGATCAGCGGCCAGAAGAGCAGTAGCAGGGCCAGGCCCGTCAGCGTTCCCACCAGCTTGTTGGCGAAGAACACCGACATGTCTCCCTGCGATATCAGCATCGCCTGGCGGAACGAGGCTTCGGCGTTGTCGCCCAGCACGATCGCCAGCACCAGCGGCGCAAGCGGATACGACAGCTTCTTGAACATGTAGCCCGCGACGCCGAAGACGACCATCATGTAAATGTCGAAGTTCGCGTTGTGCACGGTGTAGGCACCGATCGCACAGATGACGACGATGATCGGCGCGATCACCGAAAACGGAATACGCAGGATCGCGGCGAACAGCGGCACGCAGGTCAGCACCACGATCAGGCCGGCGATGTTTCCGAGGTACATGCTGGCGATCAGGCCCCAGACGAAGTCCTTCTGCTCGACGAACAGCAGCGGCCCTGGCTGCAGGCCCCAGATCAGCAGACCGCCGAGCAGCACCGCCGCGGTCGGCGAGCCCGGCACGCCGAGCGTGATCATCGGCAGCAGCGCCGAGGTGCCGGCGGCGTGCGCCGCGGTCTCCGGCGCAACCACTCCCTCGACTACGCCGGTGCCGAACTTGTCGCCGTCCTTGGAGAAACGGCGCGCGACGCCGTAGCTCATGAACGAGGCGGGCGTCGCGCCCCCCGGGACGATGCCCATGAAGCAGCCGACCGCCGCCGAGCGCAGCGAGGTAAGCCAGTAGCGCGGCAGCTCCTTCCACGTCTCGATCACCACCTTCAGGTTAATCTTGGCGCTCGCGCCCTTGAACGCAAGCCCTTCTTCCAGCGTAATCAGGATCTCGCCGATGCCGAAGAGCCCGATCACCGCTACGAGGAAGTCGAACCCGTTGAGCAGCGACATAAAGCCGAACGTCATCCGCAGCGTGCCCGTCACCGGGTCGGTGCCGACTGCCGCCAGCGCGAAGCCGAGCATCATCGAGGAGATGGTCTTGAACGGCGACTCCTTGCTCATGCCGATGAACGCACAGAATGTGAGCAGGTAGACTGCGAAGAATTCCGGCGGGCCGAACTCCAGCGCGAAGTTCGCCACCACCGGCGCGAGAAAGCTGATCACCAGTACCGCGACCAGCGCGCCAAAGAACGACGAGGTAAACGACGCGGTCAGCGCCGCGCCGGCGCGCCCCTTCTGCGCCAGCGGATAACCGTCGAAGGTGGTGGCCACCGACCAGGGCTCGCCCGGAATGTTGAATAAGATCGAAGTGATCGCGCCGCCGAACAGCGCCCCCCAGTAGATGCACGACAGCAGGATGATGGCGGAAGTCTGCCCGCCGGGCGTCTGCGCCATCGAGAACGTAAGCGGCAACAGGATCGCGACTCCGTTGGCGCCGCCCAGGCCGGGTAGCACGCCGATGATGACGCCGAGGATCACGCCCACCATCATCAGCAAGAGGTTCTTCATCGTCAGCACGACGATGAAGCCGTGCATCAGGGACTGCAGATCATCGATCACGCGGCGGCTCCGATCAGTCCAGGCCGAGGAGTGCCTCGAGCGGCCCCTTGGGCAGCGGCACGAGGAACCACACCTCGAATATGAGGAAGAACGCCACGCTGTTGCCGACCGACACCAGGGCCACCATCCACCAGGGATACTTGCCGAGCCAGCGCATGAACAGCGCCACGAACAGCGCGGAGGACACGTAAATACCAAGCCAGGGGACGAGCCCCACGTAGAGCGCCGTCGGGACCAGGACCGCCAGCACCAGCTTCAGTTGCTGCACCTCGACGAACGTGCCGTTCTTTTCAGGTCGTATGAGCACGCCCCGCACGAAGGTGATCGCCGAGGAGATGCAGATGATGACGCCGAGGTAGAAGGGAAAATAGCCCGCCTGAGGGCCATCGGAGCCCCACTTCGCGCCCAGCCGGATGCTGTCGTAAATCACGATCAGCCCGAGCACGATGAAAAAGCCGGCCACCGCGAGTTCCGCCGTCTTGTAGCGAAACGCGGCGCGCCCGTCAGAACCCTGCGACATCGAGATTCCCCTCTATACGAAGACGCGGCGCGCCGGGATCCCGGCGCGCCGCCCCGTCGGTGCTCTTGCGCTGCGGCTACTTGCTTCCGGCCATGAAGCCGGCGCCCTTCATCAGCGCGACGTGCTCGGCCTCCGCTTTGGCGACCCAATCGGCGTACGCCGGGCCCTCGAGTGAGGTTTGGTTGAAGGCGCCCTTGTTCATCAGGTCCTTCCACTCCGGGGTCTCCTGCACCTTACGTAGAAGCCCGACGTAGTAGTTGACCTGATCCTGGGTCACGCCGCCCGGCATGAAGATGCCACGCAGCATCAGGTAGCTCACATCCAGACCGCTCTCCTTGCACGTCGGGATATCGCCCCAGGACATCGTGGCGGTCATCTTGTCGTGATACGGAAGGCGCTTGGTGTCGAACACGCACAGCGGCTTGAGCTTGCCGGAGCGCCAGTGAGCCACGGCCTCGATCGGGTTGTTCACCGTGAAGTCGACGTGGTTACCGACCAGCTGCACCGCCACCGCACCGCCGCCCTTGAAGGGGATGTAGGTGAACTTGTCGCCGGTCTTCTGCTCGATCGACGCGGTGACAATCTGGTCCTCCTGCTTCGACCCCGTGCCCGCGATTTTGAACTTGCCCGGCCCCGCTTTCTTCGCCGCCTCGATGAAATCTTTCGCGGTCTTGTACGGCCTATCGGCATTCACCCACAGCACGAACTCATCGAGCGCCATCATCTTCACGGGCGTCAGGTCGCGCCAGTTGAACGGAACCCCGGTTGCGAGCGGCGTGGTGAACAGGTTGGACAGCGTGATGATGAGCTTGTGCGGATCGCCCTTCGCCGCCTTGACGTCGAGGAAGCCCTCGGCGCCGGCGCCGCCGGCCTTGTTGACGACCACCATCGACTCCTTCATGAGGCCGTGCTTGGCGATGATCGCCTGGATGGCGCGCGCCATCTGGTCTGCGCCGCCTCCTGTTCCCGCCGGAATGACGAACTCGACCGTTTTGGTCGGTTCCCACGCCTGCCCGACGGCCGGCCAGGCGGCCACGATCGCCGCCCCGAACACGGCGCCCAAAGTACGAGTGATTTTCGCTTTCATGCTGTCCTCCTCTATGAATGTTGTCCGAAACGGTGTGCTGCTCTTCTGCTTCCGGTGCAGCGCTGGCGTCTCGACACAACCGGATTGTGATGACACTACCGGCTACCTCGCCTTGACTGTGGTCAAGATTCCTCCGGCCCGGTTTCCCGAGCCGGCTCCGCGGCCACTGCGCGCCGCGCGAGCCACAGTCCCAGCGCCACGACGAATACCGCACCGACCGCGCCCGCGACCTTGTATTCCACCAGCCATGCCGCCTGCTGGGTTACCCAGGTCTTGATCGCCGGGTCCGTCGCCATGATCTCGCCCGCGATGTAGCCGAGCAGAGCACCGCCGAGGGTAATGATAACCGGAAAGCGCTCCATCACGCGCAGCATGATGGTGCTGCCGAAGATCACGATCGGAATCGAGATCGCGAGGCCCAGCACGAGCAGCAATACCTTCAGCTGCGGGGGGCCTTGTTCCGCTGCGGCAGCCACCGCAATGACATTGTCCAGGCTCATTACGAGATCGGCAATGAGAATCGTCTTGATCGCCTGCAGCAGACTGTCTCCCGCCTCGATGCCGTCGTCGCCGTCCTCCGGCACGAGGAGCTTGACCCCGATCCACAGCAGCAGCGCGCCGCCCACCAGCTTGAGCCACGGCAGCTGCAGCAGAGCTACGGCGAAGATGGTGAGCAGCACCCGCATCACGATCGCCGCCGCGCTGCCCCAGAACACCGCAACATTCTGCTGCTTCGCGGGCAGCGAACGCGCCGCGAGCGCGATCACCACCGCGTTGTCGCCGGACAGCAGCAGGTTCACCCATATGATCGCGCCGAGCGACTTCCAGAAGGCGAAATCGGCGATGACCTCGAGCATTGCGGGATATCCGTCGCTTTGAAGCGATGGATTCTAATCGCAATGGCTGACAGGCGCGTCAGAACAAGCCCACTACCTTGCCGTTGACGATGTCGATCTTGTTGGCCGAGGGCACTTTCGGCAGTCCCGGCATGGTCATGATGTCGCCGCAGATCATGACCACGAACTCCGCTCCGGCGGCGAGCCGCACTTCGCGCACGTTGATCGCGTGGTTCGAAGGTGCGCCGCGCAACTGCGCGTCGGTGGAAAAGGAGTACTGGGTCTTGGCAACGCACACCGGGTAGTGGCCGTAGCCGTCGTCCTGCAGCTTCTTGATCTGGGCGCGCACCTTGCTGTCGGCGGTGACCTCGGACGCGCGATACACCTTCTTCGCGATCTTGCCGATCTTGTCCCACAGGCTGTCGCCGTCGTCGTACACCAGCGTCGGCTTGGAGGGCTTGTCGCACAGGCCGACCACGATCCGGGCCAGCTCGGCCGCGCCCTTGCCGCCGTCGGACCAATGCGTCGCCAGCACCACCGGCACGCCGAGCTTCGCCATCCTGGACTTGAGCAGCTCGATCTCGGCCGGCGTGTCGAAGTTGAATCGGTTGATCGATACCACGCAGGGCACGCCGTACACGTTCTGCACGTTGTCGACGTGGCGCTCGAGATTCACCAGCCCCTTCTCCAGCGCCGCGACGTTCTCCTTGTTGACCTCCTTGACGTCGACCCCGCCGTGGTACTTGAGCGCGCGAATCGTGGCCACGATCACGGCCGCGCTGGGACGCAAGCCGCTCTTGCGGCACTTGATGTCGAGAAACTTCTCGGCGCCGAGGTCGGCGCCGAACCCGGCCTCGGTCACGACGTAATCGGCCAGCTTGAGTGCCGACTGTGTGGCGATCACCGAGTTGCAGCCGTGCGCGATGTTGGCGAATGGGCCGCCGTGGATAAACGCCGGATTGTTCTCCAGCGTCTGCACCAGGTTCGGTTTGAGCGCGTCCCTGAGGAGCACTGTCATCGCACCCTGGGCGTTCAGGTCGCGCGCGTAGACCGGCTTCTGCTCGCGCGTATAGCCGACCACGATATTGCCGAGGCGTTTCTTCAGATCCTCGATCGAGGTCGCCAGACAGAAGATCGCCATAACCTCCGAGGCGACGACGATGTCGAATCCGTCCTGGCGCGGGTAGCCGTTGCCCGGCCCGCCGAGCGAACCGACGATCTCGCGCAGAGCACGGTCGTTCATGTCGATGACCCGCTTCCAGGTGATTCGGCGCACGTCGATGCCGAGCTCGTTGCCATGGTGGATATGGTTGTCGAGGAGCGCCGCGAGCAGGTTGTTGGCGAGCGCGATCGCGTTGAAGTCACCGGTGAAGTGCAGGTTGATGTCCTCCATCGGCACCACCTGCGCATAGCCGCCGCCCGCGGCGCCGCCCTTCATGCCGAACACCGGCCCGAGCGAGGGCTCGCGCAGGCAGATTACCGCCTTCTTGCCGATGTGGTTCAGTGCGTCGCCCAGACCCACCGTGGTGGTGGTCTTGCCCTCGCCCGCGGGGGTGGGCGTCATCGCGGTCACCAGAATCAGCTTGCCGTCCTTGCGCCCTTTCAGCGAATCGAGGTACTCGAGCGATATCTTGGCCTTGGTGTGACCGTAGGGCTCGAGGTGCTCTTCCTGGATGCCGAGCTTGTCGAGCGCGACCTTGGAGATGCGCTGCAGCTTGGCGGCCTGCGCGATTTCTATATCCGACGGCATTGATCGAAACCTCCCTCGTAAATGGAATTTTGTCTTGTTCAGCCGGACAGCAGCGCGAGCGTGCCGCCCTTGCCATAGCCCGGGTTGCCGGGCCGCTCGCCGCCCCGCGTCACCTTCACGGCGCAGTACTTGAACTCGGGAATCTTGCCGAACGGATCGAGCGCCGGGTTGGTGAGCAGGTTGGCCGCCGCTTCGTAGAAGGCGAACGGGATGAACACCGCTCCGCGTGGCGTGCCCTCGTCGGCGCGCGCGTACAGCGAGATGCTGCCGCGGCGCGAAGCGACCGTCACCACCTCGCCCGGCCTGGCCTTGAGCGCCGCGAGGTCGAGCGGATGGAGCGAAGCGACGGGCTCGGGCTCGATTGCGTCGAGCACCCCGGAGCGGCGCGTCATCGCGCCGGTATGCCAGTGCTCGAGCTGGCGCCCGGTGATCAGCACCATCGGGTAGTGCCGGTCAGGACGCTCGTCGGCCGGGATCAGGTCCGCCGGTACGAACTTCGCGCGACCGGTCGCGGTCGGGAAATGCGTGCGGAACACCACCGGCTCGCCGGGATCGCCCTCGTGCTCGCACGGGTAAACGACGCAAGAGTCGCGCTCGAGGCGCTCCCAGGTAATGCCAGCGATCGAGTTCATGCCCTTGCGCATCTCCTCGAACACCTCGCTGGGCTTCTCGTAGGACCACTCCAGCCCCATTCTTCTCGCGAGCTGCACGATGATCCACAAGTCCTCGCGCGCCTCGCCCGGCGGCTCGATCGCCTTCCGGCCCAGCTGCACCATGCGATCCGTGTTGGTGAAGGTCCCGGTCTTCTCGGGAAATGCGGTGGCCGGGAGCACCACGTCGGCCAGGTAAGCGGTCTCGGTGAGGAAGATGTCCTGCACCACCAGGTGCTCGAGCTTCGCCATCGCCTCGCGCGCGTGCGCCACGTCGGGGTCCGACATGGCGGGGTTCTCGCCCATGACGTACATCCCGCGGATCTTGCCCGCGTTCGCCGCGTTCATGATTTCGACGACCGTGAGCCCCGGCTTGTCGTCCAGCTCGGCGCCCCACAGCGCGCGGAAGCGCTTGTTGGCCTCCGGATTGTCCACTCGCTGGTAGTCCGGAAACACCATCGGGATGAGGCCCGAATCCGATGCTCCTTGCACGTTGTTCTGCCCCCGCAGCGGATGCAGGCCCGTGCCCGGACGCCCGATCTGCCCGGTCATCAGCGCCAGCGCGATGAGGCAGCGAGCGTTGTCGGTGCCGTGCACGTGCTGCGAGATGCCCATGCCCCACAGGATCATCGAGCCCTTGGAGGTCGCGTAAAGCCGCGCCACCTCGCGTATGGTCTGCGCCGGGATGCCGCACACCGGCGCCATCTTCTCGGGCGAGAACGCCTTGGAGTTCTTCTTCAGCTCCGCGAAACCGCTGGTGCGTTCCTTGACGAACGCCTCGTTCACCAGCCCCTCGTCGATGATTGCATGGATCATCGCGTTCAGAAGCGCAACGTCGGTATCCGGCTTGAATTGCAGGAAATGGGTCGCGTGGCGCTCGAGCTCGGTCCTGCGGGGATCTGCGACGATCAGCTTGACGCCCTGCTGGGCGGCGTTCTTGATCCAGGTCGCCGCCACCGGGTGGTTCACCGTAGGATTGGCGCCGATCACGAACACCACTTCCGCGCGCAAGACGTCGTTCACCTGGTTGGACACGGCGCCGGAGTTGATGCCCTCCATGAGCGCCGCGACCGACGACGCGTGGCACAGGCGGGTGCAGTGGTCCACGTTGTTGGTGCCAAAGCCGGTGCGCACCAGCTTCTGAAACAGGTAGGCCTCCTCGTTCGAGCCCTTCGCCGAGCCGAATCCCGCGAGCGCATAGCGGTCCTCGCTCTGGATCTTGCGCAGCCCCGCGGCGGCGGCCTCGAGCGCTTCTTCCCAGCTCGCCTCGCGGAACGCTTCCGACCAATTGCCGGGGTCGACGACGAAATCCGCCGACTTCGCCACCCCCGGCTTCCTGATCAGAGGTCTGGTCAGCCGGTGCGGGTGATGCGCGTAGTCGAAGCCGTAACGGCCCTTGACGCACAGCCGCCCGTGGTTCGCCGGGCCGTCGCGCCCGGTGACGAAGCGGATCTTGTTCTGGCTCACGTGGTAGGTGAGCTGGCAGCCGACGCCGCAGAACGGGCACAGCGAATCGACGGTGTTCTCGGCCGCCGCGAACCCGGCCTCGCGCGCCGGCATGAGCGCGCCGGTGGGGCAGGCCTGCACGCATTCGCCGCAGGCCACGCAGGTGCTCGCTCCCATCGGATCGTCGAAGTCGAACACGATTTTGGATTGCTCGCCGCGGAACGCGTAGCCGATAACGTCGTTTACCTGCTCCTCGCGGCAGGCGCGCAGGCAGCGCGTGCACTGGATGCACGCATCGAGATTGACTGCGATCGCCGGATGCGAAAGATCCGATGCGGGCTGCGCCCGGGACGGGAACCGCGGCAGGCCGAGCTTCAGCTTGCGCGCCCACTGATCGAGTTCGGAGTCGAGCCTGTACTCCTTCTCCGGCATGTCGGATAGGAGGAGCTCCAGCACCATCCTCTGCGAGCCGAGCGCACGCGCCGAGTCGGTGGTGACTTCCATGCCCTCGGTCGGGTAACGGCAGCACGAAGGCGCGAGCACGCGCTCGCCCTTCACCTCGACGACGCAGGCGCGGCAGTTGCCGTCCGGGCGCAGGCCGGGCTTGTAGCACAGGTGCGGGATTTCGACGCCGTGGCGTCGGGCCGTTTCGATTATCGTCTCGTCGGGCCGCCCGACCACCGTCTTGCCGTTCAGCTTGAACTCGATCGGCATGGTGGCAAGCTGCCGGTTTGTCGCGCGCTCCATCACGTCACCTCGTGAGGAAAGAACTTCATAGTGCTGAGCGCCGGGTTCGGCGCAGCTTGGCCGAGGCCGCAGATCGAGGCATCGGCCATTGCTTGCGAAAGCTCCTTCAAAAGCGGCTGGTTCCACCTGCGCTCGCCCATCAGCGCGAGCGCCTTGGACGTGCCGACTCGGCACGGCGTGCACTGCCCGCAGGACTCGTCGCGGAAGAAGCGCATCAGGTTCTGCGCCGCATGGCTCGCCTTGTCGTAATCCGAGAGGATCACGACCGCCGCCGAGCCGATGAATGCGCCGTACGGTTGCAGCGTGTCGAAATCCAGCGGCACGTCTCCGAGACTCGCCGGCAGGATGCCGCCCGAGGCGCCTCCCGGCAGGTAGCCGTAGAACGCGTGGCCCTCCTGCATGCCGCCGCAGTATTCCGCGATCAGCTCGCGCACCGTGATGCCCGCAGGCGCAAGGTGCACGCCCGGCTTGGCGACGCGCCCCGACACCGAGAACGAGCGCAGCCCCTTCCGGCCGTGCCGGCCGTGCGACGCGAACCACCCGGCGCCCTTTTCCACAATCTCCCGCACCCAGTACACCGTTTCCATGTTGTGCTCGAGCGTGGGGTAGCCGAACAATCCGATCTGCGCGACATAGGGAGGGCGTAGGCGCGGCATGCCGCGCTTGCCCTCGATCGATTCGATCATCGCCGATTCCTCGCCACAGATGTAGGCGCCGGCGCCGCGGCGCAGGTGGATCGGCGGCAGCGCGCAAGGCGGCCGCGCCTGCAGCTTCTTGAGCTCCTTCTCGAGGACCGCGCGGCAGCCGGCGTACTCGTCGCGCAAGTAGACGTAGATCTCGCCCACCCCCGCGCACCAGGCCGCGACCAGCATGCCCTCCAAGAAGCGATGCGGGTCGCGCTCCAGGTACCAGCGGTCCTTGAACGTGCCGGGCTCGCCCTCGTCGATGTTGACCGCCATCAGGCGGGGCGCCGGCTCGGCTGCGACGATGCGCCACTTGCGCCCCGCCGGGAACCCCGCGCCACCCAGGCCGCGCAATCCCGAGTCTTCCATGATCTTGGTGATCTCGTCGCGCGTGCGCCGGCCGGCGAGGCAATCGGCGATCAGCCTATATCCGCCGCCCCGCTTATAGGCCGCGTAGTCGAGGTAGCCCGGCACCGGGCACTTGACTGCCTCGTCCTCGACCGTCTCGCGCACCTTCGCCGCGTTGGCAAACGGCACCGGGTTCTGGCCCACGACCACGCACGGGGCGACCTCGCAGC
>Ga0316631_10000021_pt1 | contig 23932 bp, 17 predicted proteins | sample OWC_May_M1_C1_D3_FD_207672 | JGI IMG/M metagenome (GOLD analysis project Ga0316631, IMG submission 207672) | Wetland soil microbial communities from Old Woman Creek delta, Ohio, United States - OWC_May_M1_C1_D3_A | ecosystem: Environmental > Terrestrial > Soil > Wetlands | place: USA: Ohio... | reverse complement strand
CGAGGGTTCCGCCCCAACTATCGAGCGGCGTACCGGAAAGCGAGGCGAGCTCTCCGCCCAGGATGGCCGCAGCTCCGTGGTTGCTGATACTCAGGCGCAAGTCGCGGTCGAAGACCAGCACGCCTGCCGAAAGATTGGCCAGAATGTTCTCGAGATTGGCCTTCGCGGTCTCCAGCGCGATACGGTTCGTTTCGACGACTCTGCGCGCTTCGTCCAATTGCCGCGTCATCGAATTGAATGACTCGGTCAAAACTCCGAGCTCGTCCCGGCTTGTCACGGGCGCCTGCCGCGAAAAGTCACCCCGCGCTACGGCCTGGGTCGCTTGTGCCAGATTGGCAAGGGGTTGAGAAAGCCGATTGGACAGTATCACAGCAAGAGCTATCGCAACGAATAGCGCCATCAGCAGCGCCAGCGTCAGAGTGACGATATAGATGCGCTTGAGACCCTGCCGCGACAGCGCGAGTTCGCGGTAGTCGCGGTATGCCCCCTCCACCGCCTCGGCGCTCCGCGCAAACGACGCGGGAACGTTCTGGCGAAGCTGCAGATAGCGCGCTTCGTCCGTGAGCGTAAGCGCATTGATCGGGACAAGCACACGCAACGCGAGAGGCCTGCCGGCCGCCGCGTCGATCGACGTATAGCCACGGTTGGCGCGTGCCTGACGCAATGCCTGGGCGCTCGGAAGCTCCGGCACCAGCTTGGTGACATCCTCGCTGGCGCTTGCGACGAAGCGGCCGCTACCCGTGACGATCACGGCCTCCTGCACGCCCGCCTGCTCGCGCAGCCGGTTGAGCATCGCGCCTTGTTCTGCCTGGGAGTGGTCCGCGAGCTCGAGGGCCATCGCGCGGACTTTGACATTCATCTCAGAAAGCATTTGGTCGATTGCGCCCTGCGCGAGCGTGAGGCCACCCTCCAGAGCGGCATCGACCTTTACATCGAACCACGACTCGATGCTCTTGCTAAGGAATTGCACCGATACCGTGTACACAAGTAATCCGGGGGCCAGTGCCATCATCGCGAACAAGACCAGAAATCGCAGGGTCAGTCGCGACCCGAACACCCTTCCCCGATACTTGCGGGCGAGCGCCACCACCTGGTAGGTGACAAGGCCCGCGAGCAGGACCGCGAGCGCGGCATTGAGCGCCAGCAGCAGCGGATAGTGCTTCTCGAACAAAGTCGTGTTCGCGCTCGCGGTCGCGAGCAGGAACAACAGCACGCCGGCCAAGGCAGCCCCGATGATAAGGAGCGCTTTCATTGACCCGGCGACTCCCTCGGGTTTCGACTTTCCACCGGCGCAGGTGGCTGCTGCGGCGGCCGGAATGTAAAGGTTTTCCAATCCGACTCGAGTTGCCAGTCGCGGTTTGTAAGCGCGCTCACCTGAAATGGCTTGGGTAGCAGCGTGGTATCGAGCCGCATGCGGACCGCCGCCTCATACGTGGCATCGGCGAGGGATACGGTCCGATCAACGACGAGCCAGTTTTGCAGGCGTCGCAGCACCTCCAGCGCTTCGTCCAGCGTTGCGAAGTTCTGCTGCAGCAGGCCGGTCGACAGCCGATAGTGCCTCGAGAGCGCGTGGTACGACAGCTTCACCTGCATCTGCTTCGAAGCAGGATGCTCGTTGAACCAGTACCAGCGAGGACGGCTGAGATCGAACTCGAACACGAAATAAAGCGGCACGCCGTTGATGACGGCTTCCGCGAGCGGCGCCGGAAATTTAAACCTGAATTCCGCGTTCAGCACTACACCTTCGTCAGTGGCTCGCAAATTTGCATCGTAAACCTCGATCTCTCCGGCCCGCGCATTGATCGCCGCGGCCGAAGCCAGTACCACGAGGAATCTGACAAAGAGCGTGATGCCTCGCATTGCGCGCATCAGGGTCGCTTTGCTATGAGAGCGAAGAAAAAGCCGTCGTGCTCGGCGTCAGGCAGTAACTGCGGCGGCGTATCCTCCGGCAGCGCTTGACGATGTGCGTGCGGCGCGCGTGCGCAGAATGAATCGACGACGGCCTCATTTTCCTCTGTGAAGACCGAACAGGTCGCGTACAGCAATTTACCACCCGGCGCCAGCACGCGCCAAAGGGCATCCAAGATCGCGGATTGGCGAGCCGCGAATGACGGCAAATCCGAAGCACGACGCAGCCACTTGATGTCCGGGTGTCGCCGTACTACTCCAGAGGAAGAGCACGGAACATCTGCCAGAACGCGGTCGAAGGGCACGCCGTCCCACCAGCTGTCCAATGCGGTACAGTTGGCCGCTTTCAGCTGCGCATTGAGGCCGAGCCGGACCAGATTGCGTCCGATGCTTTTAGTACGCTCGGGATCGGCATCCAGCGACGTGAGTTCCACGTCAGCCATCTCGAGCATGTGCGCGGTCTTACCTCCCGGCGCGGCGCACGCGTCGAGAACCCGCTGGCGGGCAGCCAACTCGAGGTATTCGGCGGCACGCTGGGCTCCCGCATCTTGCACCGAGACCTCGCCCGATGCGAATCCGGGCAATCGGTCGATAGGCACCGGTTTCTCGAGCAGCACGGCTGCTTGGCCTATCTGGCGCGCCGCGATTCCGCCTTGTTTCAGCCGGGCGAGATACTCGGGCACCGAGACGCGGCGCAGATTCACGCGCAGGCCCATCGGTGGATGGCTGTTACCGGCTGTCAGCACCCGTTCCCAATTGTCGGGATACGTCTGGCGCAGCTTTGCGATCCACCACGCGGGATGTTGATAGCGGGCCTCCTCGTCGCCGGCGATCGATCCCTCGATCTTTGACCGATTGCGCAGCAAGTTGCGCAGCACTGCGTTCACAAAGCCCTTTGCCGGATGCTGACCCAGCACTCCGCAGGCCCGCACCGCTTGATCCACTACCGTATAGGGTGCGTAGCGCCCCGATTCGAGTGCGTAGAACGCGCACCACAGTAATGCGCTCACCATCTGTTCCGTGCCGCCGTGTTTTGCCAGGCTACGCTCCAGCGCTTGCACGCGACCGTAGAGGCGAAGTGATCCGTGCGTGAGATCTATCAGCGCGCTGCGTGGAAGGTTGCCATTGTCCAATGCGCGCTCCAGTTCCCCGGTAAGACTGCGGCCGCTTGCAACTCGCGCGACCACCCGGGCCGCCTCGGAAAGCGCAATCGCAAGAGAGGTCGCCCCGGCGCGACGCGCTTCAGCAGTGTCCGCGCCCATGACTTATCAGGATTGACGGGGCGCACCGAAGAGTGCGCCGGGTGCAATCGGCTGACCACGCAGAAAGTCGGCGGCGCTCAGCCGCCTGCCCCCCGCGCGTTGCAGCTCGGACACCGCGAGCGCCCCTGCACCGCACGCGATTACGATCTCACGCTCGTCAGCACGGAGCACTTTACCGGGAGCCCCAGTTCCCTCGACTTCCCGCGCACGCCACACCTTGAGCGCCTCGCCCCCGAACGTAGTGGCGGCTCCGGGCGCCGGTCGAAACGCCCTTACCGCACGTGCCAGATCGCGTGCCGCGCACTGCCAATCGAGGGTGGACTCCCGCTTTTCAATCTTGTGGGCGTAGGTGATGCCGTCGGACGGCTGGGGGGTAAACCGAGCGGTACCTGCCGCCACGTCGGCCACCGCCGCCACGATCATCTCCGCACCGAGCGCTGCCAGCTTGTCGTGCAGGGTACCGGCATCGTCGTCTTCTGATATTGGTACCGCACGCTGGGCGAGCATCGGCCCGGTGTCTAACCCGGCGTCCATCTTCATAATCGTAACCCCGATCTCTCGATCACCAGCGAGAATCGCTCGTTGGATCGGCGCCGCGCCGCGCCAGCGCGGCAGCAAGGACGCATGAATGTTCAGCGCACCGTGTGGCGCACTGTCAAGTAATGCCTGCGGCAAAATGAGCCCGTACGCCGCGACGACGAGCAACTCGGCACCTGCAGCGACAATCGGCGTGACGCTCTGGGCATCCTTCATTCCATACGGTTGGTACACGTCGAGCGCATGTTTCCGGGCGAACTGTTTGACCGCACTTTCTGCTGAACGCATACCACGCCCAGCGGGGCGGTCGGGCTGGGTCACAACAAGTTTCACCTCATGCCCTGCGTTCAGCAACGCATGCAACGCGCGTTCAGCGAACGGCGGTGTGCCCGCGAAAACCAGGCGCATCAGCGAGGCGCCCGAACGGCCGCAAATGCGCGGCGCCTGGTGGGGTGGCAGAAAGGGCTTCTAGCCCCCAATGGCAAATTAAGCGCTCTTCCGAAGCTGCTTGGCGAGCCGGGCGCGGATGCGCTGCTGCTTGAGTTGCGACAGATAGTCGACGAACACCTTGCCCTTGAGGTGATCCATTTCGTGCTGAATGCAAACCGAAAGCAGCCCCTGCGCCTCAAGCGTAAACGGGAGGCCATTCTGGTCGTAGGCGCGGACCTTTACGCGCTCGGCGCGCTCAACCATCTCGTAGATTCCGGGGACCGACAGGCAACCTTCCTCGATGTCGGACACACCAGTTGCGTCCAGAACCTCAGGGTTCACGAGCACGATGAGAGAGTCGCGTCGCTCGGATGCATCGATGACGATAACCTGCTTGTGAACGTCGACTTGCGTGGCCGCCAACCCGATGCCGGGAGCGGCGTACATGGTCTCCGCCATGTCCGCGACGAGCTTCCTTAAACCATCATCGAACACAGTCACTGGCGCCGCCACTTTGTGGAGTCGCGCGTCGGGGTACCGAAGGATGCTCAGAAGCGCCATTGAATTAGAAAATCACTTGCTGTGTGAAATAATTACATGCACAATCTCAGGCAGCATGTAAGCTTATTTTGCTTTATGCTACATTTGTGCGAGTAATCGGCCTTTCAAGCCGGCCCGGAGACCCAAGAAAAGATCGGGGGCCCCATGTACGAGCAATTGCGTAAGTCTATCACAACGCTCGCTTTTGTCGCAGCGAGTCTGGCCTCCAGCGGGGTGGGCGCCCAAGCCCCCAGCACTCCCCCAGCCCTGAACCCGGATGCTCCGGACCGCTACATTGTCGTTCCGGGCGACACCCTGTGGGGAATCTCCGAGCGCTTCACCCATTCCCCTTGGCGGTGGCCCGAGTTATGGGGCTTGAACAGGGACCAAATCAAGAATCCGCACCTCATTTTCCCCGGCAACGTCATTCTGCTCGACCGCGCCACCGGAACGCTTTCACTGGCACCGGGTACCGTAAAGCTCTCCCCAAAGATCCATGACGCTGGGTCGACCGATACGGCCATACCAAGCATTCCGGCCGCCGTTATCGAGCCGTATCTGACGCAGCCCCTAGTGATTGAGCCCGATGGGCTCGACAATGCGCCAACCATTGTCGCCACTCAGGAGGACCGGGTAATTATTGAAGCCGGCAATCGGGCCTACGTGCGCGGGATCGGCAGCTCAAATGAGGAGGACTGGAGCGTCTACCGCCCAGGACAGGCGCTCATCGACCCCGACACCGACCGGACCCTCGGGTATGAGGCCATCTATTTGGGCAGGGCTCGGAGGATCAGAGCAGGTGAGCCAAGCACCGTGCAGCTTACGAAGGTAACGCAAGAGGTCACCCGGGGAGACAAGCTTGTTCCAGCAGGCCCGGTGCAAGCGGTTAACTATGCACCGCACGCCCCTAAGACCCCCATCAGGGGCCGGGTGATGACAATCTATGGCAGCGTGGGGAAAACGGGCGAAAGCGGTCCGTATTCCATCATCACGATCAACCGGGGCAGGGCCGACGGAGTCGAGGTCGGCCACGTCATGGCGCTTTACCGCTATGGCGCGACCGTTACGGAACCAGCGAAGGAAAAATACCAGCCAGCGACGATAATCCATTTGCCGGAGGAGCGTTACGGCCTCGTATTTGTATTCCGTGTTTTTGACCGAGTATCCTACGCGCTAGTGATGAGGATCACGAGGCCGGTGCACGCATTGGATGTGGTGCGAAATCCCTAATTTGAGTTGCCACATCAGTCATTTGTGGAAGCAGGTGCCGTACGACGCTGAACGCCTTTACTGCTTCTTGTCTCCGCCGGCATGACGCAGGATCCTGGACTCGCGAGCTGGCTTCATCTCACGCTGACGCCAGGCCTCGGCTTCGCTAACCTTCGCGAACTTCTAAAGCACTTCGGTCTTCCTGAGCAGGTTTTGGCGCGGCCCCGTTCTGAACTCGCCCGCGTCGTACCGCGCGCGGCGCTCGGTGCGCTCGATTCCGAAGGGGTCTCCCAGGCGGTGACCGCGGCGCTCGAATGGGCACAAGCCTCGGGACACGCCGTGGTCACTCTGGCCGACGCGGCCTATCCGAAGCAGTTGCTCGAAATACCCGATCCACCACCCCTCCTTTACGCTAACGGTCGACTGGAACTGCTGCAGTGTCCGTCGCTTGCAATCGTCGGCAGCCGAAACGCAACCGCGCAGGGAGAGCGTAACGCCGAGACCTTCGCTCGAGCGTTCAGCGAGAATGGCCTTTGCATCGTATCGGGACTGGCTCTTGGCATCGACGCGGCCGCCCACCGCGGTGGTCTGGCGGGACCCGGATCCACCATCGCGGTCCTCGGAACGGGCGTCGACATCATCTACCCGTCGCGAAATGCGGCGCTAGCCGGCGAGATTGCAAAACACGGACTGCTCCTCTCCGAGTTTCCGCTCGGCTCCAAGGCTGCTGCGCACCACTTTCCGCGCAGAAACAGGCTAATAAGCGGACTGGCGCAGGGTTGCCTGGTGGTCGAGGCCGCGCTCGCCTCCGGGTCACTCATTACGGCGCGGGCTTCGGCTGACCAGGGGCGAGACGTGTTCGCCGTGCCTGGATCTATCCACTCTCCGCTATCCAAGGGGTGCCACGCTCTTATCAAGGCGGGCGCGAAACTCGTCGAATCGGCAGAAGACGTCATTGCAGAGCTCTCGGGTTTCCGCCGCACGGGCTATGCAACAACCACCTCCGACGCACCGAAGACTCAGGCCCCCGAGCATGAGACGCTCCTCGTGCACATGGGCTTCGACCCGGTGGACGTTGACGCACTTTGCACGCGCGCCGGGCTTACAGCCGAGCAGGTGTCTGCAGAACTGCTGCGGCTCGAATTGGCCGGGCGCGTCGCTGCTTTGCCCGGCGGACTCTTTCAACGTCTCAACTGAGGAGAAAATAACATGTACGACATCCTCGTATTCTTGTTCGAGAATTGCCAACGAGCTGATCTCGCACATGATAGCGAGCTCGTAGCGAAGAAACTCTCCGCGGCGGGCTTCGAGGATGACGACATCAGCGAGGCCTTGTCTTGGCTGGCTGGAGTGCTGCATGTGCCACACCGCGACCTCGCTCCGCTACCTGACTCCAGCTCCACGTTCCGCGCCTACGCTCCGAAGGAGCTCGCAAAGCTCGACGCCGAGTGCCGTGGATTCCTATTGACCCTGGAACACTCCGGCATCCTTGCTCCACACACGCGCGAGCACGTCATCGAACGCGCGCTCGCTGCGACCGGCGATGCGTTGACGCTCGAGCAACTCAAGCTGATCGTGCTGATGGTCCTATGGAACCAACAGACACCGACCAGCCACTTGCTTGCCGAGGACCTGTTCATGATTCAGGGGGAGCGGCTACCAAGCTGAGCCTTGCGCGCGCGCACGCGCGCGTGCTGAACTGAACGTAGGTATCCGTCCGAGCGGTCGCCGAATCCCGGTTGCTGCTGCGGCTCATTTGCACTTATCATCTGCCGCCCGCCGTTCTACGCTCCCGTAGCATTTCATGACGAAGAGACTGATCATTGCCGAGAAGCCTTCCGTTGCCGCGGACATTGCCCGCGCGCTCGGTGGTTTCACGCGCAAAGGCGATTACTTTGAGAGCGAACAATACGTCCTCTCTTCAGCGGTAGGACATTTGCTTGAGTTGGTTGCGCCACCGGATTACGAGGTCAAGAAAGGCAAATGGTCTTTTGCGAATTTGCCGGTCGTTCCACCGCGGTTCGACCTCGCGCCGATCGAGCGCAGTAAGGACCGACTCAACCTGCTGCTGCGCCTGATGAAGCGGAAGGATGTCGCCGGACTTATCAATGCCTGCGACGCAGGACGGGAAGGCGAGCTCATATTTCGATTCGTCGTACAGCACGGGCGCATCAAGAAGCCGATAGAACGCCTTTGGCTCCAGTCGATGACGCCCCAGGCGATTCGGGATGGCTTCACCGCATTGCGCCGCGATAAGGAGTTGCTCCCGCTTGCCGACGCTGCGAAGTCACGCGCCGAAGCCGACTGGCTGGTAGGTATCAACGGAACCCGGGCAATGACGGCCTTCAATTCCAAGGAAGGCGGCTTCTACCTTACTACGGTCGGGCGCGTGCAGACTCCGACACTTGCGATCCTCGTGGAGCGCGAGGAACGGATTCGTAGCTTTCAAGCGCGTACATATTGGGAAGTGCATGCGCGCTTCGGCGCCGCCGCGGGCGAGTATCCCGGGCGCTGGTTCGACCCGACATTCAAGAAGAGCGACGACGCGGAGCGCAAGCCAGATCGGATCTGGCAATCCGACGACGCCGAGGCGATCGTGGTGGCTTGCCGCGGAAAGCGCGGTACTGTTGCCGAGGAGACGAAACCCTCTTCGCAGCTGTCGCCACTCTTGTTTGATCTCACAAGCCTGCAGCGCGAGGCAAACGGACGCTTCGGTTTTTCGGCGCGGACCACGTTATCCCTCGCACAGGCGCTCTATGAGCGGCACAAGTTGCTCACCTATCCACGCACCGACGCACGTGCACTGCCGGAGGATTACGTCGCGACGGTGAAGGAAACCATGGAAACGTTGGGCAGCGCGGCCGACTATTCAAAGTTTGCCAAGCAAATTCTCGAGCAAGGATGGGTCAAGCCGATTCGGCGGGTTTTCGACAATTCAAAAATATCCGATCACTTCGCGATTATCCCCACGCTGCAGGCGCCCAAGGTTCTAAATGACGCCGAGCAGAAGATATATGACATGGTCGTACGGCGCTTTCTCGCGGTGTTCTTTCCTGCGGCTGAGTATCTTCAAACCACCCGTATTACCACTGTCGGCGAACATCAGTTCCGTACCGAAGGACGCGTACTGCGCAATCCTGGCTGGCTAGCTGTATACGGCCGCGCCTCCCAGAGCGATGCCGAGAATCTCGCAGCGGTGGCGCCGCAAGAAAGCGTGCAGGTGGTTGAAATCGGGGCTCAAGCCAACCAGACGAAGCCGCCTCCACGATACACAGAGGCGACCTTGCTTTCGGCGATGGAGGGGGCCGGAAAGCTTGTGGAGGACGACGAGTTGCGGGAGGCCATGGAAGCCAAGGGACTAGGGACTCCAGCTACGCGCGCAGCGGTGATCGAAGGACTGATCCAGGAAGAGTATGTCCACCGCAACGGCAGAGAATTGGTACCTACGCCCAAGGCGTTCTCTCTGCTTTTCGCTCTGCGGCATTTCGGGGTCAACGAGATTACGTCACCTGAGCTGACCGGCGACTGGGAATTCAAGCTCAAGATGATGGAGAACGGCAAGCTGCCGCGCGAGGAGTTTATGGAGCATATCGAGCAGGTCACACGAGATCTGGTCGAGCGCATTAAGAAGGGCGACATCCCCGACACTGCTTTTGCCACGGTGTCGGCCCCCTGCCCGAAGTGCGGCGGCACGGTGCAAGAGAATTACCGCAAGTTCCAGTGCCAGCAGTGCGACTTTTCCCTATGGAAGGTCGTTTCTGGCAGGGAATGGGCACCCGAAGAAATCGCAGAACTGATCACAAAGCGGTTCGCCGGCCCGTTCACCGGCTTTCGCAGCCGTCAGGGCAAACCATTTTCAGCCGGCATTCGATTGAACGACGAATTCCGCATCGAATTCGATTTCGGCCAAGGAACGGCATCTTCCGAGTCAGGGGAGGCCCCGGACTTTACCGGTCAGGAGAGCCTGGGTGCCTGCCCGAAATGCGGGGCTAGGGTATTCGAGCATGGTGCGGCCTACGTTTGTGAGAAGGCCGTTGCAGCGGTGCGCGGCTGCGATTTTCGCTCGGGCAAGATTATTCTTCAGCAACCCGTCGAGCGCGCGCAGATGGAAAAGTTGCTCGCAACCGGCAAGACCGATCTGCTGCCGCGCTTCATCTCGAAGAAGGGAAGGCCCTTCAAGGCCTACCTCGTGAAGAAACCCGACGGGCCCGTCGGTTTCGAATTCGAGGCGCGCAAGCCCAAATCCAAGTCGGCGCAGTCCCCCGTCGCCGCGACGTCGGTACCTGACTTGCCTGGCAAACCGTCCGCAAAACGTGCCGCCAAGCCGGCGGCAAAGAAGAAAAAGGGCCTCTAAATGTCGAGGTTGCGCACGCCAAGCGCGTTCGATTCTATGAACGCGCGCCGAGGCTCGACCTCGTCGCCCATGAGCTTGGTGAAGATCTCATCGGCGGCGATTCCGTCTTCGATTTGAACCTTCAGTAGCCGTCTCGTCGCGGGGTCCATTGTGGTTTCCCACAGTTGGTCTGGATTCATCTCGCCGAGCCCCTTATAGCGCTGTAGGCTCATCGACCTCTGCACCTCCGCGAGCAGCCAACGCATCGCCTCCGGAAAGTCCTTCACCGGGTGCTTCTTTTCACCCCGCCGCACGAACGCGCCGGCGCCAATGAGGCCGCGTAAGAGTTCCGCGGTCTGTCGGATCTGTACGTAATCGCCTGACAGCAGGAACTCCGAATCTACATGCGTCACGCGCATGTTCCCGTGCCGCGTCCGCTCCACACGCACCTTGTAGCGCTCGGTCTTTCCGTCGAATTCAGCATTGATATGGACCCCGTTTCCGGGGATCGCAGCCATCAATGCCTGAGCCGAGGCTTCCGCGGCCTCCCGCCTGGAAAGGTCGATCTGTACTCCTCGCAGCATGGCCGCGAGCACATCGCGGTCGATCCCGCGGGATACCCGATCGATGACCGCTTCGGAGATCAGGTACGACTTGGCCAGTTCGGCTAGCGCGTCACTCACGATCGGCTCACGATTGGCAGCGGGGTGCAGGGCCGCGTCGACCAGTGCTTGCCTGAGCATGAATTCGTTCAATTCATGCTCGTCCTTGAGGTACTTGTCCTCTTTGCCCAGCTTTGCCTTGTACAGCGGGGGCTGTGCGATATAAATATGTCCGCGCTCGACAAGTTCTGGCATCTGGCGATAAAAGAGCGTCAGCAATAGCGTACGGATGTGCGACCCATCGACGTCAGCGTCGGTCATGATGATGATGCGGTGGTAACGCAGTTTCTCCGGGTTGTACTCCTCCTTTCCGATGCCGCAACCGAGCGCGGTTATCAGAGTTGCAACCTCCGCGGAAGAGACCAGCTTGTCGAAACGCGCCTTCTCGACATTTAGAATCTTTCCCTTAAGCGGCAGGATGGCCTGAAACTTCCGATCGCGTCCCTGCTTCGCCGAGCCACCGGCCGAGTCACCCTCGACAAGGAACAGCTCGCTATGCGCGGGATCGCGTTCCTGGCAGTCAGCAAGCTTGCCAGGCAGGCCCATCCCATCGAGCAGGCCCTTTCGTCGCGTCATTTCGCGCGCACGCCGCGCGGCCTCTCGCGCGCGTGCGGCTTCGAGAATCTTCCCGGTGATGACGCGCGCATCGGCCGGACGCTCGTCAAGAAACTGGCGCAGCTTCTCGGCGACCACCTCCTCGACTACCGGGCGCACCTCCGAGGACACTAACTTTTCCTTCGTCTGTGAGGAGAACTTGGGCTCGGGCACCTTGATCGACAGGACGCACACTAGCCCTTCGCGCATGTCATCGCCCGTGGTCTCGACTTTCGCGCGTTTCGCGACCTCGTTTTCCTCAATGTACTTGTTCAGCACGCGGGTCATTGCCGCCCTCAGTCCGGTGAGGTGCGTCCCGCCGTCCTTCTGTGGAATGTTATTCGTAAAGCACAACACCGACTCCTGGTAGGAGTCATTCCATTGCATCGCGACCTCAACGGTGATCCCATCCTTGTCTCCGCGCCCCGTGAACACAGTGGGGTGAAGCACCGTCTTGGTTCGGTTCATGTACTCGACGAAACCCTGAACACCACCGGAGAACGCAAAGTTCTCCTCTTTGCCGGCGCGTTGATCGACGAGCAGGATCCTTACGCCGTTATTGAGGAACGATAGCTCGCGCAGGCGACGGGCAAGGATGTCGTAGTGAAAGTCGATACTGCCGAACACGTCCTTGGACGCCAGAAAATGCACCTCAGTACCGCGCTTTTCCGTGCTCCCGGTAGCCCTGATCGGCTCCACCGGCACCCCGAAGCGAAATTCCAACTCATGTACCTTGCCGTCGCGCCAAATGGTAAGCCGCAGCCATTCCGAAAGCGCATTCACGACCGATACACCGACGCCGTGCAAGCCACCGGAAACCTTATACGTATTGCTGTCGAACTTTCCGCCGGCGTGTAATTCGGTCATTACGATCTCCGCCGCCGAGCGTCTGAGCTCGTCGTCCTCCTTGACCCCCGTCGGGATGCCACGACCGTTGTCGAGAACGGAGATGGAGTTGTCGGTATGGATCGTGACGACGATTTCGTCGCAAAAGCCAGCCAACGCCTCGTCGACGGCGTTATCAACCACCTCAAAAACCATGTGGTGCAGGCCTGTACCGTCCGAGGTATCCCCGATGTACATACCCGGACGCTTGCGGACTGCTTCAAGCCCCTTCAGCACCTTGATGCTATCTGAGCCGTAGTCGCTCGCGTCTGCCAACGGTCGTTCCGATTCTCCCACTGGTGGCTACCCCTCTAGTTCCATGCGCTCAGATGCGCATCGGCATGACGACGTACTTGAAATCCGGCACGGACGCGAACGTTAGCAGCGCGCTCGACGACGAATCACCGAAGGCGCACTCGAGCTTGGCTCCCGTGACGTTGTTCAATACGTCCAGGAGATAGTTGACGTTGAATCCAATGTCCAGTGAATCGCCGTCGTACGACACTTCTATTTCTTCCTGTGCTTCTTCCTGCTCGGCATTCGAGGACACGATCTTCAGGCTATCCCGCGTAAGCACCCAACGTACGCCACGGAACTTCTCATTCGAAAGTATCGCCGCGCGCTGAAGCGCTTGCCGCAACACATCGCGGTCGATTTCGAGCTTGTTCTTGTGCTGGGTAGGAATCACTCTCGTGTAGTCCGGAAATTTTCCGTCTACAAGTTTTGATACGAGCTCGATCGATCCGAAATTGAACGCTGCCTGCGTGGCAGAAACCTCAACCTTGACCTCGTCCTCCACATCCATCAGAAGCTTGTTGAGTTCCACGACGGTCTTGCGTGGAACAATGACTTCCTGCCTCGGAAGCGCCGCATCGAGCTTCATCGATGCGTAGGCAAGGCGGTGCCCATCCGTGGCGACCAGCCTGAGCTGCCCGTCTTCAACGAGCATCAGAAGGCCATTCAAGTAGTACCGGATGTCCTGCTGGGCCATTGCATATTGCACAAGCCCTATCAGAGCGCGCAGAGATTTCTGCGAAAGGGTGAGGTGTGCCGAGGCCCCCGCAGGTTTTGCGAGTCGTGGAAAATCCTCCGCCGGCAGAGTCTGCAGCGTAAAGCGACTCTTCCCGGTCTTTACCAGCAGGCGCTTTTCCTGCTGCTGTAGTGTCACCTCGGCGTTCTCCGGGAGTGCTCGCAGGATGTCCACCAGTTTTCGCGCACCGACCGTCAGCGCAGACGCGTTGCCGCGTTGCTCCAGGGGTGAGCGAGCCGTGATCTGGATCTCGATATCCGTGGCTAGAAATGACAGCGCGTTCTCGCCCCGATCGATCAGAACGTTGGACAGAATCGGCAGTGTATGGCGGCGCTCGATGATGCCACTCACGGATGAAAGCGGTCCCAGCAGCTCATCACGCTTTGCTTTTACCAAGAGCATCTTTCTCCTTAGTAATAGTTAATAGAGTGAGTGTCGAACCGGTATAACCTGAAATTTGCTGTTCGAACCAGTGGTTACGGCCTCGAACGAGCGTGGAGAAACTGTGGAGGACATGTGCAAGGGCGTGGATAGATTTCCTGGTCTTTCCAAAAAGCATCGGTTATGCACAATCCACACCGGACTCGTGCACAGCTTATTCATCGACGAGTGCTGAATCATCCCTTTAGTACCTGCTCGAGTACCAGATAGTCGCGGTTCATAGCATTGTCCTGCTTGCGCAGGGTTGCGATGGTGCGGCAAGCATGCAGGACGGTTGTATGGTCGCGATTGCCGAACGCTTCACCGATCTCGGGCAAGCTCATCTGGGTGAGATCTTTGGCGAGTGCCATCGCTACCTGGCGCGGCCGTGCCACGTTCCGACTACGTTTTTTGGAATGCATGTCGGAGATCTTGATCTTGAAGTACTCGGCCACGGTCTTTTGGATGCCATCTACCGTAATTTGCCGGTTGGCGACATTCAGGATGTCGCGAAGCGCTTCCTTGGCGAGGTCGAGTGAAAGCTCACGCGAGGTAAAGCGGGAAAACGCGAGCACCTTCTTTAGGGCTCCTTCGAGCTCGCGGACATTCGACCGAATGTGCTTGGCGATGAAAAACGCGATCTCCTCCGATAGATTTACGGACTCCGCCTCGGCTTTCTTCAGGATGATCGCCACCCTCATTTCCAACTCCGGCGGTTCGATTGCGACCGTGAGCCCCCAACCGAATCGGGAAATGAGGCGCTCCTCCATTCCCGCGATTTCCTTTGGATACGTGTCGCAGGTGATGACGATCTGCTTGTGTGCCTCGACCAGCGCATTGAACGCGTAAAAGAATTCTTCCTGCGTACGGCCCTTGTTGGAGAAAAACTGGATATCGTCGATAAGCAGTAGATCGAGCGAGTGGTAATAGCGTTTGAACTCGTCAAACGAGCGTTGTTGATAGGCGCGCACGACGTCCGTGACGTATTGCTCCGCATGCGTATACCGGATCCGCGCCTGGGCGCGCTGCTCGGCCACATGATTGCCGATAGCCTGAAGCAGGTGGGTCTTTCCCAGGCCGACTCCCCCGTAGATGAACAGAGGGTTGTAGGAGATGCCAGGATTTTCGGCGACCTGTATTGCGGCGGCTCGCGCCAACTGGTTCGCCTTACCAGTAACGAAACTGTCGAACGTGAAGTTGCGGTTCAGACGCGCTCGTTCCCGTATACCCGGGGCCTCGCTATTGTTGTTGTTGCGCGAAGGGGACGGTACGGCCCTCTGCGCAACTTCTGCGCCGCGGGCAAGCACGAATTTCAAGCTCAGGTCGTGTCCGTTCGCTTCGGCTGCAAGCTTTTCGATCCGCATCGCAAATCGCTCGCGTACAAGCTCGAGCACGAAGCGGTTCGGCGCGGCCAAGGTTAGCGTGTCAGGCCCTTCATCTCCCTCGGGCGTGAGTGGACGGATCCAAGTATTGAACTGTTGCGCGGGGAGCTCCTGCTCCAGACGGCGCAGGCAGGCGTCCCACAGGTTCCGCATGGTCTGACTTGCCTCGCTGTTGCGCTCGTTAGGGGGTTTTGAAACGGACGCGACAGGCCCGTTGGCGAAGACAGAATCTTACCTACTTCGGCACCAGTTATCCACAGGCGGCTCGATCCATTCTCTTTGGGTTGACAATGCGTGGAGTGGCACGCTCTAATACGCCCCTTTTTCGGATCGGGAAGGCGATGAAGCGTACTTATCAACCATCGAAGACGCGGCGCGCTCGGCGCCACGGATTTCTGGTCCGAAGCCGAACCGCGGGCGGTCGGGCAGTATTGCGCGCACGCCGCGCGCGCGGTCGCAAGCGCGTCGGTCTATAGGCTCGCGCGGAGTGTGCTCGAACGAAATAGGCGGGCACGGTACGGAATCGGGGCTGAGCGCCGCCTGACCCAAAGCACCGCTTTCGAATTCCTTCTGAAGGAAGGTACTCGGAAGAGCGTAGCCGGGTTCACGTTCTATCTCGGACGGCGCGACGAAGGACCGCCGCGCCTCGGAATGCTGGTCTCGCGTAAGCACTCTGCAAGGGCGACGGAGCGTAACCGGATCAAGCGTTGCATTCGGGAGGCCTTCCGACTGGAGCAAGGATCCATCGGTTCCGTCGACATCCTCGTTCGGCCGCCTTACGGAGTGAAGCCTTCTGCGGATATGATCGTCCGACTGCGAGAGCTACTGAGCAGGTTGAATCGATGATTTCCAGGCTTTTGCGGCTCGCAGTGAGGGGCTATCGTTTTTTTCTCAGCCCGCTCCTGCCGCCGTCCTGCCGCTTTCATCCCAGTTGCTCGGAGTACGCCGAGGAGGCGCTGACGCGCCACGGCGCTCTGCGGGGAGGCTGGTTGACCGCGCGGCGTATTTGTCGCTGTGGCCCTTGGAATGCCGGCGGCTACGACCCCGTGCCCCGGCGCTAAGGCAACTTCCCCACATATGGATACGCAAAGACTCATCCTTTTAGTCATATTCAGCTTCTCCGTCGTCATGCTCTGGGAGTCCTGGCAACGGACCCAGCGACCGCCGACCCCGACAACAGCGCCGGCCACCCAACAAAGGGGCGAGGGCGTGCCGGTCCCAAGCGGGCAGGCGGACCAGCCGATGCCCGCGGCGGTGCCGCGTTCTGCGGGCGTGCCGGGAGCGGGCGTGGCCGCCTCTGCGGGCGAAGTCGTTCAGGTGCGTACGGACCTCGTGATCGCCGACATCAACACTCTGGGCGGGACGCTGCAACGCCTGGAGCTGCTCAAACATAAAGCCCAGGCCGACGAGAACAAGGATTTCGTCCTTCTTGGGCCGGATCATGCGTATAGCGCGCAGAGCGGGTTGATTGGGGAAGGCTTTCCGAACCACCGGACGCTCTGGAAGGTGCTGCCGGGCCCGCGTGCACTTGCGCCCGGAACCGACAAGCTCGAACTGCGCCTCGAGGCCGATGGGCCAGACGGCCTGAAGGTGCAGAAGGTCTATACCTTCCACCGAGACAGCTATCTGGTCGACGTCGCCTTCGAGCTCAAGAACGAGGGGAAGGCTCCGATTTCGACCGACGCCTATTTTCAACTCGTGCGCGACGACAAGGATCCGCCCGGGCAGACCCCGATGATGAAGACCTACTTTGGGCCGGTCTTCTACACGGAGCAGACGAAGTACCGCAAGGAAAGCTTTTCGGACATCGAGAAGGGCAAGGTCGAGTTGCCGACGCACGCGAAGGACGGCTGGATCGGCATCGTGCAGCACTATTTCGTATCCGCTTGGGTGCCGCCGGAAAATGTCACTCGGGAGTATTACTCCAAGAGGCTGCCTGACGGGCTGTTCGCTACGGGGGTGATCGTGCCCTCGCCACAGGTCGCCCCCGGCGGCAGCGCGCGCCTGGATGTGCCGCTGTTTGTCGGACCCCAAGAACAGCGCCGCCTAAAGGCGGTGGCCCCCGGCTTCGACCTGGTGGTTGATTACGGTTGGCTCACGGTCATCGCATGGCCCCTTTTCTGGTTGCTGCAGAAATATCACAGCCTGACGGGGAACTGGGGCGTCGCGATCATCCTCCTCACGATCTCGGTGAAACTCGTCTTCTTCCCGCTGTCTGCCGCGAGCTACAAGTCGATGGCGAAAATGAAGCTCGTCACGCCGCGCCTGACCAAGTTGCGGGAGATCTATGGGGATGATCGCGCGAAGCTGAACCAGGCGATGATGGAGCTGTACAAGACGGAGAAGATCAACCCGCTGGGTGGCTGCTTGCCGATAGCGGTTCAGATCCCGGTTTTCATTTCGCTTTATTGGGTGCTGCTCGCCGCGATCGAGCTACGTCACGCGCCCTTTATCTTCTGGATCAAGGATCTCTCCGCGCAGGATCCGTACTACGTCTTGCCGATCCTAATGACTCTTAGCATGGTGATCCAGACACGGATGAATCCAAAGCCGCCGGATCCGGTGCAAGCGAAGGTGATGACCTTCATGCCCTTCGTGTTCAGTGTGTTCTTCTTTTTCTTCCCCGCCGGGCTCGTGCTTTACTGGCTGGTGAATAACATCCTTTCCATCCTCCAGCAGTGGCAGATCCAGCGGCTGTTCGACCGCGACAAACCTGCCCATGCCAAACGCTGAGGAAGCACCGGGACGCGCACCGCACGCGTTACGCACTACCATCGCCGCCCTGGCAACGCCTGCCGGTCGGGGAGGTATTGGCGTAGTGCGAGTCTCCGGCCCGGGTTGCGCCGATGTCGCACTCGCGGTGCTGGGCGAACTGCCTCCCCCGCGGCGGGCAACCTACCGCAAGTTTCGAGATGCGCATGGTGACATCGTCGACCAAGGCATAGCGCTGTATTTTCCCGCGCCCACTTCCTATACGGGCGAGCCGGTTCTGGAGCTTCAGGGCCACGGAGGGCCGACGGTTATGGCCGCCTTGCTCTCAGCATGTCTCGATGCGGGTGCGCGGCTCGCCGAGCCGGGGGAATTTACGCGCCGGGCATTTCTGGAAGGCAAGCTCGACCTTGCCCAAGCTGAAGCGGTTGCCGACCTGATCGACGCCGCGAGCCGCGAAGCCGCGCGTTCGGCCCTTCGGTCTTTGAGGGGCGAATTTTCAACCGCGATCCATGAATTGACTGGTCAACTCATCGAGCTCCGGGCCCTCACCGAGGCGATTCTCGACTTCCCCGAGGAGGAGGTTGATGCCCTGCACCGCGAAGACGCGCGCAATCGGCTCGACCGCGTACGATCGGCACTTGCCGACGTGTCCGCAAAGAGCCGGCAGGGCAGTCTCCTGCGCGCGGGTATCCACGTGGTGCTCGCGGGGCGCCCGAACGTGGGCAAGTCGAGCCTGCTCAATCGGCTCGCCGGCGAGGAACGCGCGATCGTCACGGCCATTCCCGGAACGACACGCGACGCGTTGCGGGAATCGATCCAGATCGACGGGGTACCGATCGTCGTCGTCGATACTGCGGGTCTGCGCGAATCGCTGGACGAAGTCGAGCGCCTGGGCATCGAGCGCACCGAGCACGAGCTGACGCGCGCGGATATCGTGCTCGCGGTGTTCGACGCGAATATTGGTATTGGTCCGGAGGATCGTGCCGTGCTCGCCAAGCTTCCCGAGGGCGGCACACACGTCCACGTATACAACAAAGTTGATTTGGCGCCAGGTACGGCGCCCGGCCGGCGCGAGGGTACGCCGGCAGAGGTTTGGATCTCAGCGAAGACCGGTGCAGGACTGGACGAATTGCGACGGACGCTGCTCGAGGCCGCCGGCTGGGCCGGCACGGGAGAGCCGGTCTATCTGGCGCGCGAACGCCACTTGCGAGCGCTCGCTCGCGCCCGGGCGCACCTCGAAGCCGCGGGCGCGCAGATTACTCAGTGGGAATTTTTCGCGGAAGAGCTGCGCCTTGCGCAAGGCGCCCTAGCCGAGATCACAGGAGAATTTTCGGCCGATGATCTCTTGGGCGAGATCTTTGCGCGCTTCTGCATCGGCAAATAGGGCTTGGCTATGCCATGGGATCCGCAGTGCTACGAAATGTTCGCCGACGCCCGGCTGCGCCCGTTGATCGATTTGCTGGCCCGGGTTCCGGGGCCGGATTCCGGCTGGATGCCTCGGCGCATAGTGGATCTGGGGTGCGGCAGCGGAAACGGCACTCGGCTACTTGCACAGCGCTGGCCGGGGGCCAGCGTGGTGGGCGTCGACAGCTCTCCCGAGATGCTGGAGACCGCGCGCAGCCGGGACGATTCAATCGACTGGCAGCAAGCGGAACTCAGCTCCTGGCGCGCTCCGCAGCGATTCGACCTGCTGTTCTCCAATGCTGCGCTGCACTGGCTAGACGATCACGCGACCCTGTTCCCTGGCCTCCTCAAGATGCTTGGTGCGGGCGGGATACTCGCCGTGCAGATGCCGCGGAATTTCCATGCTGCTTCGCATCGAACGATATTCGAGCTTGCGCAGGAGGCGCCGTACCGAGATCATCTGCTCCCCGCCCTTCGCCCGTGGCCGGTGCTCGAACCCAGCGCGTACTACGCGCTGCTTGCGCCCCATGCGGACACGGTCGACATCTGGGAAACGGAGTATCTGCAGGTGCTTCATGGCGACAACCCGGTGGCCGACTGGACGCGTTCGACGCTGATGATACCGGTCCTGGATTCGCTTCCCGAGGCACTGCGAGCCTCGTTCGAGACCGAGTACCGAAGGCGGATCGCTGCCTCCTACCCGAAGTCTCCGGACGGGTCGACCCTCTACCCGTTCAAACGGTTGTTCATGACTGCACGGGTGCGCTAGAAAGAGGGGTGCTAGAATTAATTTGCGTCCTCACGATCAAGTAACCGGCCCTATCAGGGCCGTTTTGCTTTTCTGGAGTTCCGGCGATGAACAAACCACAAGCTCCTCAATCCGACCTATCCGCGGCACCGAGTTGGGTGCGGCACCCGGGATTGCGACAATGGGTCTCCGACATGGTCGGTCTCGCGAAGCCCGAAAAGGTCGTCTGGTGCGATGGCTCGCAAGCCGAATATGACCGGCTTTGCGCCGAGCTGGTGCGCGCCGGCACTTTTCTCAGGCTGAACGAGAAGCTACGTCCCGGAAGTTACTTGGCGCGATCGCATCCCAACGACGTCGCGCGCATGGAAGATCGTACGTTCATCTGCAGCGCCAGGCGGGATGATGCCGGGCCGACCAACAACTGGATCAATCCCGTGGAGATGCGAGCCACGCTAAATCGGTTGTTCGACGGCTGCATGCGCGGCCGAAACATGTACGTCATGCCGTTCTCAATGGGACCGATCGGCTCCCACATCGCGCAGCTCGGGGTTCAGATCAGCGATTCCGCCTACGTGGTGGTGAACATGCGTTTGATGACGCGCATGGGGCGCGCGGTGGCCGACTGGCTGAGTGATGACGGCGATTTCGTGCCCTGCATGCACTCGGTCGGAGCGCCGCTCGCCAGCGGGGACAAGGACGTTCCCTGGCCATGCAATGACAAGGAGAAGTGGATCGTCCACTTCCCCGAATCGCGCGAAATCTGGTCGTACGGCTCAGGCTATGGAGGCAACGCGCTGCTCGGCAAGAAGTGCCTGGCGCTACGCATTGCGTCGGTGATGGCTCGCGATGAGGGGTGGCTGGCGGAGCACATGCTCATCTTGGGTATCGAAGCACCGAGCGGGGAAAAGTCCTACATAACGGCCGCCTTTCCGAGCGCCTGCGGCAAGACCAACCTTGCCATGCTGATTCCGCCGGCTGCCTTCAACGGATGGAAGGTCACCACCATCGGCGAGGACATCGCGTGGATCAAGCCCGGCGAGGATGGGCGCTTCTACGCGATCAATCCGGAAGCCGGATTTTTCGGAGTGGCGCCCGGCACTTCGCACGCCACCAATCCGAATGCCATGAAGATGCTCGAGTCCAACGTTATCTTCACGAACGTCGCGTTGACTCCAGATGGCGATGTATGGTGGGAAGGTATGACCGAGGAGCCGCCTGCAAGGCTAATAGATTGGCAAGGCAAAGAGTGGACGGCGGGCTGTGGCCGGCTGGCGGCGCACGCGAATGCGCGCTTTACGGTCGCCGCATCGCAGTGCCCCTCGATGGATCCGAAATGGGAGGATCCGGGCGGCGTGCCGATCTCCGCGTTCATTTTCGGAGGCCGGCGCTCGAGCACAGTGCCGTTGGTTGTGGAAGCACCGAACTGGGAGGAAGGCGTGTACATGGGTGCCACGCTTGGTTCGGAAACCACCGCCGCGATTACCGGGAAGGTCGGCGTGGTACGCCGTGACCCAATGGCCATGCTGGCTTTCTGCGGTTACAACATGGGCGATTACTTTGCGCATTGGCTCAAGATGGGCAAAACGGTTCACCACCCTCCGAAGATATTCCGAGTGAACTGGTTTCGACGCAATGCGAACGGCAAGTTCATCTGGCCTGGATTCGCGGAGAACATGCGGGTGCTAAGTTGGGTAGTCGGCCGCTGCCATGGCCGCACGCAGGGGGTCGAAACGTCGCTCGGGCTCATGCCGCGCTTCGAGGATCTATCTTGGAAGGGGTTGGAGAGCTTCTCGGCCGAGCAGTACGGCGAACTGTCGAGGGTTGACATCGACGCCTGGAAGGAAGAACTCACATCCCACGATGACCTCATGGGCAGATTTGGGCAGCACTTGCCCGCCGAATTGGAGCAAGGCCGCATTGCATTGCATCGCCGTCTAGCAGCCTAACAGGCCTGTTAAGCCAGCGCTTTGAACGTGCGTCTAATATAATAACTATATGAATACATTATGTTAAGTCTTTAAGAAGCCCGTTTGAGAGAAGGGCTGCCACGAGGGCTGTCACGGCCCCCGCAGCCAGTACCAAGGCGGATGTGCCGGACTCGAGCAACATTCCGCCCCCAGCCAAGCCGATCCCCACCCCCGCGAGCAGGCCGGTCGAGGACCAGGTAAATGCTTCGGTCGCATGCTCGGGGATCGCGATTCTCGCCACCAGCATAGATTGGATGGTAAGGGCCGGTGCCATGGCGAGGCCGGTTGCTACCGCAAAAGCGGTGAAGAGCGGCGGCGACGCGAGCATGGCCAACGGCGCAATGCCGACTCCCATGATCGCCAGGGTGATGGTGAATTGGCGGCTAAGCGGAAGATGCCACCCTCGGCTACCGTACGTCAGGCCCCCGCACACGCTCCCAACGCTCATGAGGCCTAGCATCAGCCCAGCTAGCGCGGGAACGCCGGCCTCGGAAGCGAAGGCTGTGACACCGATCTCGACCAACCCGAAAGCTATTGAATAGCAAAGAATAACAAGCAGAAGAAGCAAGAATCGACCTCGTTCCAATGGGCCGAACATGCTCATTGCGCGCCGTTGCTCAATGTGCCAGCTCGCCAGGGGCGGCGCTTTGAGGAACAAGAGCGTCCCTAGGCCTGCACACCCCCCGGCGAATGCGACGGCCCATGCTGGCGAGGCCGCCGCGACGATGGCGGAGACGAGCATCGGACCGATAATGAATACGGTCTCGATGAGGACCGACTCAAGCGAGTAAGCCGTTGCCAGCAATGGATCTTCGCCCAGGCGGCGCCGGAGAAATGTGCGCATGCAAACAGTAATCGGGGGAAGGCTGGCTCCCGCTGTTCCTGCAATCGGCAAAATGATCCAGACTGGTGCGCTCCAGGCAAGCGCGGCCAGGAGGGCTCCAAGGGCGGCAGGGTAAATAACGCCGCATGCGGCCAATATCCTTCGTGGGCCCCGGCGGTCAATCAGCCTGCCTAGCAATGGCGCGACGGCGGCGAGGCCGAGGACATAGGACGCGGTTGTCGCGCCCGCTTGTGCGAAGGATCCTGTCGCCTTATGTACGAGCAACAAGACCGCCAGTCCAGCGATCCCGATCGGAAGCCGCCCGATGACCGATGCGATGATCGCGGCCTTCAGGTGAGGCAATGCGAGCAATTGGGAGTAACGGGAAAAGGTGATCATCTTTGTGGGCGGGCGATTCTGCCATGCCTCAAGAACACCGTGGCGTGAGGTTCCACGTGAAACCAGCGGCGATCCGGTGTTTCACGTGGAACCGGCGCCGGCTCTCTGGTTTCGCGTGGACGCTTCACGTATGATTGCGCGTCCCGCGCGACGCAGCCCGGAGCCGCCCCCCGGGAACAGCCTGCCCTACATGCAATACCCGACCGATTTCGACGTCATCGTTATAGGTGGCGGCCATGCTGGCACTGAGGCAGCCCTTGCCTCGGCCCGCATGGGGTGCCGCACCCTCTTGCTCACGCACAGCATCGAGACGCTGGGCCAAATGTCGTGCAACCCGTCCATCGGGGGCATCGGCAAAGGGCACCTTGTGAGGGAGATCGACGCCCTCGGCGGCGCGATGGCAATCGCCGCGGACGAGGCGGGAATTCAGTTCAGAACGTTGAATTCCTCAAAAGGGCCGGCTGTGCGCGCTACGCGCGCCCAAGCGGACCGCGTGCTGTATCGCCACGCGATCCGCCGGCGATTGGAGAATCAGGCGGGGCTCACCCTGTTTCAGCAAGCGGTGGATGACCTCTCGCTGCAGGGCGAGCGCGTTACGGGAGTCGTCACGCACCTTGGTATTCGCTTCCGGGCCCAGGCGGTTGTGCTGACCGCGGGGACGTTCCTGGCGGGCCTGGTGCACGTCGGC
>Ga0316631_10000020_pt1 | contig 24195 bp, 23 predicted proteins | sample OWC_May_M1_C1_D3_FD_207672 | JGI IMG/M metagenome (GOLD analysis project Ga0316631, IMG submission 207672) | Wetland soil microbial communities from Old Woman Creek delta, Ohio, United States - OWC_May_M1_C1_D3_A | ecosystem: Environmental > Terrestrial > Soil > Wetlands | place: USA: Ohio... | reverse complement strand
GTGGGAGCGGGAGAGGGACTAGGCGAAGTGCCTGCTGTTGCGGCCTTCACTGCGTCAAGTGCCTGCACGTGCATCGCGAACTGTGCGGGATCCTCTTGCATCATCTTGAGATACTCAGAGTGCAACACTTCCGGCGTAACTGCCGTGGCGTCGGCGGCAGGAGCTGCCGGGTCGGCTACGGGCGGTGCTGCAGGAGGTGCAACTGGTGCTGTCGCGCTCGGCGAAGCCGCTGGGCTAGGCGAAGCTGCTGGGGGCGGGGGAGGAACAGAACCGTCAGCCTTCGAGTCCTCATCCGAGCTAGACGAGCCTTCAGACGAGCTACCTTCCGGGATTGCAGGCTTCGAGCTCTCGTCTGAACTAGACGAGCCCTCGGACGCGCTACCTTCCGGAAAAGACTTGGTCAGCTTTTCTTTCTCTTCCTCGAAGCACTTGCTGAGGTCGGCTGCGACCTCATCAAGAATTGCTTTGAGTTCTGATTCTTGAATCTTCATGGTTTCTCCTAGAGCTTCCGTGGGGTTAGCTCGCGGACGCCATCTTCCACTTCGTCGAGGTGTACCACTCCGCCTTCAGGTTGCCTGCAACGATGTCTGTGATGGCAGGAGGCGTGCCAGTTGCGCGCATGTACAACTCAACCTTGGCGCCAGTCTTGCCGGCCTCAAGGAGAAGAAGCGCCGAGTTGGCCGCAGTGAGGAATGCGAGGTTTGCAGTTGCGCTCGTCTCGAGTGCAATTTGGACCGAGTTCGGGCCGAAGCTTCGAGGGGTCTGGCCAAGGCCATCAACGCCGAGGGGCTGAACTGCGAAAATGCGAACGAGAGCCGACTGCGTGCCCGTGGTCATGGCTCCTACGGTCACATAGGGGGTGCCATCGGTGTGGTACAGAACTTCAGAAACGGTGGCGAAGAACTTCGAGAGATTGTCCTTGAGTTGCGCGGCGAGGACTTCCGACTTGTAACAGGTAGCCATTATGGTACTCCTTGACCCGTAGGTCTGAACTTTGGTACGTATTAATGGTTGAGTTGGATGAAAAAGTCTTACTTTTTGCGTTTTGTGGGTTGACGGTGGCGGACCGGAGTGGTATACGTATCGTCAATGCAACTCACCTACCACTACAGAGTCAAGTCTTACGAAGGGTTTCTTAACGGACTCGCCCGTAAGGTCAACTTTGTGTGGAACTACTGTAACAATGTGCAGCAGCAAGCAGTTAAGGCTCGTCGCAAATGGCTCGGCGAGTTCGATTTGAACCACCTCACGGCGGGGAGTTCCAAGGAACTCGGACTACACTCCGACTCGATTCAAGCAATAGCTAGACAATACGTTCAAAGTCGCGCTAAGTGTAATAAGCGTTGGCTGAAGTGGCGCGGGAAGAAAAGTCTAGGGTGGATTCCAATGAAGGCGGCTGCCTTAAAATATCGGGACGGCAGCTTTGTTTTTATGGGACACGTCTTCCGAGTATTCTCAGATCGTCCGCTTCCGACAGAAGCAAGGATTCTGTACGGCTCCAGTTTCAGCCAAGATTCGCAAGGACGATGGTTTCTGAATGTTGTCATTGAACTCCCAGAAACCTCATTGCGCAGCGGCGACGCATCGGTAGGCATCGACCTCGGCCTCAAAAACTTCGCTACGTTTTCTGATGGCACTAAAATCGCCAATCCGCGCATATTGTCTAAATACGCCCGTAAACTCGCGATCGCGCAACGCGCCAACAAGCGCAAGCAAGTCCGCAAAATTCACCAAAAGATTAAGGATGTCCGCAAAGACTTTCATCACAAGTTGTCCAATGACGTCACAAAGAAGTACAACCATATTTTCGTAGGAGACGTTTCATCTAGCAAATTGTCTCAGACCACCATGGCCAAGTCGGTTCTTGACGTAGGTTGGTCTAACTTCCGTAAGATGTTGCGCTACAAGTCCATTAGGAATGGCGCGATATACAAGGAAGTCGACGAAAGTTTTACAACCCAAACTTGCCACATTTGTGGACTAAAGTCCGGTCCGAGAGGATTGGCGGGTTTGAATAAGCGTGAATGGATGTGCGATTGTGGGGCATTCCTTGACAGGGATGTGAACTCAGCAATCAACATCTTGCAACGCGGCTTGCAACACCAAGCCCTTGCAGAAGGAGCCGGGTCGGTATTGATCGGAAGTGTTGAGGCTACCTGTTATAAGTCTAAAGAATTCCTCGAGGCGGCTCAATGAGATGCCGCACATGTCACGACACATACCCCGGCCGAACCTGCTTACGTTGCAAGCGGAATCAACTGGCGGTATCCAAAGGTTTTCACATCACCATGTGCAAGGAATGCCATCTACCGGCGCATTGCGGGTGTAACGGCATTTGCAGGCAGTGCATGCGCGCCATGGGGCTCAAGGAGTGCTCCACGTGCCACTCAGTGGAAGTCGAGTTATTACATTTCAACAAGCACCAGTCGCGATGTAAGACTTGCGAAAAGCCCGGCGGTCTTAATAAAGGCCACTTTACTAAGAGCTGGCGTTAGTTAAAAAAGTGTCGGATTTTTTAATTAACGACGGGGCCCATGGAACTACCCAACAGGTTTTGAAGTGGCTGGCTCGGCGGGCTTCTCCGTTGGCTGTGCCGGAGTCGGTGTCGGCGCTGGAGTCTTCGGAGGCTGCTCTATCTCTGTAGGTAAATGCCCTTCGTGTCCTGGGATATTGATGTAGGCATGTGTGCGCAACTCGTGTAGTGGATAGTTCATCGACTTCCCATGCGTCTTGGCCTTGATTAGACCTTGCTCTGCAGCCTCTGGCGTCTTACCTACACCCATGTCAAACGCCAACTTCTGTCCGGCCACTAACGGTAGAGCGTCGAGATGGCGCTTAAGGGCGCGATGAAACATAGCCGCGTGCTCAATGGTGGGTACAAAAAGACTCGCTTCATCCCCACCGATCCTGAAGGCTTTGGCGTGCTTCCGTCCCACACTCTCGTCGAGGGCTGAGCGAACGGCACCGAACATAGACTTAATCGCTTCGTTGCCGGTTTCAAATCCGGCGCGCTTATTGATGCCGCCGAATTTTGACCCATCGAGTCGAATATGAACCCCCTCTTTCGGGCGGGTAAGGAAGTCTGCGTATGCTACCTTGTTGCCTAATGTAGGTACCATGGTATCCTTGAAAATATGCCCGGATAGTGTCTTGAGAACATCCGGGTGCACATGGCCGGCCGCCACTGCAGCCCGTAAACCTCCAAGTGCAGCTTCAAGGTGCGGCTCGACCTTGGCGAGATCTTCCGACTTGGAAATTACCTCAGGCTCGTCCTTGTGGTACGAAAGCGACGCCAAACCCTGCTCAATGTTCGAGTGGATGAGCTGTAGTTCTTCATCCGACAATGGGTGTCCGTCCAAATGACCTTCACCTTCATAGAACTCCAACATCTGCGGCTGCGGCATTCCAATGCGGAAATAATCGAACCGAGACTCGGGACCGTGTGCTGGCGGCAGCAACGCCTCCGACAAAAGTTCCGGGTATTCACCCTCGTTGAGTTCTTGAAGTGTGCACACCTTGAAGTACATCGAACGGCGAGCTGCATTAAGCTTCGAGGTTAGCGCGACTGGATCTACAGCAGCCTCATCGAATGTGTGGTCCGGAGTATGATCCTCCAAGACTGTGGTCTGACCCGGCACTTGCAAGAGCTTACCGACTAGGACGTGGTGGATTGCACCCGATTCGTGCGGGTGTGTCTGGTAAACCATTATGATGTTCGAGGAGTCCATGGTTACTTTGTACCACCTTCGAAGGGGGCGTTCAAGGCCTGATACAACTTAGCTTTCGGATTGACTTGAGCGTGTTTTTGAATCGCCCGTAAACGTCTGGACGCTTCTTGGACGAACTCTGGCGGGACGCCGTGTTGATTCATTTGGCGTTCCAGCTCAGCCGGCTTGAGTCTGCTTAACCACTTTTGGGCTTCAGGGTGAACGAGGACGTTCATCCTAGGCAGCCATTTTTGGGCTTCTGGGTGTAGTAGTTTGTTAGCCCACTTCTGCGCCTCTGGATGGTTAGGGAGTTTTCCTGCGCCATCTATCAGATAGTGCGGTGTAGTCGGAGCTTTGCTGTCTCCTCCGGCACTAAAAGTCAATCCGTGGTCGATCAACTTCATCCCGCCTTTGTCGTCAAGGAGGTAGTTGAACTGGTGTCGATCGTTGTTGTGTGCGATACCATTCATAATGGCAAGTTTGTGGAGCTCGCCACTCTTTGCCAAATTCCTGAGGGCTTCTGGGTGACCTTCACCGTGCATGAAGTGATCGCCGGCAGTGTGCTCGACCACCGTGTAGTGTTGTCCAGTAGTCGGGTGTACCACTGCAGCGGTCGGTGTAACGTACCTCCCCATCCCATAAAAGTCTTTGGCGAGGTTGTGGTACAGCGCCTCACGCTTGGATTCTCCGAAGGGACGTTCGTTGTCGTCGCGCTTAACATACACTTGCTTACCCTGAGCGTTCTTCGCCCATCCAGCTTGTCCAGCCTTCGCCTTCATGCCGACCGTGCCAGTTTTGATTGCTTGACCCATATCCAACCCGTGGATTAACGCGTGGACTTCTGGGTGGTGGGTGTAATCGACCAACCCGTGGGTTTTCGAATCGATTACAGCGGGGGTGTTGACGTATTCCGGCGGGCGAGTCATCCAGATATTGCCCGGCACCTTGTTGCGCGGGAGCTTGAGCAGATCCGACGCTTGCCAGCCGCCGATCTTCTCTTTTGGGATGGCAATGAGGTGATCCGGAGTGTGCTCAAGGACGCGTAGATGCTGCTTTTTGTCACCTTCGCCTGCGATCGCGAACCCCGGCTTGACGGTGCGACCGTTGAATGTGACTGTTTCTGGCTCTGGTGGAGATGCCTTACGAACAGTTGGCCCCACCCTTGACGGCGCGGGTTTGGGTGGATCGGCTTTTTGTAGGGCTTCTAGGAGTTCAACCCCCATCGAATCCATCTTGGCAATGATCGCCGCCTTAGCGTCTGCCCGGTGTTGGTTGATCGCCTTCGCGAGCACCTTTGTAGCCACAGACTTGACTAGGTGCTTCTTGACGGCCAACTCTTGCGCCTTGCGGATTGTGTACCGCTCCGCCATGTCGGCAAAATTGTCTAGGTAGGCCGGATCCGCCTCAGGCATTTGCATTTTGAGAAACGACTTAAGTGGGGTTTTGCGATCCCACTTACTCAGCGCCCACCTCAGCTTGCCTCTGGCACCCAAGTCTTCTACCGCTAGCGCTGCATTACCCGTGAGTTGCGATGGAGCGACGTCCATAGATCCAGCCGCGAAGGTCTTGGCGAGTTCTTCTCCGCCAACAAAGGCAGCTTCTGACGGTGCAGTGCGGAACAAGTCGGACTTGGCGCCTGGGTCAAAGATGAGTCCTGTTGCGGCGCTTTCGTTGCACGGTTTGAAGGTGAGCGCACATCGTTTGGCGATGGAAACCAGAAGTCGGCCTGTCTTGGTATCGCGCTTGATGGTCGTACCTTCAATCGAGAAGCCCCACCTGGACTGCTCTTTGTGTTTGACGTCGTCGCGGATGCGAGCTGCAGCGGCAATAGCACCAGGGTGTCCACTACCATCGGCTAGACGCACGATGCCGTAAATCAGTGGGAGCTTGAGGTCGTCCCAGTACTTGCGCTGACGATCATTCAGACAGTCTTTGGCTGAGAAGATCTTCTTGGCGTAAAGGATCTTTCCGATGATGTCTTGCGGGCCGGTGTCTTTGTGCTCGTAGTTGATGAGTCCGCGGCCTTCGTCGAATTCAGTGATGTCACAGCCTTCTACATCAAGCACTTCACCGGACTTGTCGATCGCTTCTGACGCGAGAACGCCATCGATGATGGTGTCGTCTTCTGTGACGGGTGCTGGTGCGTCATTTTTGACCAAAGCTTGCATGAAGACCTCTCATGCAAGATTGGGTTGACGAGCCGTCTGGGGTGGGTTACCTACAAAACTCATCTTCAGTACGAAATCCATGACGGGGAACGTACTCGGTGGCGACTCCAATGGCGCCCGTCTCGATCTGATTGACGTTGACCGTATCCTTCGGGGCAGCAGCCTGGATCTGCCGATACGTCTCGAAGTCTTGGTGGCACATCAAGATATGGGACAGCAACTTCCCCTTCTCGAAAGCGACCATAAGTGCCCCATGGATTCCACATTCATTGAGCGGCGGTCTGCCTTCTACATACTCATTCGCTCCGTTACTCTTCGTACGGTAGATGTACAGAGCCCTGCCAGGCTTAAGGAATGAAACCTCATCCAAGGTGGTGTTGCCGCTGCAGGTCCACGACTTCGTCACCACAAACTCTTCCGACTTCAAAGCTTCATACATGTGTAACTCCTTTATTGAACATCTGCTGTACAACAACAACAACAACAACAACAACAACAACAACAACAACGGTCTAATTTACTTCGGGTCGCAAGAAAGCAGCTACATCGACACCAAGCAACTTATTGATGTTGGCAGCCGAGTCCAACACGATCGAATCCATCTCATCAAGGAACATCTGAAAATTCGCCCTGATAGATGGAGACTCCGACTCTACGGCATCTAAAGCGAGATCTCTCTGAAGAAGGACGAGGTCGAGGGCGTACCCGCAAATTTCAAGAACATTCTCGCCAGAGTCTTCGATCCGACCGAGCCAATCCGACAAATCATTGACGGAGTCGCGATAATTGACGAAAAAGTTGTCAAGCCAGCCATCTTTACCCAAGACGAATGCTCTCTTTCGCGACACATTCATCCCTGTAGGCCTCAATGTCTTGTGGCGACATCAAGATGGCGTACAAAATCCGACCCTCAAGAAGATCATCCGAAATGACAGCATCAATCCCAGCCTGTCCAACGGGAGCTTCACCCTCCATATACTCTGACATCGCTCCGGGTGGAGTGCTGTACAAATAGAGAGCCTTTCCCGGCTTGAGAAAACCGACCTCATCGAGAAACACACTACCGCTAGACTTCCAGGAATGGATTACTTCCGAATTCTCAATAGTCATTACAACTCCTTGGTTGATATGGCTATTATACCACGAGTCAGAACCTCGGAACACCAAAAATGTCCATTGCACGATCTTTGATGAGCCGGACGACTTCTTGACTTTTAATCAGGTCTTGCACAGGGGTTCCTTTCAACCCAGGTGCAACGTTGAAGTCGACAGCCAATCGCTCTCGGCCTGCCACCACAAAATCGATGGCGTACAGCGGCAGTTGAATTTCAGCCAAGTCGTTGTTGGCGATTTTGACATCTGCGATCAAAGAAATCTTGACGTCACCACAGTTCGACTGCCAGTTACCCCTGGAAACATATTCCATCCAAATGCGCCTGCGACCAATCTGAAGCAACCTCTCCGAGCGGCCCTTGAACATCTGGGTGGTATTCGGGATGTATTGGACGGCGAAGTGGTTCGGATACTTCTCGACGGCCTCCTTGACTGAAACCTTGACTTTGCCTTCTCCGGCGTGGGAGTTAATGTCGGTGTACACCACCAATTCTACCACTTCGTCGTGTGAATCCTTCTTGATTGCATCTACGCCGCCGAACTTGGCGACCATGTCAGCATACAGGTCCGAAACCATGCCGTAAATCGGCGTCTTGATGCCCATCAAGGTCAGAAGTTGAAACGCCTCGATCTTGTTCGGACCATCGGTCATACGGCGACTGAGGGCGTGCTCGGCGTTCAGGTCGAAGAAGTGATCGTAAAAATCGTGGAAGTCGCTGTTGAGCTTCAAGTTCATGGGTTCCCCATATCACAAAGGATGACCTGAGATCCAGGGGGCGGCTTGGTGGAGATGTTCCTACCAAAAGCCCCTACAATAAGATGCCTCGCTGGCACGGAAGGCCACTCAGATCCGAATTCCGTGTCGGTGAAGTGAATCAAATTGTCACACCTACCTTTAGTAGCCTTCTGGACGGCGTCGTACGCCGGCTGTGGGTCTGTCCCACCGCTGAAGCCAAAGGCCTCACTCAGTTTCCAGGTGTCGTTCGAGTTCAGCCACCCCGCCCACACCAATTCCGACGTGTGCACCGCCAGGAACACCTTGACGCCGGTAAAAGTCCTCATGAGCGAGATAGTTTCGGCGGCAATGACGTTGATCCACTCACGATCCATACTACCCGAAGCGTCAACCACCACTGAGATGGATGGCGTATTCCCGGTCCAACCTGGCAATTGAATACCTTGTGGTGGTGATCGTCGATTGCGCTTCGCGTAGGTTTGAAAATCTCGACGCTGCCGAGAAGAAGTTACCTCAAAACCGTGTCGAATCACGCGCTTGAAGTCGATCTTCGCCACCCGAGGGGACAAAAGGGCTGCAATGGCAGACGACCCCATACCAGCCGAACGAGCAAGCATGCGAGCCTGAATGGAGATCTTCTTCCAATCCGGCTTGTCGGGATTTGAGTCGTCATCATTAACGACGCCGCAACCAGCTCCGGCGTCTCCTTGTTGATCGCAATCGCAATCAGTGCCATCCGACTTCTTGCCGGTTCCATTACACTTATCGCACTTCTTTTTTTGGGGCAAATGCTGTGGATTCTTCACCAGCCACTCGTACACGGCCTCCGAGAAGAGATCACCGGTGTATTCTGATGGCGGATACAAGGCACTCTGTGGGAGTTTAATGCCGTCCTTGCGTAGTGCCGCATTTATAACCATGTCTTGTGCGACGTTAAAGATCCATGGATCTCGGTTGCTCGCGCGGCAATGTCCTAACACCAAGTGCAACATCTCGTGCGCCAATACCCCTTGCAGTTCATCCGACTTGAGACTCGCGGCGAACTTCTCGTTGACTAGGATGGAGCCCGTCGATGTCATTGCCATCGTCCCGTACCCCTGCTCCGCCGTAACGATACGGTATTTGTCACGGATTTGGGCGTGGATCATTAGGAATGCCGGGTGCATGAACCCCAGCATAGCTACGTTGGCTTTGCAGCGCTCGATGGTGGCGTTTGACATGTGGTACCCTTACTTGGATTCGAATTGAGTGTCAACGACTCAGAGGCTGTTCATCGCCTTGCCAAGGGTCTGCAACAGACGATTCCTGGCGGCGATACCTTCCTTGTAATACGGCGACTTGGTGTAATCGCTCATCTTGTAGCGGCCGAGAGATCGCGTGGCGGCCATGCGAACCTCGTGCTGAAGACGGTCGGCATAGATGTTGGCTGGGCAGGGGTCGGTCTGGCAGACCTGTGCGAGGACGCCCAACACCGCGATGGCTGAGTTGACGTCCTGTGGGAGCTTCGCCGACATGGGATTCGCCTCAATCTCCTTTTTACTGGGGAGCTGGTCACGAATCTTGCGAATGGTCATGAAACCTGCAGCCGCGTCGTCGCCGACATTGCCACTAAGACACGCCGCAAAAATCGGACTGGTGTCAGACTCGCCACCGTCGATGGCGGAGGCGCACACCTTCAGTCCGCGCTCATACGAGCGAGGGTTACCCCATGGCTTGCCGGATGCCACAGTACCGGATGGCGGCTCAAGAGCCAGCAAGTCCGGAGCCATCTCCAGCGTGGCTGCGAAGTCGACAGCCAATGTCCGCAACGTCGAACCCTCAGACCCAAGCTGGAAGAAGTAATTTTGTACCTCTTCAACGGTAGGCAGCACCTTGATTTGGGTAAGACGGCTGAGGAGGGGGAGAGACTGTTCGTACCCGCCAGCCGCCTGATCCGGCGGGTTGGACGCAGCGATGATGCGAGTTCCGGGGTGGAGCTTGTAGTCTCCGACGTAGCGCTCAAGAATGACGCGAAGCGAAGCGGCCTGCACTGGCGGCGGTGCACATGTAAGTTCGTCAAAGAAGAGTGCGTGTGGTGCATCGCAAGCCATCTTGAGAGCCTCGAAGGGGATCCGATTGACACACTTGACCCCAACCACCGGCATCCCGCCGATGTCTGTAGGATCGCACAATGACAAGATGAACGTAAGAAGCGACATGTCGAGCCCTTCAATAGCAGCCGCCACGATTGCCGTCTTACCGATGCCAGGAGGCCCGATGAGATTGATGGGCTGATTGGACACAAGCGAGTACTTCAGAGCCTTTGCCGCCTGAGTGAGATTCAGCGTGTCATAGCCGAGAGACTTATCGTTCTTGTCGACTTCAATGGTAGCCAAAGTGTTTTCTCCGTGATTTGGACTGCGTTGATGGGATGAGTATTACCGCGGGTTGGATGGTGATGTCAATGGCCGATTTAGTCGGCGAAGTAGTGGGGAGATTCAAAGGCCGATTCATCGGGTGCTGGCACGAACATCTCCGCCGCCGACCAGCGAGCCGCGCCACGCACCTCCGTACCCTCCAACGCGTAGTCCACGTGGTGTCCGGCTCCGTCAATGGTCACGCGCACCTCGCTCACGGTCCACACACTCCAAGGGTAGGAGGGGTGCATCAGGCGAGTACCCAAGGGGTAGTGCTCAGCAACGGTTTTAGTTGTCTTAGTCATTTGGACGACCCCTATATTGCGTGTTTGACGGCGAGTATTACCGCGGGTTGGGTTCCGATGTCAAGGAACTAAAACTCGAAACCGAACAACTCTGGGACGTGCATCGCCATGGAATCCTGCACCATCTCCATAGCCTCACGGATTTGCGGATGCGCCGCCTTGTCCGTCCGGAGAGAGAAGATGTGGCGCCATTCACGGAAGTTGGCGGTGACTCGCATGTGGGTTGCAAGGCCGTTGGGGAGTACCGAGCGCGCAATTTGCGGTTGTGCTCCAAATTCCAACATCTGCATGTAAGCTCTTTCGGAAGCTTCCATGGCTTGGGTCCAAATAACCCTCATCTCAGACGAAAGATCTGGCGGTTCCAACACCTCGATTTGACTACCGAATTTACTTTTGTTGTATGAACAGTAACGCGTTGATTGGACTGAGAAACTGGCAAGGCGGTGTCGCGTGAGTTCGGCCATCACCCCACGGTCGGTGGTGATGTCGAAGCAAGCACTGGCGTGCTCCATGACGCTCTCGTGGTGTTTTTGATTGATCACTCGGTCCAAAAAATCGGCCGTGCGGCTGGGGTCGTATTGACCCTCAGACGCGTAGCATTTGCGCGCAGCCATCTCGATGACTTGCGCGGCATTAGGGGTGATCCAAACGAGTTCTGCTGAAGGAGGGATGATTTTCATCCCATCCGTTTACCGCACCTACTTGGTCGGCGCAATGTGCTTTTTGGCGATTCCGGCAATTTCCTTGATGGCGAGCTTCGACTCTTCTTCTAGGGCCGACATGGCGTGCGAGATGAACAATCGTTGCTGTGCCAAAAGGTGCCTCTTCGAGACGGGGAGCTGACTTTCGGACTTATTCAAGATCCCGGCGAGCTGGTCGATGCCGGTAGAGAGGTCCGGTTGGTTCGGGCCCTGCTGGGGCTGTGCGGTCTGCTGGGGCGCGTTCTGGGATTGGTCCGGTCCTTGCTGGGGTGCGGATTGCTGCGCGTCCTGCGTGACATCTGAGCCTTGTGGCGCGGGTTGGCCTGGCTGGCCACCTTGAGCCGCTTGTTGGGCTTGCATCTGGGTCTGCTGTTCGAGTTGCTGCTTCTGATTAAGGACGTCAACCTGTCGGAACCAATACTCATCACGGCGGTAGTCAAGGCGGGGGTCCTTGCCGGCGCCCGCGACGCCGAAAAAGCTCTCGAGAATCTGGCCGACCGTCATGTACCTGTCCAAGATTTGTTGGAAGGCTGGGTTGAGAGGGAAAGTACCGCCCCACTTGGCCCCGAGCGGCTTCTTTTCGACCTTCTGGAGGATTTGGTCGTACGTCATGTGGACGGTGGCGTCCGTTTGTAGGCGCGTCGTCTCTTTTTCGGCCGTCTCGGCGTCGAGTCCGACGAATTCGAATGTGCAGATCTTAGCGAGTTCCGCGTCGATCAACGGGAAGATGCGGTCGTTGATGAATGTTTGCATTTGCCAAAGCAGGGGGCGAATGCCGGTGTCTCGGTGTGCTTCGAGCACATATTCATTGTTCGAATTATGTACCTGAAAACCCTGGAGAATCTGGGCGTGCTGTGAATCAAAAACTTCAACATCGACCATCGACATCTTGGATTGATGTGTGATTAAATCGGTCACCGGCTCTAGATGGTAATCCGTCAGCCAGGACGGCGCCATGCCCAAGGCGCTCTCTAGTATCAAGCGTAGTTGCTTCCAGGTGATATGTCGTGGGGTGGCATGCAACCCTATACATCCCCTGATGTTGTCCTTAGTCCTCTTACCCCATCCAGCAAAAACTGCAGATTTTGTAACTGGAATTAACAGTTTGGACGCTAGCGCCACAGGAACAAAACCGCGTGCGAATTTCTGTGGCGTTCGACGGGCGATTTTGTGGGGTTGGATAAAACCAATCTGCTCCCAGAATGCATTGCGATCTTTAATAAACAGCTTATGACTGAACACTTTGCCTTGATCGAAACTCTCCCTCAGAACGCCGTCACACCCAAGAGTTCTGATACTCAACCCCAACAACATCTGGCGAACTTGTTCTCTCGTCCTGCCGTCTTGTATTGTTAGTACTACAGCCCCACCTCGCGGCGTGTGGCCGTCAGCCGAGAAAAGACCTCGCAAAAACGCCTGACGATACTCAACGGGAAGGACGTGAAAAACCGGCGGAACCGCCTTACCTTCGTGACTATATCCACACCCCAATTCGTGCAACCACTCTACAAACTCAGTATCGTTAACAACGTTAGTGATGCGACTAGCGGCTACCGACGAGAATCCATATCGACTCTTGATGTTTTCGGCTTCTTCTTCTTCGATGAGATGCTCTAATTGTTTGACGTTGAACCCGAAGTCCGAGAGAAGTTTGGCGTGATGTGCCCAAATGTCGCGCTCACGGACCGAATGGTAAAACAACTTCAAATACCCGCCGCAACGCACTTTAGGCCGAACCAAAGAGCCGTCGCCTGTCATCCACCCCAAAAGCTCCATCATCTCAATAGTCAGTCTCTTGCCACGGAAAAAGGGGATTAACTCCGACGCCCCTTGAACTGGCTTCGCATTCATAACCAACAAATCGCCGATGCATAGTTCTTGCTGCTTTTTCCAGACCAATTCTCCATCTTCAGACAAAACGCGGAATCGGTGATCTGGAGATGTTTTGATGCTGTACCCATTGACATGCGTTTCGACTAGTTCTTTTTCTCCAGTGCGGAACAGCCGGGCGTTCTGCCAATCCGAACCCGTCCAGATCTGAAGTGGAGTTTCCTGTTCGTCCCCCAAAATACTTTCTGCGGTGCGAAGTCCCGTGTTTGTCCAGAGGTAGCTCGACGGGTCAAAACACTCACTTAACGCCTGACTATTGGTGCCCCTCGAGAGGTGCCCGTACCCGCTGATTTCCTCAGGAGAAACCTGGAATCCACTCAAAATAGTGCGTGCATTTGAATCGCTGAGGTACTGAAATTCTTGATCCCGGGCATTGGAGTCAATACTAAACCAGTCAACCTTGTCGTCCTTACCGACTTTGAACATCGGAGTGCGCCACGAGTTCCCAACGCCATTGATGTTCGCTTGAAATTGCTGGCGAATATGCTGCAAATCGATATCGTCGATGTCGTCAGATTGCAACACCACTGCGCCACGGCTTGCGCGACCACTCTGGAAGAACAACCGGTTGTGTGTGGTGATGTTGATGAAAGTCGTGACATCCGAAACTACAGTGTCCAGAGGTGTCAGCGGATATCCGACTTGTTCGATGTCGGTGACCGGATAAAAGTTATGAACCAGACACTCTTTTGCTGTGAAGAACTGCCGTGGGATGTCGTTGATGACCTGGACCCAAGCATATTCATCACTTCCGAAGAGCTCGTCTACGTTGCGCCCCTTGGAATCTATGAAATTTTGAGGGGATTCATTCTTGAGGCGCGCCAGCAAATTTTGCGCTTGACGCCGTACGTTGTCGGCGGCCTCTTTTTGTGCTGTCGAGAAATAAATCGTCCCAGCATCGATCGGTCGGAACGAGTGGAACTTGTCCTCCCCGTCTGGAATCGCTTCCACGGCAACACGCCCGAAAATTAGTGCGTTGCGCGTAGTCATGAACAAAAACTGAGAGAAAGAAAGATCTTTGGTGCTGTCGCCGTCAGACTTCTTTCCACACGTCAACATCAACTTCTCGGCCTTACCGATGCGATGCTGGAGCTCTTCTTTTTCTTCTTGACTGAGCTTCTCTACATGTTTCGGGTTTGGCTTGATCTTAAAGCCGGTGGAAAAACGGTCTGGCTGTGGGCGACCGAAGGCGGACACGTGATTGCCGCGGGCGTTAGTAATAGACGCTACGATAGAGGCCTGGACCGACAGCCGCTTCAGGATGATGTCAGACAGCCCTTTTTGCTTAGGTCGGTACAGTGATGCATAAACACTCTGTCCGGTGACCGGATCAATTTCGAACGCTAGACGTTGGACTGGCTGATCCTTTTCTCCATCCAGCGACATCAAAGACTTGTTCAGGGCTTCATAGGCGTTGTCGTTCGGGGTTTTGTCAACGGCCTCGATGGCGTAAGTCCGCTTAGCCTTGACGGGGACCGTGATGGCTGGAGCGAGCAAGTCGGATATGGTAGTTTTCATCATTCGGCTCCGATTACCATCAAATTGAGCAACGTGGAAGACATATTAACTACAGCCAGCGACCAAGTCGGACCGTTCTTGAAATATGCTCCGGGGATTTCTCCGGCCGACACCGGTGAGACTCGCTGTGTCGAGTCCGTAGAGCCGTTGAGGCGGATTACAAACTCTTGGTCGCCTTCAACGTACAAGAAATTCTTCGCGCTGGAGTAGAACACCATGCCGACCGCGGTCGGGATGACGGACGACTCAAGAGGGAGCGGGAGTGAACTGCGCACTTCAAAGAAGGTGTCTGTAACGGCCACGACATCGTATGTCTTTTGTGTGGCTGTAGAGAATCCAGCCGAGATCGCCACCGAGTCACCAACTTGCATGCCGGCTGCAGAGTAAGCTCGGAGTTGCGCGTTGGACGTCAGTGTTACAACTTCACTCACACCTTCAAACGAAGCACTAGGCAGACGAGCGAGACTCAGGGACTGCGGAGACAACACAGCCATCACAGCCCAGTACCCGCTATTGGAAATCGAAAATGGACTGACCGCATCACCGGTATTGGTGTTGGGGACAAACACGATGTCACCAGCCACTACACCGGTAAACGCTGCGGGACCTGGTACAGTCATTGTCAGCGAGCCGTTGGCCAACGCCACGGCGGTGACAGCAACCGTATTTAGCGTGAGTCCGCGGCTGGTGCGAAGACTCGGGTCGGTTCCAGCCACTTTGGTGAAGCGGTAGCGGCCGGACTCGAGAGTCGACAGCGACATCGTAAACGCCGTGGTGCCGTCCAAGGTCGTCGAACGGGTGCCATTGAAGAGCGTACGAGTTTCCCCGGCTACAAGCTGCACAGATTCCGACTTGGGGTTGCTCACTGCTTGTCCGGCGAGGTCCCGGCGCCAATCAACCGCACGCAGACGTGGGTTGGAGTTGGCCGGACGATCGGCGTAAGCTTGAATCTGAAAGGTCGTGTTTAGGAAAGCATCCATATGGTCAAGATTCCGTTCTAGCGACCATTGTACCATATGGAGTGTGCATACCACGAAGCCGGTTCGACGTCAAGTGCTTATTGTTGAAAGTGGAAATTGCCTTTTTTGACCGGCTTGCCCGACGAAGCAGTGTCTCCGCCGTCCAACAGTTTCGCCACGTAGTCATTCATCCACTGGGGGCGACCAGGAGCGGCTTGGTATTCCGAAGGCGCTGGGTTGTTTGGGTTTTGCGGTAGGCCGATTTTGCAGTTTGGTGCGAAAGTACCTACAATACCGTACCTGATGGCATCAGCGCTGTCATCATCAACCTTCTCGGGCTCGTCTGCGATGTTGCCGGCTTCGTCAGTGACAAAGTGGTACATCTTAAGTTGCTGAAAGCAAAACTCTACGTCCGGATCTCCACTCAAAAAGAATAACGTCGGAGGGCCTAGGGCCGGTTGCATCTTCATCCGCACGATTTCGATACCACTCTTTACAGAGCCACGCCCCTTGATGGCTCCGCGCATCTGGAAGCCGCGTCGTTTGAACGTTTCAATATCCGCCGGGGCCTCGGTGTCGGCATGAATCGTAGGATTCAGTACACGTAGGTGCTCACATACGGCCACCTTGTCGTCCAACTCCAAGCCGGAGCGTGAGATGCAATCCACTACAAACGCGTTCTGTCCCCACACGGCCATGGTGACACAAGAAAAAGGGTGTGTGAAGCCGAAGTCCATGCCCGTGTAAAACTTACACCCGCGGTCCACCAAAATCCTCAAAAGCGTGCCTTTGTCCATCCCAGGCGGACAAGTCCTTCCCGTAACCATCTGGGCGATTTCCGAGGCAGTCTTGACGTGGATGGCTCGGTCGAGTTTGGGGTAAATCAAACCCGTGGAGTCTGGCTGACGACACATGATTTGCGTCAAAGCCATTCCCGTCGAGACTTCCTTGAGGCGGTTACGCAACCATGAAATCGGCTTCAACAGCGGAGACTTCGAGGTTTGATGGGTGGCTAACCTGGATTTGCACACCGAAAACAACGAGCATGCCGCGCACCCACCGAAACCCTCGTGCTGGGTGAACTTAGACTGCATCGCTACATCGAACTTCGAGTATGCCTCTTCAGAAACCGTGGTGAGTTCCGAGTCGTTTACATAGAGTTGTACTTTGGGGAGTTCGGGCTTATGTCGATCTGGTGTGCACGCTTGGGCCACATCTACGGCTGTCCAGTGGAATACCTTGAGGCCGGACTTGGCAGCTTCATCGATTTCTTTCTGAACCAAACCATAGCTGAACTTACGCGTAGAAGTAAGAAGTGTAATAGGGTTCAGTCCACCTCTAGGGTCCGGGATATTTTTGGCCTCTTCGTACGAAGATCTATTCTGCGCCGGAACCGTATCTACTTCGTCTACACAATTTTTGCTAAGCAGCCCGTTAGAGAAGAAGTTGTGGTCGTTTTCTACCGTAAAGTCGTACACCCACCCCTCGCCGACATCCTCTACACTTACGACCGCGTCCTTCTTGAATGTCTTGGTTTGAATCGATCGGCACTCTGGACGACCACAGTCAACACAAGTGGTGCCACGCTCGTAGAACCAAAAAGTGTCTCCGCAATACCTGCACACACCCTGATTCCCAGTTAGATCGAACTTATAAGCCATGCTTGGATGCACATACTTTTCGCACAACTCCACCAGTCTCCTCTTGGCTTCGACTCCGCCACGCAGACATAGGTAGGTTTTGTCGTCCCTCAAGTACGACAAAATGTGGGTTTCTATTCCAAACTTACGTTTCAGAAACTCAGATATCCTCAAGTTTGTCGGCTCGTCCCACCCTTCGGTAGACAGAGCGAATCCATTGCTGGCGCAGCCATCGTCCATGTACCATACCGCCAGCCCCTGAGCTTCCAATTTTTCCAAGCCGCTCAAGTCTTGACGAATCGTAAAGTAAGGGAGTAGTAATGGCGAACACCCACTCCGGAACCCGACCATGTCTTCGCCGGTATACCCACTGACCGCATGAATATCGATCGTCCTCAGCTTCCGCTCGACGATAGAGCGCTTCCAAGAAAGGTAATCGCCTTGTTTAACGCAATGCTGCTCTTGGATATACGGGTTGTTTGTTGGCTTCTTATAGATCCCGCAATCTCCCATCAAAGATCCGAGTAGAACTTGCTCCCACTCGTCCGCCACCACCTCTTCGGCGGTTGAACTCGAATAGACGTCCGTCCCCATTCTGGCGGTATGGCGCTCTGACTTATTTGAGTGACTTTTTGCTTTACCTAAAGCCAAGAGGGGAACTCCACTCTTGATCTGGCCGGCCTGCACGAAACCTCTGCCGACAACCCAGAGTGGGTGATCGGAAGTACAAATCAATTCCCGACCGCCTTCTGTCGTTACTTTAATCCTTGACTTCAACTGTCTATGAGCTCGTAAGATTTTGTTGAAACGAAGTCCGAAGTTGTTAGGGTCCACAGACAGTACGAATACATCCTTCTTCGGCTCAGACACTTCTAGCTCGTACATCTTATCGCCAGAACCCGGATTGCCGCAGGTGGAGATGCCGGCGACTTGACCAAACAACCCTCTAGCGGTAGCCCCCTTCCTGTCTCTATCTCCAGATGCTGGAATCAAGAGTTTGGTGTCTCCATCCACACACATGAACTCTGTATGACTTGAATTGGAGCCCTGGAGGGTCAACGTGACAATCTGCATGTAATTGTCGTGCCGCTCGAACAGATTCTTCTCTGAGTCGTCTAGGACTTGCCACTCTTTCTCGGGGAGGTGGATGCCGGCCCGGTCGTTCGAATACCGGCGCACTTCGATCTTCTTTACATTTTGACCCACTCTAAAATCAGACAAATACGGCCTAGCGAACATATCCCTGCAATATTGCTGAGCTTTACTACTCTGATCTTGCGTTGCAGCAAGGTGTGCGACATTTCGTGGGGTGTGGAGAACTAGCGCAACTTCAAGCACAGAGGCGGAGAGGGTCTTAAATGACCCGCGGGCTGCGTACGACATGACCCGGGCGAAGTCTTCGTCATCGTTCTGAATAGCCTTGGAATACAAGGTCCACAGGGCGTCCATCGGGGAGGAGTTGGACTCTTCTAGTACGATGGCATCAGGGAAGTTGATGCCGATGTACATTTGAACCCATCTCGACAAATGCTCTTTTGTCGTACACGGGGTAAAGAGCATGCGACGCATTTCATTAATTGAGTATGCCATATGTTATAGATTACCTTCCATAAAATACGCCCTACCACACCCCCTTCTACGTCAAGGCCTTCCTACGCCAAAACTCCAGGGCGACGGCCAGTGCAACGACAAACCCGACAATAATGCACGCATTAACCCACATTGGTCGCACCCAAAAACTCCTCCAAAGACATGGTGTCACGGTAACTGGAATGCAGCCACATCTGAACTAAAGGTGGCAACCTCTTGTTGTTTAGGAGCCCCTTTTGAACCCAAATATTTTCATCCTTGATGAGTCGCTCTACTATACTAAGCGGGAGGTCGTAACACTCAGTTACTGTACGTCGAGCGACGTAGTCTTCGTCCGCAGCCATCATCCATTTTAACCAAATTGGTGTATTCGGATTCCGCACTATACGTGCTTTCGCTCCACTATTTGAATGTTTCGACAGTTCTACCAGAGCGGAAATCGGCGTCCTAAGGTCGGATGCGACATTCCATTGGGCGTATTCTACCTTATAGGTCGTTCTTTTATCTCTACTCACTCGAACCAAAAAATGGGGTGGAACGCTTGGATTTCCGACAAGATTCGGCCAATACTCTTGATCTTGACACAACAACTCAAACGCTTTTTGCGTTATAGAGCGATTGGCCGCGACCATGAGTTTAAAATGCGATGAACCTCTAAGTACGATGTCTTCTAATACAGCGACCGGCAAGTTGTGATTATAAGCAGCTTCACATCTCTCCATGTAAGTTGGCTCGTGTCCAACACATTGAGTTATGTCACCTAGAATCTCAACCAGCACCTCCGGTGACGTGTCCGGGTGTTTGGCTTGCTCATGTCTAGTCACTTGGTCGCCTCCAAAAATTCCTCCAAAGACATGGTGTCTCTGTAACCAGATGTTAACCACGCTTTAATGGGAGGTGGGGTATTGATGTTCGCTGCTACAGAACTACGCACTTGACCATCCTTATCTCGAGCGAGTATTTCTATAACCTGAAGATCGTTAGTGTATCGAGCGATGCAATCTCGATCCGCCCGACCAGCACACTGTATAACCCACTTCAACCGTGAAGGATTGAGCTCCAATTCTTTAAGATCTTGCTCTAGTTGAGTCACTTGGTTGCCTCCAAAAATTCCTCCAAAGACATGGTATCGCGGTAGTCTGAATTCCACCACACCTTAACCAATGGTGGTGTATGCGGGTACTCCATAAAGTCTTTCAAATTCGCCATACTGTTTTCATGACGAAGTATGTGCATTCTAAGCTCATCTGATATGTTGCAGAAGTACAAAAATAGTCGTACTTGATCTACTTCATCACAAGACAACACCCACCTCAACCACTCTGGAGTATTCGGATTTTGAGCTACATGACATCGAACCAAGATGTCTGGATGCAGAGCTAACTCCACCAAAACAGAAGATGGGGTTTGCGCCTTGCCAGCGACGTTACGGTGGGCATCCGGGGTTGGATAAGTGCTTCTAGCGACATAGACCAGAAAATGCAGTGGGATGTTTTTATTCCACACCAAATCTGGATGTACATCTTTGTCTTGCATCAAAACTTCAAATACAGTCTGTGTCAGACGTGGGTTGTTAGCGAGACCGCATTTGAGATTTTTGTCTCCATGTAGGGCTATATCTTCCATAACCCTGACCGGTAGGTTTGGGTTGCCCGCCGCCCCCATGCACATATTCCATTCATCCCAAGCAAAAATCCTTCGCACATCGCCGATGATGTCCGCTAGGACCTCGGGTGGGGTGTTTGGGTCGACAGCTTGAGCACCTTTGGTCACTTTGCGACCTCCAAGAATTCTTCCAAAGACATGGTATGTCGGTAATCCGATTGCAACCACATTTTCGCCAAAGGCGGCGTGTATTGGGATTTCGACATGTATCGAATCACCACTAGATCTTCCTCAATCCGCACCATTTGCATCCGAAGCTGCGGCGAAGTTCCTGAATATGCAAAGACGTATAATCTGACTGCAGAGTCCTCGTCCAGCGAGAGTTGCCATCGCACCCACTCTGGTGTGTTAGGGTTTTGCGCCAACCTTTGCTTAACAGACCTAAATGGGCTTTGAGAGAGTTCTACCAAAATAGAAATCGGAGCACGACTGCTGCCGGCGATGTTCGATTTTGGAACATCGGGACCAAAGCTGGGTGTCGTAATTGGGCGTTCAGTTCTAGCCGCTTTAACTAAGAAATCCAATGGTGTGGCCGGATTTATGACCAAATTTCCCCACGAATCTCCATCCTGTGCAAGCGCCTCAAAGGCCGCTCTAGTCATGCGAGGACATCCGGCTGCGTGGAGCTTATGAGCTGGAGTCCCATGCCGAGCCACATCCTCCAAAACTATGGAAGGTAGATTTTCGTGGTTTATGGCTAGTTCAAAAGCCTTGTATTCGTCCTCGTCTTTGAGTTTTAGTTCCGCTCGGATATCTCCGATGATGTCGATCAACACATCGGCAGGAGTGTTTGGATCGCTAGCTTGCTCTAATTTAGTCACTTGTTTTTCTCGACGTCGAAGGGGCCGTTCTTGGACAGGTCGCGCCAATGAATAGCAGATTTTATTGAGGCTAAATCCCCTTCAATCGGACAACTCAAAATCAATGACAACTCGCGGTCAGTCGCCTTACTCAGTCCAACTCCGCCGGCAAACTTCGCGCGGACTTCCGCCAACTCTTTCGCCAACTCTTCTGGTGTCATGTTTTACTCTCCAGTGAATTCGTTGAAGGTCATCTGCAATCCACTATTACACGCCTTCAACCACATTTTCAAGTCTTTTCTCGCGTTGCAGTTGGCGACAATAGCCACCCTCACAATCGGATCGTTTGTTGCAACAGCGACGCGCTCTAATTCACAAGGATCCGTCGATGTCACCGCGATTTCGAGGTCCGAGACTTTTGACTTCTCGGGCTCGACTTGAACCGGAGATGTTGGTACGCGCTCATCGGCTTGTTTGCAAAAGAATTCGAAGACAGTCTTGTTCTCCATACACCGGTCGCAAGCAGACCATGGAGTCTTCTTGTTATTGAATGTGGCCATGAGGATGTCTGGGTCGGTCGAGTACGAGCACGCTTCGAGTTCGGTCGGATCGGTCAACTTTGAGACCTCGTCCGGCGTAATACCGGGTGGTGGAATCGTATGAGAGTCAACGGACGACTGGAACTCAGCCAGGATCTCCGCTAGAGGCCTAGCCTTGGGCGGCGTCAATGGAACCAGAATGACTTTATGGGCCTCGGCTTCTGCCTTTGATGCAACGATTTCGACTTCTTGCTGGCGACGTCGCTCTTCGATGATCGCCCAAGCTCGCGACCGAAAATCCTCGATGGATTCGACCCATCGGTAATCTACCGGCTTGATGGAACCAAGACACTTTGCAAGTCCTTTCAGCTCGAGTTCTCGGAAGTTGGATTCGTCACACTTCGAAGCACCAAACTTAAACGCCATAACCGCACGCTCAATTTCAGGCAGCTTGACTGTGTAACCCGAGATGTAACTCCAAAAGTTGTCGATGGTTTCGTACAGGTCCTCTTGGACGACACTCATAACTTTGGTGGCAGCCCTGATTGTTAAATCGTTAATCCAATCGTCCATTGCTTCATCCGAAAGCCCTTTGTCGCCGGCCTCTTCCATCTCTTCGAATAAGTTGTGGACACTTTCGTCGTTAAAAAAGCACTCAATAACGTCAGGTAGCCACGTGAATAGCTGTCGCCGACTCAAACGCTCGCATTGTGCCGCTTTGTTTGAAATACTGACAACCTTGTCGTACGTTTCTTGTCGGTTCGCCCAGATGCCCGTCAAGCCGTCCTTGAGATACTTTTGCATGCGCCGGCCAATCGCCGCGTAAATCGCAGACATAGTTTCAGTGTCGACCGGAACATCACGCTTCGTAGGAATCTCTTTGAGAGACATCTCGGCTAGTTGCTGGCGCCATTGTTCAAAGGTCCAACTCTTGATGTCGTGACTTGAATCAATGATGACAGGTCTAAAGCCGCTCTCATTTTGGGGTTCGGGCTGTAAGACTTCTACAATCCTTACTCGGTCTTGCTCAGCCTTCATTCGATTGATGGCCACTAGGTCGGGTTTAGCACCTTTAACCACTTTCTCTTTATTGCGTCTTTGTCGACGATCAATGTCGGTCTCTTCTATGCGCGCCATATTATTCCTCTTCCTGTTTAGGTAAATCTAGCCCCTTCAACACCTCAAGGGTCGGTCGACAGTCGTAATGTGGAGCAATCGTTTTGGTGTTTGGTATTAGTGAAGTAGTGACTTTTAGCAGCTTTCGGTCTTCGAGTTCTTCTACAACAGCATCGAACCGACTTCTACGCTGCGGGTCCCAACCTAAGTCGCGGCAAATTGTCTTCCGACCGACCCATGTCGTATCGTGATTGCCCTGTCTGGCCGCCAAGTAAAGCAACAGGGCGATAGCCCGGCTATCGCCACCGTGAAACCCTAAGGGTCCTTGGTTCAACATTATTTGAATCAGCAAATTCATTGTGAACTTCTTTCCTTGAAGCCCACGGAGGCAAGCCGTGAGTGTTATTGATATAAATCAGGGGAGTAACTAGGCTTGCCTCCGATACCGCCCGGAAAGAAGGGACAGGCGGCCGGTCCTGCTACTACCCTGATTTCTACCAACAACTTTCCCATTATACACGATCCAGTTTCTATGTCTACCCCTTTAAAATCGCCTTTTAACCTATACAAAGTGTTGCCAGACATGGCAGGAATGATGAGAGAACTGAGCGACAAAAGAGGAGGAATTCCTGCCATGTCTGGCAAAAAGACTGCCATGTCTGGCAAAAAGACTGCCATGTCTGGCAAAAAGACTGCCATGTCTGGCAACACTTTTGTGTCTGTGAACCTGGCGTAGAGGCCGTCAAAACGGAGCGAATGATCATTGAAGGATCATTGAAGGATCAAGAATGGTCAGCGCGAGCCGACTTCGTCGTCGCAGAGAAGCCGACGACGACCGACTGACGGCACTGTAAGATGATGTAAGACATTGAACGTTCCTCAAAGACAACGAAGACGAGTCTCAAATACAACAAGAATTCGCGTGAAACCTCAATACACGATTCAGAGCCTCAAAGCAAGCGAAGTTCCTCTAAACGAGCAGGTTGGATTTCACCTCAAGACGTGGTATCATTGTCGGATGCTCATCAATTTCATCGGATGTCCTGCCTCCGGCAAAACCACCACTGCGGCGATGCTCTTTTCGAGCCTCAAGGAAACTGGCATCGGCTGCGAGCTCAGTTCTGAGCAAGCCAGGCTTTACATCGCACGCAAGAAAGTGCAACTTAAGCTTTCCCCAAATCAGTTCCCAACCCTCACGGACAAGGATCAGGTCAAAATCATGGTTCAGCAGCTCGAGGTCGATGAGGCTCTCGTGACTAGTTGCGGCTGCGATGTTCTGGTGATCTCGGACTCCAGCCCCATCAATTCGTTGCTGTACATGGGTACCAAGACTCGTACGGCGTCGGAGGTGC
>Ga0316631_10000018_pt1 | contig 26444 bp, 29 predicted proteins | sample OWC_May_M1_C1_D3_FD_207672 | JGI IMG/M metagenome (GOLD analysis project Ga0316631, IMG submission 207672) | Wetland soil microbial communities from Old Woman Creek delta, Ohio, United States - OWC_May_M1_C1_D3_A | ecosystem: Environmental > Terrestrial > Soil > Wetlands | place: USA: Ohio... | reverse complement strand
ATGGCGAAGAACTTGCAGTCCGGCACACAGGATTACCTGAAGACGGCGCAGCAGTTCTACGGGATGGACCCGAGCTACGCGAATCAAGCATTCCAAGCGATGTACTCCAACCCGTACGCCGCAGCGGCACAAACAGCCGCCGGCCAAGCGGGCGGAATGTCCGGCGACTGGGCCAGTCGTGCGGCGGCTGCTGGGCGGGGTGCGATGGATGCCGGAACGCAAGCGCTGCAAGCTGGCCAGCAGGTGTGGCAGACTGCGGCCGACCCGCAAGACGCGCTGTATCGCCAGATGCAACAGCGCGTCATGGATCAGTCGAATGCGATCAACTCCCAGTACGGGCTGGGTGCGTCGCCGGTCGGTGCGGGTGTTGCTGGCCAGAATTTGACAAATTTCGATCTTGCGTGGCAACAGCAGCAGTTGCAGCGCCAGATACAGGGTCAGCAGGCGCTGAATCAGGGCATTAACGCATACACTGGCGCGGCCGGCACGGGACTCGGGTTCGGTCAGACCGGCGTTGGTATGCAACAGCAGGCCGGCGCACTGCCGTATCAGACCGCGCAAGGGATCGGGCAAGGTCAATTTGGCGCGCTTGCCGCCAATCAGGCAGCAATGCAGGGTACAATGACGCCGTATCAGCAGCAGATCAACAATATGGCGAACTATTTGGGCTTGGGTCAGTCTGCGCAAGCCCAAGCGGCGGGCCAGTCTTACGGGCAGCAGCAGCTGCAACGCCAAGATGCAGCCAATATTGGCAACCTTGCAGCACGCGGCATTCAGGCGGGGATGGATGCTTCCGGTTGGTTCAGTGGTGGTACTGGTGGAAGCCAACCCGGAGCGGATATGACTGGGTTCTACACCCCAACCACGCAGTTGATGGGTCCGGCAGACATGGGGATGTACACTCCAAGCTATATGCCTTGATGGGAGACAGAGATGGCACTGGGCGGTTTCTTCGGAAGTAACTTCGGCGCGGCGGCGGGTGGCGCGCTGCAAGGGCAGTCTGACTATCAGGCAATGCAGGCGAATCAGCTTCGTCTGCAGCAGGCACGCGAGCAGCAGGTTAAAGAGGCCGCTGCAGCGAATGCTCAACGGGCGGCTACAGAGGCGTTCCAGAAGACCATGCAGTCCGCGTTCGGCACGCCTGGCCAGCCACAAGCGCCCGCCCCCGGCGCCCCCTCCGTACCGATGGCACAACCGCCACAGCTCCAGCCGTACCGTGCGCTGCAACCCGGCCAACCTGCTCCGATGCCTGGCCAGGTCGTGTTGCCGCAGCGCCCGCAATCGCCGGCTGCACCTGCTGCAGCGCCCGCGCAGCCAGTCAGTCCGCAGCAGATCACCATGCAAGGTATCCAAGCGAACGCGCCGTCCGACCCCGATGCGTATCGCCTGTATATGGAGCAGATGGCGCCGTACTTAGCGGCCAAAGGCGAGTGGTCGCAACCGTATGAGCTGAATGGGGCCATTGTGCAGGCCAATGCGAAGACTGGCGAAATCCGGTCGGTAATTCGTGGCACGGCAGATAAAGGCGATTGGTCTGACCCATACACGCTGAATGGCGCGACTGTTCAGAAGAACACACAGACTGGCGAAGTGCGCAAGGTGGTCGGGCCGGCTGGCGGCGCGGGTGGTAGCGGGGCGGGCAATCTCGGCCATCTGAATGCCTTCAAGGCGCGCGAGACGAAAGACCTCGCGCCGGTAACTGACGCCCAGATGAAAACTGCGAAGATTCGTGCGTTGCTCCAAAGCGGCAATGCGGTCGGCACAGCCCAGGTGCAGCAAGCGCTGTCCGACCTGTACACGCATCTGCGTGCCACGAATCAGATTTACGCGGACAACAAGAATTTCGGTAACATCGAGCAACGGTTTGCTGGGGCACTGAATCGGTTCATCTCCGGCAAGTATTCGTCCGATGACCGGAAGATGATCATTGACCTTGTGTCTGAAATGGACTCGAAGGTATTCTCGCCCGCACGGAAGAGTATTGTTGACCGCTACAAGAAGCAGGCCAAGACGTTCGGCTATGACCCCGATGTGGCAGATGAGTCGGATGCTTATGCACCCGCCGCGCCGACCGCACCTGCGAGCAGTGGCACGCCGCCGCTTCCTGCGGGGTTCACCGTGATGGGGGAGTAGACATGGCCGATTGGACGCCAGTTGAGAAAGTAGCCAAGAACGCCGAGGGCAAATTTGTAGCGCTCCACAATGGGGCGTGGGTTCCGGTTGACAAAGCTGCGAAAAATGCCGAGGGTAAGTTCATGGTACTGGGCTTGCCAGCCGCAGCACCAGCTGCAACACCTCCGGCCGCCGCCGCACCTCAAGAGGAACCGTCTGGGGCATACCTCTGGAACAAATTTAAGCAGGGCGTGGCGGCACTCCCAGCGATGGGGCCGCTCGCGGCTGACGTTGTGGCGATGCCGTTGCGCCCGTATGAGCGCCTGCTTGGCCGAAACGTGCCTCAATCCATGTTCCCGGCAACCGAGCAGTACAACCGAGCAATTGAAAGCACGGGGGCGTATGACCCTCACATGCCTGTTCCGCGCGACGAGTCTGGGCAGCCACGATTTACCGCTGAAGTTGCCGGCAACATTGCAGAAATGGCGGGAATGAACGTAATACCCGGCGCAGGCACGGTGATGCGATCCGCGCGCCCCGGCGTCGCCCTTGCAAAAGAACTGGCCGGCACGGCGCTCGCTGGAGAAGGTATGACCATGGGTGGGTACCTGGCCAACCTAGACGTGTTCGGCGAACCGAGCGAGCGCAAGAAGGCCGCAGGCGAAGCGCTCGGAAGCATGACTGGGCCGTTGCTTGTACAGAAAGCGATAGATGCCGCAGTGAAGGGCGGCAATTGGATCAGTAAGATGGGCATCCCCACAGGACTGACGCAAGCCTCGCGCGATGCGCAGATGCAACGTTTCGCCGAACAGCAGATGGAACAGGCGAAAGAAGTGGCTGCCGGCAGGCTTCGCCCTCAGTTGGAAACCGAGGCGGCCCAACAGGCGATCGCGCGTTCCAAGGATGTCGCGTCCCGTGTGCCAGGCTTCGGTGAGAACCTGACGCTTGGCCGCGTGACAGGCTCGCCGGCCGTGAAGTCTATGGAGCACCACTTTGCATCGACCGATCCGGCCATGTTGGAAGCTGCCGGCCAGCGCGAGCGTGGTCTGCAAGAAGCAATCCGTCAATACTCGGAGAAGCGATTCCCAGCATCCGAATGGAGTGCGCAGGATGAGCTAAAGTACGTGTATGCGGACAAGCTGCGTAGCTTTGATGAAGGGCTGAAGAACCTGGATCGTCAAGAGCGTAAGTTGGCAGCGTCGTTGCCTCGCGGCGACATTGAAGAAATCGGAACGCAGCAGCGGAAGTTGGTCACAGATCGACTGAACCTGGCCCGCCAGAAGAAGGACGCGCTGTACAAGGAGGTTGCCGCCACCGCCGATAAGTTGGGCGTGAAGGTCAACGTTGGTGATGTTGTCGATGTGGCCAAAGCCAGCGCAGGCAGCAACTTCAGGAAGTTTCAGGAAGACCCCGGCATTGTTGGAAAGATCCTGCGCGAGTATTCCGCCGAAGGTAAAGTGCAACCGCCCACTGTGAAAACCACCCCGGCTGGCGGGAAAATCACATTGCGTGGTGCGGCACAAGCGCAGAAACCGCCCGTGGCGACATACGGTGAATTTGAATCGTTGTACAGGGAAGCGAACCGTGAGGCAGACGTGCTCGCCCGCGCCGCATCTGCTGGGGACATGCAGGCTGCCCAGAAGCTGCCCGTGGTGAACTCGGTTCGTGGCGTTCTGAAGGCCAAAATTGAAGAGATGGCATCCCCCGCGCACGGTGAATTGGGCAAAAAGCTCATGACCGCCAACTCCTATTACCGCGACCAGTACGCACCACTGTTCAAGCGGGGCGCTGGCGCCGAAATCCTGAAAGACGGGCGTTTCGGGCCTGCGACAGAGAATGCGAAGATTACGGAGTCGCTGATCTTCAAGAAAGGCGATCCGTCTGGTGTTTCTGAATTCCTGACCGTCGCCGGGAACGACCCGCGTGGCAGGCAACTGCTGGAAAATGGCATATTCGACATGCTATCTAAGCGCGTTGTTCGTGACGGAAAGGTATCGAAGACCGCGCTGGAGGCGTTCTTGCGCGAGTACAAAGAGCCGCTTTCTGCAGTTCCTGACATTCGCAAGAAGATCGAGTCGGTTGAGCGGGCCACTGCGTCGCTCAAGGAGAACACTGCGCGCGCAGTGAATGGCCGGTCCGACTTGGCCCGTAGCACGTTAGCGTCCGTGGCCGCCGAAGAGAATCCTGCGAAAATTATCGCCAACGCAATCAAGTCGCCGAAGTACATGGACACGCTGCTGCTGAACGCGGGGGCCGAGTCGCGCAAAGACCTTGCTCGCGGCATCATGGAGCACGTCCTCGGCACGCCGAACTCCGCGCAGTTCATGAAAACGAACGAAAAAACCTTGAGGAAGGTGCTTGGCGGACGGCAGTTTGCCAATTTGCGCACAATTTCCCAGGCGCGCGAGATTGCGGAGAGCGTCAAGCCGCCCGGCTACGTCCAGTACCAGAAGGAAGGCGATGTGCTCGCTGGGTACGGCACAACAGTCAAGCAGGCCGTGTCCAGCGCCATCGCCGTTGCGCGAGGTAGATCCGGCAAGGTTCAAGAGATGAGCGGCATGGGTGCCCGGTGGTGGGACAAGCTGCGTAATGACGAGGTTGAGCGCCTGATGAAGAGTGCTGTTTATGACCCGGAGCTTGCCCGCGCCATCGCGGACTACTCGCGTAGTGGTACGAAGGCCGCCGAGAAGGTTCTGAACGATCACCTCGTCGCACACGGCATCCGTTCTGTTGCAGCGACCGTGCTCGGGCAAGGTCAGCGCGACGATGATACAATGCCGCCCAAAGGAGCCGTTCAACCATGAAGATTCTTCTGATCGACAACCCATCGAGTTTTCTCGACTTCGCCTTGCGGTGCATGGAACACGGCCACCAGGTTAAGACTTGGATGGGTTCCGACAAAAAGGGCGCTCGATCCACGGTCGGCGACGGCATGATTGACAAGATTCCCGATTGGCGCGCTGCGATGAAGTGGGCCGATTTGATCGTTACCAGCGATAACGTCATTCACATGCGCGAGTTGGAGGCATACCGCAAGGCGGGATTCCCGATATTCAACGCGCACGCCGCTGTGACAGATTGGGAACTCAATCGCGGCACCGGCCAGCGTGTTTTCGAAGCTGCAGGTATCCCGACGATCGACTCCCCGGTGTTTACCAGCTACGACAAGGCCATCGCGTTCGTGGAAAAAACCATGAAACGTTACGTGTCGAAACCGTCCGGCGACGCCGACAAAGCGCTCACATACGTCAGCAAAGGCCCGCGCGACATGATCAGCATGCTGGAGCGCTGGAAGAAATTGAACAAGCTGAAGGCACCGTTCATCTTGCAGGAGTTTAAGCCGGGCATCGAGATGGCGGTGAGCGGATGGTTCGGGCCGAACGGTTTCTCCAAGTATTTCTTGGAGAACTTCGAGTTCAAGAAACTGATGAACGACGACAAAGGCCCGGCGTGCTTCACCCCGGACGCCGAAGTGTTGACGAAAGGTGGATGGAAGCTGTGGCCAGACGTAACGATGGAAGATGAGATTTGCACATTGAAAGATGGGGAAATTCAGTACGAACGTCCGAGTCAACTGATTGCGGCGGACTTTGACGGAAATCTTGTCGGGTGGAAAGGCAAGCGCTGTGATATTTTAGTCACCCCTGGCCACAATATGTACGTCCAAGACGATCATTATCGAAAAGAGTTCTTCTTTGAACCTGCCGAAGAATCGTTTTTCAAACGCAGAACGATTATGCGCGCAGGTGGGGCATGGAAAGGCGAGTTGCATCATTCTGCCGAATTTGCGGCACTCGTTGGCGCGTACATCGCCGATGGAAATTGTCATCGAGGCTCAATCGTGTTTGGGAACTGCCCCGCACATAAGCAATCCGAGTTCATTGAGATTGCCAAAGCGGCTGGCTATCGTGCAAAGATGTACGGAAAAGATTTGTACATCAACAGCGTAGATCTTGTAGCGCAATTGCGACCACTCGGTCGGGCTGCCGACAAGTTTGTCCCACAATGGGTGAAAGATGCCTCCGTCAATGTCATTGAGTCGTTCCTTCGGGGCTACGGTGCAGGTGACGGTTCGCGCAGAGAGACAAATCTTACTTATACGACCGTCAGCAAACGACTTGCTGATGATTTGCAGGAGCTGGCACTTAAAGTCAACTGGGCGGCGATTGTTGGCATCAGAGATCGCGTAGGCGAGTCCCACATGATAAATGGCATCGAATGCGTGAGTCGTAGAGTAGCGTACGAGGTGTACGTCAGCAAAGAAAAAGTGAAAGCTGAAATATCGGAAGACAACCGTTACCTTGAACAATATGCTGGCACGGTATATTGCTGCACGGTGTCTTCTCACGTCATTTATGTTAGGCGCAATGGGAAAGCATGCTGGATTGGGCAGACAGGCGAGCAGGGCACCCTGATGCGCTATGTCACCGAGTCAAAGCTGGCCGACCTCGTGCTCAAACCGCTCGCCCCGGAACTGTTCCGTCAAGGGTACTGCGGCTTCATTGACGTGTCCGTAATGATTGACGAAAAAGGTCAACCATGGCCGATGGAGCACACCTGCACCCGGTTCGGCTGGCCACTGTTCCAGATCCAGCAGGAGTTACACCCGGACCCCGTTACGTGGATGTACGACCTGCTGTACGGGTTCGACAGCTTCGAGCCCGACACGAAGATTGCGGCCGGGGTGGTTGTGGCCATCCCCGACTACCCGTACAGCCATCTGACGAAGAAAGAAGTGTCCGATTTCCCAATTTGGGGAATTACCGACCAAAATCGCGCGCACGTTCATTTCGCAGAAGTGAAGCTCGGGATGGGTGTTGAAGAAGACGGCGGCAAGATCGTTCGCCGGAAGATGCCCGTTACGGCCGGCGACTACGTATACATTGCGACCGGGAAGGCTGGCACAGTTGAGGCTGCCGCCAAGGCGGCGTACCGTGTAGTTGACCAGGTTGAGTTGCCGAATTCTCCAATCCTGCGCACCGACATTGGAAACCGGCTGGAGAAGCAACTGCCGAAGTTGCAGAAGAACGGCTTCGCACTCGGCTGGAAGTACCGTTGAGCCATGGCCATCCGCGACGCCAAACCGCTCGTTTTCAGCCCGCACGGGATAACTGACGCATACGATGAGTCGGACAGCTTCCCCGGCGCGTGCAGGAAGCTGGTGAACCTGATGTTCGATTCGAGCAACCCGGACCAGGTTGTTGCGCGGCCCGGCGTAAGCCTACCGTTCACGTCGTTCGCCGGGTTCACAACGCCGGGCTTTATCTCGATCCAAGTGACCGTTGGCTCGTTCACGTACGGCATGGTGTCGTCTGGCAAGACGGTTGGATATGACGAGCCGTTCGTCTACAACAACGCCAATGGGCTATTTGTAGCGATTACTGGCGTGACTGCTGGGAATGTCCCGGTCAGTCCTGCCACAAGCGGAACATGGGTGCCGCCGACCATCGCGGTGATTGGCAAGAAAGTCATCATCACGCACCCGGGCTTCTCTGGCGTCGGCAGCAACTTTTTCGGCGTGCTGGATGTGGCGAACCCGGCGGCACCAACTTGGACATCCGCCAACACCGCAACGAACGCGCTGCCGTCGGTGCCGACATCGGTAGCCAACTACAACAACCGGGCGTACTACGCGTGCGGGAACTTGCTGTATTTCAGCGATTCGCTCGTTCCAACCACCATTACGAACTCCACCCAAGCGCTGACGATTGGCGATACGACAAATATCGTGGCGCAGAGCGGCCTGCCAATCCAAACCACGAGCTCCGGCGTCACCGCGGCGCTCATTGTGTTCAAGGCGGGCCAAGTATGGCAAGTGACCGGCGATCTTGTGGGCAGCACGTTGGCAGAGAACTTCGTGTCCCTGACGGTCGGCTGCGTTGCGCCGCGCAGCGTGGTCCAGACGCCGCTCGGCATCATATTTATCAGCCAGGACACGCCTTGCGTCCTAAACCTGAGTGGCGTTATCTCGGAGTTGCGGCACCCGTCCAATGCGGCAGCCGACCTGCGTGCGCCGTTCGTTAATTCGACCGACCCCACCAGGATCGCAGCTGCATTCTCAGGTAGCATTTACCGTATCTGCGTCCCAACCACACTGGACGGCACGCCGCAAACCAACGACTATTGGTTCGACCTGCGCAGGATGCGCTGGACAGGGCCGCACAGCTTTGTGTACGACTGCGCCAGTCAATATCAAGACGAATTCATCCTGTCCGGCACCGGCACGGGCGCAGCACTGTTCGCCAGTGCATCGAACGATGTGACGCTGAACACGATTTACAACGACAACGGCGCCCCGTTGGCATCAACCATGCAGACGACGTTCCTCGGCGGCGACGGCGGCATGGAATTCAAACAAATGATCGAATCGTCGATCGACTTGACATCCGGCGGGGTGTCGGTCGCGTTCTCTATCTCCGCGACCGACGATCAAGATGGCGCGCTGGGGTCAGCCACGATCACAACGCCATCTCCGTCGTCTGTTTGGGGCGGATTTACTTGGGGCGACGGCACATTATATGCGTCAACCAAGCACAACCCACACAGGTACGACGTGGGGTGGAATATTCCAGTTGTTTGGGATAGAATGAGCCTCAATATTAGCGCATTGAGTTCAAGCGATGTGTCAATTGGCAAGTTCAAGGGGCACTATCAGACTTGCGGGTACGTGCTGCGACCACTGGCGTATACTGGGTTGATCACCCCGCCAACGCCGCCCGCAGGCAACCAGCTTGATGTGAACTTCGTGCTAGATGAGTCGGCGCTTATGTAGAGGTGAAATGATGAAGCGAATGGTATCGTTGCTTGTAGGGTTGCTGTTCTCTGTCCAAACGGTCGCCGCGACGTTTGCGCCTCATCAGATCCTCACCGCAACCGACCTCAACAACGCCCTGGCCAACGCCGCGATCACGAGTGGCACGATCAGCGGTGCAACAATTACGACCAGCCCAATCTCGGGCAGCACCGGGGCGTTTACTACGCTCGCATCTCCCAGCGTATCGCTGACCGGCGGGCTGATTGACGGCGTTTCGCTCGGTACAGTCACCCCAGCAGCAGGTGCGTTCACTACGCTGTCGGCGTCCGGTGCGGTATCCGGTACGGGGTTCAGTACGTATCTTGCATCACCACCTGCGATCGGTGGCACAGTTGCTGCCGCTGGGTCATTTAGCAACCTAAGTTCGTCCGGTACGGTATCCGGCACGGGGTTCAGTACATACCTCGCATCTCCACCTGCGATTGGCGGAACAGCACCTGCCGCGGGTGCATTCACTACACTGTCTGCGTCCAGTACAGTATCGGGTACAGGGTTCAGCACGTACCTTGCATCTCCGCCTGCAATTGGAGGTACTGCTGCGGCGGCGGGTGCGTTCACTACATTGTCAGCATCCAGTACGGTATCCGGTACGGGATTCAGCACATATCTCGCATCCCCGCCGGCCATTGGCGGCACCGCGCCTGCTGCTGGGTCGTTCACCACTGTCACCAGCACCGTAGCGACCGGCACGCCTCCGCTCACCGTTACGAGCACTACGCCTGTTACGAACCTGAGTATTGGCGGGAATGCGGCAACCGCAACGACCGCGACGAACTTGTCGGGTGGCGCGGGCGGGTCGGTTCCGTATCAGTCTGCAGCTGGAACAACCGCAATGCTGGCGAATGGTACAGCCGGCCAGGTGCTGCAGAGCAACGGCGGCACGGCTGCGCCGTCGTGGGGTTTTTATACCGACAAGATTCAACCAATCACAGCGTCGGTCGCAGCTAACGCGCTCACGGTCAACCTCAACCCAACAACGCTGGATTTCAGATCCACCACACTCGGGTCAGGCGCAGTAACAACAATCAATGTCCCATCGCAACTGTCGTTAGTGGTTCCATCTAGCGCCACGCTCGGGTGCATCAACGCGGTATTGTGCAGGTTAGTTGAAGTTGCAATAGATAACGCAGGCACGATCGAACTTGCGATCGTAAACCAATCCGGCGGAAATGATTTGTCCGAAACGGGCGTGATAAGTACGACCGCAATTAGCGCGGCCGCAACCAGCGCCAGCACATTCTATTCTACCTCTGCGCGAACCAACGTGGCATATCGCGTTGTTGGATACGTGGAGGCTACCGAAGCGACCGCTGGAACGTGGGCAACTGCGCCAAGTTTAATTCAGGGGTATGGCGGGCAGGCTGCGGCAACAATGATGTCGCTTGGGTATGGGCAGACGTGGCAGGGTTTTACGAGCGGGAATCGGCCGCTTGGGACAACGTTCTATAACACTACAAGTAAGCCAATTATAGTTAACGCCCTGATGACTATAAACGCAGCCAACGCTGTCGCTCAGGCAGTTGTGAATGGTTTTACGCTATACGGTAGCTACACTCAAGTTGCAAACGGTGGCGCAACCATTACAGTGGTTGTCCCGCCTAGCGGATCATACTTAATCACGGGTAGTGGTGGTACGCCATCGTGGGCGGCGTGGGGCGAATTTCGTTAAAGGATAAGACATGATGCGCAAATTGGCTTTAGTCGCACTCGCATTGGCACTCACAAACGCAAACGCGTCCGTTTGGCAGGACGCTGGGGGGAATCTATACGACGACGACAATGGTGCAGCATTATCGCTCGCCACATGGCCGGGTGGACTCGTCAAATTGACTCCAGCTCAAGCGTATGCTGCGCAGCATCCCGTAATTGCGCCGACACCCAACGCGGACGGCTTCATCGCTGCATGTAAGTCTGCTCTCGGCGGCATCGCTGGCGCAAACGCTCTGATGGTTGCATATCCCGCATTCTTCCCCGCCGTACAATCTGCCGCCTGGCCCGATGTGCAAGCGCTCATCCTTGATGCGCAATCCACGGCTCGCATCACTGCAACGCAATACGCCGCATTTAAAGCCGCTGCGACTGCAAATAACATACCGCTGGTGCTTCCATGACTATCCTCCTCTGGTTCTATCTCTTCTGGCTCGGCTTCGTGTTTGCAATGGCCGCTCGCGCCGCATGGAACGACCTTGCATGGTTCGTTAAACTGCTCGTCGCCCCGCCCGTGCTGGCGGTGGTCTGCATCGACGTATGGACGCAATGGACGATCGCCAATGTGATATTCTGGGACTGGGCGCGTGAGGTGACGTTCACCCAGCGCCTCGGTCGGTACAAATACGGCGATAGCCAGTGGCGCAAGGTTGTTGCAACAACGCTGTGCAGATATTTCCTCGATCCATTCCAAGTAGGGGGCCATTGTGCGTAAACTACTACTCTCGTTACTCCTCGCTCCGAGCCTGGCGCTCGGAGCTACCATCGTTTCGCCGTTGCCGAACAACATCCAGAACGGGCAACCGGCGGATGCGACGAAGGTGATGGGCAACTTCAATCAGATCGTCAGCAACGTCAACTCGAACGCCGCTGCGCTGAACGCCCCGAACGTTTTCACGGCATCGCAACAATTCAGCGCAGCAACGACGGTCAATCACGGCATCACTGCCGGCCAAGTGCAGAATGGCGTTGCGAACTGGATCGGCACTTGGGGCGGTAGCGCCAATGCGCTGTCCACAACGCCAACCATCGCGCCGTCCGCATACGCCGCGGGTCAGCATTGGGAAGGCATTGCTGCGTTCACCAATACCGGAGCGGTAACGGCCAACATCGGCGGCCTTGGCAGTCGCGCCGTAACGAAGAACGGCGCCAGCCCGCTCGTGGCCGGCGACATTGTTGCGGGTCAAGCCATTTCATTGAAAGATGACGGTACGCGACTGCAGCTGGCCACGCCAACCATCCCACAAGGCATCCCGTATGCTGCAGCGGGCGGCACTTCCGCTGCGATTACTGCGACCTACGCAATTCCGAGCGGCAATCTGACCGTCGTGGACGGCATGGATCTGACCGTCGGCGTCTCGGCTCCGAACACGTCTACACCAGTCACATTCACACCAACGCTGAACGGCGTAACTGCCGCAACATGGAACGTTGTCAAGTTCTCGGGCGGCGTCGAAGTCCCCGTGGCTGTGAACGACTTGCAGGGTCGCGCGTGGTTGAAGGCTGACTTGGCAAATACAGTGTGGGTTCTCCAAAACCCAGCAGCCGCAACGGGCGTTACAAACACTCCGTTGGCACCAAACACGTCCACTGTGACAATCAGCATCGGATCGCCCGCCGTAATCTCTTGGACTAGCCATGGTCGAGTGGTGAATGAAGAGGTAGTGTTCTCGACAACCGGTGCGTTGCCAACCGGGCTGACTGCCGGCACGACGTATTACGTCATCTCGGCCGGATTGGTTCCAAACTCGTTCGAGGTGTCGGCAACGCCAGGCGGCGTTGCGGTCAATACCAGCGGAACGCAGTCGGGTACTCAGACTGGCACATCGGCGGGATACGCCCTCACTCCGTCTAACTTGCAGCAGCGCATCTCTGTCAATGGCACGATGACGCTGCACGGTACGGCCGCCTCGCTTGGGGCAGGGTTCTTTGCGTATGTTGAGAACCGAGGCGCAGGCACCGTAACGCTCACTTCACCAGCAAGCAATGTGTACGAGATGGGCGGCAGTGCCGCTGCGGTGGCGTCTGTTACAGTTCCTGACACTGGCGCGGGGGCTGGCGCTGTCCCATCCAATAACGGAACAGCGATTCTGTTTAGCGATGGCACAAACTTCTACGTCAGCCCCATATCAGCGCACGGGTCTGCGTTGTACTCTACGCCTGGGACATTCTCGTGGGTTGCACCTTACGGCGTAACGTCAGTGTGCGTTGAAGGACAAGGCGGTGGCGGCGGTGGCGGCGGTGGCGGCGGTGGCGACGCGTTGACGGTTGGCGGCGGAGGAGGCGGCGGTGGCGGCGGCGAATGGAGCGGCAGATTGCTTGTTGCGGTCGTGCCCGGTACAAGCTACACCGTGACGGTTGGCGCGGCAGGCACAGGGGGCGCCGGCGACACTGTTGGGTCTGGCGGCGCAAATGGGTCGGCAGGTGGCGGCACATCATTCGGCGCATTGATGTCGCTTTCTGGCGGCGCGGCTGGCCATGGCGGGAATAGCCCAACTGGCGGTAGCGGCGGTGGCGTAGGGGGCGCTGGCGGAGGGTCGTCGTACACTTTCCAACGCATTGCAGCCACCAGCGGGGTTACGGGGTCGCCTATTGGTGGGGCCGCGTCTGGCGGTGCGGGTGGAGTATCGTATGTGCCATCCCGCGGTGCCAACGGTAGCACTGGCGCTGGGCCGGGCGGTGCTGGCGGATTGGCAGGCAACGGCGGCGGCGGCGGCGGGGGTGGCGCAATAAGCAGCGCAGGTGGCGCGGGCGGCGCAGGCGCGCCAGGTTATCTCATCTTGACATGGTGATCGCTATGAACGATATGAAACGACTTCTCGCGCTTCTGTGCCTACTCGCCGCGCCACTGACGGGCCAAGCGGCCATGGACCCGATCAACCCGAACGCACTCGTTCGGGTGCAATCATGGGCTGGTTCGAAACACAATAATGAAGGAGCAATAGCATGAAACGTATCGTATTTGGCGCATTCGCCCTACTGTTCGCTGTCGCAGCCATTGCAGCGCCCATCCAGTACAACCCGAACGCCGCATTGGCCACGGCTATTGATGCCACTACCGGAAACGCTGTTGTGCCATATGCCGACCATAATGGCGCACTGTACAGCAACACTGGATCGACCGTTGCGACGTATCACGCGGTTATTGCCGACGCAACCCCGGCAGCCACAGCGACCGACGTAATGACCCTGTGCGGGTCGGCCACGAAGACCATCAAGCTGACCCGCGTCCAAGCCACAGCGGATGCCACAGCTGCTGGTGTGATTGACTTCTACACGTTCATCCGAACTGCAGCAAATACGGGCGGCACGTCTGCTGCAGTGACGCCGGCATCGCATGACTCGAACAATGCAGCTGCAACTGCAGTGGTGCTGAAGTACACCGCGAACCCTTCCGCGCTCGGCGCTGGCAACATGTTCGCCGCTGATCACTACGCACTTCCGGCCGCCGCCTCTACGGGCTACCCAGGAACACCATGGCTCGAAGACATGGGTATCCGAAATACCCAACCTGTCGTATTGCGCGGCACAGCCAACTGCTTCGCATTCAATCTGAACGGGCAAACAATCCCGGCCGGCATGAATCTCTATGTAACAATCGAATGGACTGAGGAGTAAGTCATGTCGGAAGAACGCCGAAACCCAATAAGTGAACTGTCGGTTGAGGAAAAGAACAAAATCATCGGTGACGCGATTGACGCTTGGCTTGACCGAAAGTGGGCCGCATTCGGCAAATGGACCGCTCGCGGTGTCGGCGCGGCAATATTCAGCGTTGTCATGTACTACCTCGCCACACATGGGGTGCAGAAATGACGCCGAATCAGAAAGCGTTCCTCGACATGATCGCGCACAGCGAGATTGGCCGGGGGCTACTGGCGAAGTCGGACAACGGGTACAACGTACTCGTTGGAAGCACGCCAGAGCATCCGGTGCTGTTCGACAGTTACGTTGACCATCCGCGGCAATTGGTTGACCTTGGCCATGGTTTGCATTCGACAGCTGCCGGTCGATACCAGATTCTCGCCAGATACTACGACTTCTACAAAGCGCAGCTGGAGTTGACGGACTTCTCGCCGGCAAGCCAGGATGCAATTGCGCTGGAGTACGCGAAGGAACGAGGCGCACTGCCGGATATTGCCGCAGGTCGATTCGATACCGCCGTGATCAAGTGCGCGAGGATCTGGGCATCGTTTCCTGGCGCCGGGTATGGGCAGCACGAAAACTCATTGAACGATCTGCGCGCTGCGTACGTTGCGGCAGGCGGAACACTTGCATAGGAGATTGAAGTGGACAAACTGATCACACTGAACGCATTGGCACTGTACGGTTTAGCACTCGTCGGAATGTTGATCCATGCTGTCAAAAAATGGACGAAGAACGAAATCCCGTCCGTCGTCGGCTGGTTCATTACGGCCCCGCGTTCGACCGTTGGCGCGGTAATTGCTGCGATTGGCGCGGTGATGACCGCGCTGCTGTCGAATCAACTGAACGGACTGCAAGACGGCGCAACAATTATGGCTGTGATCGGTTTCGGCTATGCGGCTGACTCCAGCTTGAACGGCGCGCCAGCCGCGACCGGCATAGGGGCAGCCAAGTGAGCATACGCACTATTCTTGAAGTTATTGGCGCGGCGCTTGCCGGCATCGCAATCTGGGTCGCCAGTGTTCAACACGAAGCCGCGCCTGCCGCTCCGGCACAGAAGAACCCTACGCTGGCCAGCGTCGATACAGTCGATGCGCATCCGAAGCGTGTGATCGTTTACGCGCCCGAAGCGAAAGCAAAGTTGCGACTGCCTGCAGCTACGGTGGAAAACGAGTCGATTGCAGTGCTCGATAGCTCAAAACTCCCAGAGAGCGACCGCCCGCAAACCGTAACCACTGTACTGAACATTGAGAGCGGCGAGTCCAGCACAATGTTCAGTGTCGATCCGTATCCGTTGTTCAAGTTCGAGTCTCGCAAGCAAGTCGGATTCAGCTACGGCATGACAAACGGCGGGAAATGGTTGGGCCTGGCCACAATATCAGACGACTTGGTGCAGATCAAGGCGCTGCATTTCGGCGTGAACGGATATGTTGACACAAACGGTCAAGTTTTCGCTGGGGTTGGTGTTTCGTACTCGTGGTAATCAGGCAGATAGCACCTAGGACGCCGGCGCCGAGTATTGCGCCAACGTACACTTCAAATACCAGTTCCGGCATACCGTTCGGCCTGTAGAACTGCTGCATTCGGATGGTGGTGGCAATATCTTGATCCGCGTCGATGGATGAAGTGGTATCCGCCGCAGTCGCACGACACGGATCGGCGCATCTCTACACGGATGCGGTACGTTTCAATGTACCAGTGTCGTTGTCCGCACTGCGGACATTTCGGCTGGCGTAAGTAGTCGCTAGGACGCCGAGCGAGCGACTTGCGCTGAGTGCATTTCACGCCGTCGGTCCGGGTCAAGCAACGGCACGGGACGGTCATAGCGCCTGTTTGCGCAACAACATTGGGATGAGTGACTTGTACACGCCGCAGTGGTGTGGCGGGCATGCTTCGGTTGGCCTTGGTTGGCCGGCGCATAGGGTGCATTTGCGGGGCATAGTTAGGATTCCTTTGGTGGTTGTGGGCGGATGATTAGAGGTGAACATTCTTCAGTTAACATTAAGCTGGAATGTACATATCCTGCCGGATCAATCCAACCTTTTGGCTCACTCTCACTCAATTCCTTCAACACTTCATCCCGCCCAGCTTGGCGCTCTTTGGCGAGCATTGCGTCAACATTCCGAAGTTGCATCTTAGCTTCACCTAGATTTGCACTCACGCGAATTGCAGTTAACTCTGCTGCTGACAGCTTATTGGTGAGTTCTGTTATGCGCTCCGCCATTTCAAGCGGGTTCATTACACACTGGCGTTTAAGTTCTGATTTGCTCACTTCAGAATTTTCCTTTCACCATTATTGGCTGCCGGGTGATCGATCAGTCGGCCCAGCGCAGCTCCGAGGTTAGACATCATCGCGACTTGCTCGCCCTCAACTGCGAATGACTTATTGATAACGCTATCGGTCAGTATATTCGCAAGCGCCCATGCTGTCTTGTGGTCTAGACGCAATGTAACCTCGGATGTTTTTATCCACGAGTTGTCGGTGCTTTCAATGCAGCCGTTCAATTTGCCGCGCCATCCGCTTTGTATTGGTGATTTTTCGCTCATTTCATAGTCTCCGGCACGCATTGAATCTTCATTACAGCTCCATCTCCAAAAATACGATAAACGTCTGCATGCAATCCAGCCTTCTTGCACTCATCTAGCTTATCGACAACCTCTTGCGTGGTCATATCCGGCGAGCATCCAACCAGGAATATTGCAATGAACAGGTATTTCATTTCATCTTCTCCAATTTTGCTTTGCGCTCTGCGATCATGTTGTGCATGTGCAGATCGGCATGAGACTCCATGCCATTGGCGTCTGTTTCAATGTGGTCATTTTCTTCAAACCATCGCGCAGCCTCTTCCAGCACCGCGATCTCATCCTCCAGCTTCTTGCGCTCCACCATTTCTAGGCTGGGCGGGTTGGCGAGGGCTAGTTGGGCATTCTTTCTTATACCAGGAACTTCTGCATCACGACCAATGAATGCAATTGAATGCTCCAGAGCATCTGCCACTCTCTGATACGCTTCCTGCGTGGCGAGGAGTTGCTGCCGTAACTGAGAATTTTTATCTTGCAACCACTGAACATCCAGTTGAGCCGCCATAAGTAATCCATCAAGCGGCTTTCGTGCGGCGTTGTAGTAAGTCGGCAGGCGATCCGACTCCACGAATGTCACTTCCGGGATGTCTAAGTCGCGTTTCAATATCCCGAGTTCCTTCGCCAGTTCCAGTGCTGCATCTTTATTGTCTTTGTTCATTTCAATTCTCCAGTATTGTTGCGGATGGCCTCTGCGCAATACTCTCCGCACTCAGCCCACGATTTGTCGCCATCATTTAAACCTCCTTCACTCTCATGTACGCATATACCAGCATCACTTTCCCTCTGCTTCTGCCTGCCGAGTTCGTAGAAGTGATTGGCGAAGTCAACAAGGGGCATCTCTGACTTCACAATAGCATCGTCTTTAACATACATCTCACCATAGGTATCCAATACCCGTCCCACGTCGTCCTGAGTAATGGACATAGCTATTTGCCTCCGTTCACGTAACACGCCTCACACTCATAATCCGGCCCGAGACTTACAAACCGACTCGGACTAATCTTAGTGCGTATGAACATCGCAGCCTTGTCGCCAGGCACGAGCCGTTTGCCACACTTGCAACAACTAACCCTCCGCACTTGAAGGATCACCGACACTTTGCCCGGATCGACGCGAATGATGCTCATTTGACGACGCACCGCATGCAGGTTCGAGACGACGGACCAACCCAAGTGCGGCCGCATGCTTCGCATTTGTTCAGCACGTCGCGGTACTGGTATGGTGGGTTTGGTGACATTGGTGCGTTCTCCGAGTAGTTAGTGACGTAACTCTACTCTCAATTGACCGTTCCGTCAACTGTCACTCCAACGTCAACAAGTAACTCTCGTGCAATCTGAACGTACCGATCGTAGTCAATGTTATCCGGCAGCACATCGGGCAGCTCCATCAGCGGTCGGCATCCTTCCGTGCCCGCCACCTTGTTCCCCTTCCCGACGTACCGAATCTCAGTTGATCCGCCGTCTGGTGTTACGTAGTACCACCTGGCGACCTTACCCAAATACTGCACGTCCGTTTCGGTGATCAGTGAGGCGTATGCTTCGTCCAATGACATATTCCATCCAGCAGGCGACACCCACCGCTCCGGCTTACCGCCAGCGTTGGCCCAGCCATGTTCCGTCAACGCAGCACGCTTCGCACGAATGCCAGCGTCAACGGGCGGGCCAACACGTCGTACCCACTCGCCGCCGCCTCGAACTGCACGGATCGACACAAACAATCGAACGTCACGGCACGCACGAATGGTATCCACCAATGGCGTGCCGTCTTTGAGATACGCGACGACTGCATCTGTGCATATCTCGCTAGTTGGATTCGGCCAGCTCGGTCCGACAATTTTCGGCGGTGCGAACGCGCCTTTCAGCTTCACTTTCCCATCAGCCTTCAGCGCAATGTAACTGTTCACGTCCCGACTGTGAATGCTCTTATAATCCGCAGCTTCAAGTTCCAGGTTCGTTTTCTTCTGCCACCAGTCGCACGTCTCGGTCATTATCCATTCAAGTTGGCGATGACACTGCACAACAATGCCGTCAGTATTCGCGCTCACAACGGATATACCCTGTTGCTCAAGCATCTCAATGAGCATCAGCAGGGACAACTGCCCGGTAAGTGTGACGGCCAGCATCATCTCTGGGGAGTACAAGATCGACCAGATTGAACCCGTCTTGCCGAACGTACCGTTTACCAGCGTCTTCAGACTATCCGCCGTCACCTTGTCGCCAGCAGCCTTCGCGGCGAGTCGTCGGTCGATCCAGCCCGAATAAATGTCATTGAAAATTGGCCCAATCTGACGCGGAAACAGTCGCATGTTGCGGATCAGGTTCGGATAGAAACTCGCCACGTCAACGTCACGCAAGAACTCATCGTCCGTAGTGTACCGACTGATCGACTTCTCGCATGAGTGCAGTCCGCCAATCTGCAGCGTGTATTTCGACGATCCGATCTGAATATCCAGCGCCTCAAGTGATGGTGGAAGCCCAGGCGAACCGTTTGTGCCAATGACGTACAGTGCATCTTGCACGGTGCGCAGCACATTCTGCAACTGCGGTGTGGTGAACGCGATCCAGTCCGGTGCGAAGTATCGGATCACCGTTCCTGCAGGAATGTTCGGGCGCTCCACTTTGAACCCAAGCTGTGACTTCAGGATCGCTTCGGCAATCTGCGCGTCCGACTTGCTGCGCAGATCAATGCCGTATTGCGCCGACATATCCTCGCGCAGTTTGATTTGCTCGCGCAGCGTATAACGCAGATCCTGCGTTGTGGCAATGTCGTTCCCGCAATATTCGCGCAACACAACTCGATCGCACCATCGGATTGATGCGTCCGGCGGGATTGGCAAGTCTTGAATCTTACGCGAATGCATCTTGCCACCATATGCCTTCAACGACGCTTGACCTGGCGACACTTCAATCAGGTCAATGTGATCAATCCAGTCGGGTCGCTGCAAACCATATGCGTCGTAGAATTGCCAGCTGCGCAGATTTTGCTGAATAATTGCATCGCACGCCTGCTTTATCTGCTCGTTCGTCGCGCCACTGCACGCATACGTCAGCACCGGAATGTCGAACGAGTTGCCGTTGAACGTCACGATTGTCGTCTTGCTGAGAATCTTGACGATGGCGGCCACGTCGAGCGGAGTCGAACCGGGGAATAGTTGGAATTCGCCAGAGTGCTCGAACTTGCACAGGAAGTAGTCTCGATACACTTCGAGATCAAGGACTTCTACGGCGCGTCGATCAGAGTACGACATCATGCTTGAGCAGCCGCAATGCGGGCATACTGCGGCGTTGATGTGGTAGCCGTGCTCGCATTGCTCGCAAATGCGGATCATATTGGATGGCGGGATGGGGAGTGTCATGCGTGTGTCAGGATAATGGCAATTCAGTAACGCCCCGCAATGAGACGCTACTGAGTGACACTACTCAGGAAACAACTCTTTGATCACTTTGTCGAATTGCTTCTTGCGGCGCTCGATCAGTGCGAGTTGGTCCATCTTGTTGATCAGCTTGTCGAAATTCAGCGGATGTTCGGCGCACAGCTCCGTGATTTCCTGTTCGATCGTTGCGATGCGCTCGTCCAGTTTTGCCATTTCCAGCTCACCCTGGATGCGCGTTTGACGTGCGCGGGCCGGTGCGAGTGCGGACTGGATCTTCTCCTTGGTCATCTTCAGAATTTCAGAATACGCGGTCAGTTTCATTTAATCCTCCGTCAGAAGTAAAAGTTTACGGTTGTGTTCATGTTCGTCTGCGCACTGGGGCGTCACCGCAGGGTCGTCCCTCGCCACTTTGTTCGACATTGGGTTGCGTGCGTGCTGCACGCCAATCGGAAACATGCCGGCCGCTTGTTGCGCTGCCAATTGCCGTTGCATCTGCTCATACGGGTCGTACTGTTGTTGCGCAGCCATACCGAGCAAGCCGGCCGAGCCAAGACCTTGGATTGGTCCCATGGTTCATTCCCTCCAAGTTACAGCGGCGCATTGCGCCGCTTGGTTGATTACTCCATGTACCCGTTGGAACGCAGCGTTTCGTCAGTCCAGCCTGCGGCGATCATCTGCTCGTAGGTGAACTGGCCGGCCTTGGCAGTCATGCGGGGGCCAGCAGGCGCTGCGGGTGCGGCGGGCGGCGCGACTGGTGCAGCTGGTGCCGGAGCGGGCGCTACGGGCTGCAGGAACCCCGGCGCGGGCGTTACGGCCATGGGTGCAGCGGGCGCCGGGGCAGGTGCAGCAGCTTGTGCGAACCCCGGAACAGCAGGCTGAACAGGGCGTGCGCCAGCCGGAAGTTGCGCCGCGCCGAAGCCAACAGAGGTTGTGTCCACGTCAGACGCAATGCGGTCGCCTTCGCCAATCAGTGCAACTGCGATCGGGTTCAGATATACGCCGGGCGTACCGTTCGGAACCGGCTTGTTGCCCGCAACGGAACCGAACATCTGCACGTAGTCGCCAGGAAGGATACTACCTTCGGGCAATTCGACGGAGCCGTCTGCGTTGCAACGTTTCGGCAACCAGCCTTGATTGAACCACAGTACCCAGTGGCCGGGTTGGCCAGGCTGGTCGCATGGACGCTTGCCCTTTTTGTTCGGGATGTTCGAGTCGCCGTCAGTGATCTTCCAGCTGAACGATGGCGACTGAACGAGGTTCTGATGCGCGGTTTTGCCGGCTTCAAAAATCGTTGCGCCCCATACGGTTTCAGACCAGTGCTTCTCTTGACCTTTCGGAATGGCGATACCGACGCTACAATGCATTTCAGGCTTGCCGTCTTTGCCAATCTTCGGCTGGCCGTTCGTTTCGGTGCGCGGGTTGAGTTTGTCGAGGCTGCCGCCGATCATACGGCTTGGCGGGAAAAGAATATCAGGCATTTGTTTCTCCTTGGTTGATTGGGGTTTCGATGCTACGGTACTTTGACGGGATTGTCAACTGCTACAGCTCGACGCGACTCATGAGCGTAGCGATATGGTTGAGTTGCCGTTCGAGAATGTCCATCTGATCGTGCAGATCGGCGAACAGGGTGGGCAATGGAGCTTGCTTTGGCTGCGGATCATCCTCAATGTCGTTGCGCGGCACGGGTGGTACTGGGAGTTCGGCGCGCATCACTGGTTGGAGCGCCTTCTCGAATTCATCGTGAATATTTGCCGCCTGTGCAGCCAACAGTGCAATACGCGATACTGCGTCATTGGAATGTGCCATGTCTATTTCTCCTTACTAACGTTAATTGAAAACACTTTACGCAACTGCTTCTCGTTCGACCGAACGAGTTTCACTTCACCCACTGGCGTTTCGGAGTACGCCCGAACGATCTCTGCAGGCAGGCCCGCTTTGATTGCCTGTTTCGGCGTGAGTGCGCCAGGCTTGCTGATGTCGATCTCCATCATGCGCCCGAGCGCGACGACCTCTTCAACAGGTTTAGCCCAACGCTCACACCCAGCGCCTGCTTCGAGCGCGTAGCCTGGCACGGCTGTACCGGAACGCAGCATTGCCTGCGCCTGTTCGGCCAAGCCGGATTGGCGGGCCTTCAACCGCTCAATGCCCCACTCGATAATGCGCAGTTCCAGCCCGGTAGCCTCTGGTGTGAGTTCCAGTGGTGCAGACTGGCCGGCGATGTCCAGCGCGGCGTATCCTGCGCGCTGCAGCGCCTCGCACGCATGGTTTGCAGAACAGTCCTGGCAATGGATCGACGGGACACACGGTGCGTCAGGTTGCTCGGCGGCGACGCACGCAGCGCGGAGCTTGTCCCAGTACACTTCGAGTTCGGACGCCGTTGTGCGCCACTCACGAACCGGGCCGTCACGGTGGTAACTGCGCGGCTGGATGATCAGGAAGATCACCTCAAGCTCACCCTCGCCGTGCCAGTAGAACATCTCGCCGTTTGCATATGCGATTTCCTGCCAGTTCTCGAACACCTCAACATGACGATGGCCGAACTTGTAATCCGCAATGACCAGCGTGTTGGGCTTGAGCCGAGAGAAGTCAGGCGTTCCGTAGCAATTTGGATGAATACCTGCGCACGAGACTTGCGTTTCGATTTTACCGCCATCCAGATATGGAGCGAGCGCATCGGCGTACATTTCAGCACCGTCCTGCATCTCTTCGGTCACAGCAACGCCATTCGGAGCGAGTTCGCCAACTGCGTGTGTGCGACCAAGCAGCATCTCCGACGCGACCCAGTGCGCCGCCGTGCCTTCCATGGCAGATGGCGAATCTTCATCCTCAGGATAGAGCTTGCGCATCTTGAACGCGCCAGGGCACGCGACAATTGTGGCCAGCCCGGACGGAGCGAATGGGGCGTGGGTCGTCATGCTGCACCTCCCGAACGAGTGTATCCCTTGCCTGCGGCGAACTTGATCGCTTCGGTGCGGCAGAGTTGACGCGACGACTCGCTCCGGCTCTCCAGGTTCGCTTTCTTCTGCGAAATGCGAACACGCATCGTTTTTGTAGGATTGCCGATCTTGTGAAATTTCATTACGTTCATTACACACCTCCGATGAGTTTTTCAATGTCAGCCTTAACTGCGGGCAGATGACGTTGCGTTTCCGGCACAGTGAGGAAGATGCCGGGATGCGCAACGTCGTATTTGCCGATCACTTCCCGCACTTGCATCTCGGTCACACGGCGATCTTTCAGCAGTGGTGACAACCATAACATGAACTCTGGGAACATCAGGGGTTGGTCTGTTGGATCGGGTGCTGCAGGTGCTGCGGGTGCTGCGGGTGCTGCGGGTGCTGCGGAGTCGCAGGTCGGGCAACCGGGGCGCCCGGTACAATTCGGGTTATTGTCGCACGGCCATTCTGGGTCTTTTGGCGTTGCTGGCGATACGCTCGCCATCGCAGCGCGCAGTTCGGCTTCCACACGGGCGATTTCGGCATCATCCACGCCGCGCTTGCCGCGCCATTCGCCGTTCTGCAGCTTGGAACGAGTCGCGCTGTGAATGCGTCCGTCCCACGGCAATCCGCGCGAATCGTGCGTGATTGAGGCGGTTGGCGCGGGCGGTTCAGGCGGTGGCGCTGAAGCCGCGACTCGGCCCAATTGTTCTGCCAACGATGGCGCCGGTGGGGCAGCAGGGGTCGCAGGTACTGCGGTTGTCGCGTCGGCAACAACTGGCGTAAATGCGGGTGGCGCCGGGGGCGTTGCGTTCTGCGCAATAGCGTCACGCAGTTCGTCAGACAGTTCGATCGGCGGCAGATGCACCGCGCCAGCCTGCGCCTTCGCCGCCGCGATCTTGTCGGCTTCGCCCAAAAAGAAACGCAGCAGCGTGCGCTCGATCGAGCTCATGTTTGTTACATCGGAAATTTCAACTTTGATTGCCATTTATTTCTCCTATGCGGCAGCCCGGACAGAATCCAAGCTGATGATTTGTGCATGAAACTTTTGTGTCGGCCCAGCTTCGGGCACTTCACCGCGACGCTCTCGCGCCCGATTACGTTCCCGAATCGCCTTCTGTTCAGGTGATTGCATTTCCAGCAATTTCTGCAAGATGTCAGACACTTCGCCAGGGTCTACGATGATCTCTTCAGTACGCGCCAGTGGTGTGTTGAAGATGCCAAAGTCCTCAATACTCTTCGGCTCAAATGGACCGACGCTCGGTCGAGCATCAATTTGTTTGAACATGCCGAATGAGTCCATCGCACGTACCACTTCAATTCGAGGCGCGGCATGAATTACTCGAAATGTTGGAAGCGCGTAGCTCGCATCTTTCGCGTACCTGAAGAAGTCAAAGCTGCTGAATTCACTGAATGCGTACAGTCTGAGGTCTTGATGACGCATCAATAAGCGAATGCGCATCTCCTCAAAGTGTTGCTCAGTGGCGAGTTCCCAACCCGCTTGCTGCAATGCAAACGTGTTGGATTCAAACCCCAACCAGAACACTTTGCAGGGCCGACTCTTGACCACGTATTCTTCAGGCGAACGAACCATCTTCAATGCTCGCTTCGAGATCCTGCACTTCACGCTTGAGGTTGGCCACAACTCGCTCGGCAGCGTCGAGGTCGCGCAATTTCTTGACCAGCGCCGTCTTGGCTTTCTCGCCCTTTTCCTTGGAAATCTCCAGACGGGCTTCTTCTTTCACTTTCTTGATGTCGAACATCACTTTCTCCTTTCGATTTTAATTGTAAACGGGAACAACTTGGTCCACCATGGCCGCTTGTTGCGCAGCCGATGCTTCTCCACTTCTACTGCATTGCGGAACCGCTCGGCCTCAATCTCAGCTCGCGCTTGTTCGATTGGGTTCAATTTATTTCTCCTGATTGGTTGCAACGATTCTCAGATTACGGTATATTGACCAATATGTCAACTGTTACTTGGAGAAGGTGCTGAGGAGTCATCGAAATGCCGAAAATTAAACTGTTTGTGAGTATCGGACTCGTGGGTTGTCAACATGAGGACGTAATTGAAATTGATGACGCCGAATGGGGCAAAATGACGTTGGACGAGCGCGACGAACGACTAACTGAAGAAGCACGCGAATACGCATACAACTTCATAGAGTACGGCGCGTACTTGGCGGAAAGCGAGAACACGTAACATGCCAATAACCAAACTCAGAGATTTCCAAGCGAAAATGATCCACGACTTCAACGAAGCGTGGTCGGCAGGGGCGCGAGACGTGCTCGGCGTTGCAGCGTGCGGTGCAGGTAAGTCGGTCATCGCGGCGCACGTCATCCACAACGAGAGCGCAGCGAGCGTGTTCATTGCGCACCGTTCCGAACTCATCTCGGGCGAGTCGCTTGCGCTGGCCCGCAACGGCGTGCGCCATCGCGTCATCGGGCAGCCGGCGCTTCGGCGCGAGTGTTCCAGGCGACACATATCCGAGGGGTTGTACGATCACGTTGACCCGAACGCGCGTGTTGCAATCGCATCGGTCGATACTCTCGTTGGGCTTCCAGCGCACGATCCGTGGATTCAATCGGTGCGGTTGGCTGTAACTGATGAAAGTCATCACCTCCTCCGCAGCAACAAGTGGGGCCGCGCCTTGGAGATGTTCCACAACGCCCGCGGCCTCGGCCTGACCGCAACGCCGCTACGTGCCGACGGCAAAGGCCTCGGTCGTCACGCGGACGGCGTATTCGACATTCTCATCGAAGGCCCGACCGCCCGCGAGATCGAGTTGATGGGCTTCCTCACACCGCACAAAATCTACGCCCCACCAAGCGATCTCGATCTGTCCGGTGTGACCATCGGCGCGTCCGGCGATTACAGTCCGAAGCTGCTGGCCGCCGCGACGCACAAGTCGCACATTGTTGGTGATGTGGTGCAGCACTACTTGCGCCTCGCGCCTGGCAAACTCGGGATGACATTCGCGGTGGATGTACTCAGTGCGGGCGAGATTGCGCAAGCGTTTCGTGATGCTGGCGTTGTTGCCGAAGTTGTGACCGGAAACACCCCCGCCGATGTGCGAAACACCATATTCCGTCGCTTCCGCGCAGGCGACGTGCAACAACTCGTGTCGTGCGAGATTGCCGGCGAAGGATTCGACCTGCCGGATGTTGCGGTGATCTCATTGGCCCGCGCCACTGAGAGCTATGGATTAGCCACGCAGCAGATTGGCCGCGTGAAGCGCATTCTAGCGGGCAAAGACTGCGGGATTGTGATCGACCACGT
>Ga0316631_10000016_pt1 | contig 28015 bp, 30 predicted proteins | sample OWC_May_M1_C1_D3_FD_207672 | JGI IMG/M metagenome (GOLD analysis project Ga0316631, IMG submission 207672) | Wetland soil microbial communities from Old Woman Creek delta, Ohio, United States - OWC_May_M1_C1_D3_A | ecosystem: Environmental > Terrestrial > Soil > Wetlands | place: USA: Ohio... | reverse complement strand
GCGCCAAAAACGGCAAGTGATTAGAAAAACCGGGATTGATTAGAAACTTTTAAAAACGCGACCCCCGGAAAGCCGCGCCAAATGGTCGGGGCGAGAAGATTCGAACTTCCGACCCCCTGCACCCCATACAGATTCAAAAACGCTAAGTTACAATAACTTAGCCCGAATTTATCTAATCAAAAAAATGATTATGCAGTCCGATTATACGCGGGTTTGCGGCAGGTGATTAGAAAGGCCCCTAAAACGCCACCCCGAAATTTATGCGCATCTCGATGCCGCTGCCCACATACGCCAGCGCCCGAGTCTGATTGACCTCCACGCCGACCCGGGCGGCCAGGTTGACCAGCGGGATCTCGATGTCGCGGTCGACCCACGCGCCCCAGGTCTGGTGCACCGGCTCGATCGACAGACCGGCGGCCCATCTCTTTGCCGGCGCCGGCAATATGATCGGCTCGACCGGCACGTCGAGGCCGCCGACGACCTGGCCATCCGGGCTGCTGGCCAGCACGCGCCGGCCGCCGTCTGGCTCGCGGATGAGGGTCATGTCGATGGTAACGGGGGGGCACGGCTTGCCGGCCTCGGCCGCGGGCCGGGTGGGCTGCACGGTCACCTTGGCGATGCGCTCGACCTTCGCGCCGCGCGGGACATGCTGCGCCGGCTTCGCGGCTGGGTCGGGCCGGCGCTCGAGCTTGAGCGAACCATCGGCCTGGCGCTCGGCCGGGGCGGCGGTTTCCATCCTGGTCGCCGGTGTGGATGCCCACCGCGCAAGGCCTGCGCCAGCAAGCACGGCCAACAGCAGGGCCAGCAGCAGCCAGCGCAGCTTGATAGTGACCCCGCGCGCGCCTGCCATGCTACGCCCCCATCGCCGCCACATACTTCGGCCGCCGTACCACCATCACGTTGCGCACGTGCTGGCGGTTGATTTCGAAAGCGGACAGCCCATAGCCGTGCCAGCGGGCCCGGCTCTTTTGGCTGTGACGCTCGACGTGACCGAACCAGCGGTCCGGGTCGCAGCCGGCAACCTGCGCGCACAGCCGCCGCTCGGCCAGCACCCCACCAAACCCGCCATTGTAGGCTGCGTCCATCATGGCCAGGGCGTTGTAGTCGTCATCCAGCAGCGGGCGCAGGCGTTTGAAGGTGGCACGGTTTTTCGCCACCACACCGCGCAACTGGTAGACCGGATCGAAGCGGTTGGCCCAGGTCCAGCCCGCCAGTGAAGGGTCCAGCGCCCGCGTCTCGGCCAGCGCATCGAAGCGCAGCGCGCCATTCGCCCGGTATGCACGGGTGAACTGGCCTAGGCCTGCACCCTCTTCCCGGCTGGTCTTGAGTGTGGCCGTCACCTTCCAGCCGCTCTCCTGCTCCACCTGGGCGGCCAGTACCGAAGGCATGGCCAGCGTCGGCCACCGTGCCTCAATCTCGGCCTGCAATGTCGGCAGGTATCGCACCGCGCCCGCCGGCAGCGGCGCCGCTCGGGCAGAGAGCGAAACGAATAGCATCCCGGTCAGAATGCACAGGCCAAGAAAAACCAACCCAGCGCCGATTGGATTCTCCATCGCCCGCCGAGCCGCCTCGAAGCTGCGCACCCTGTCCATGAGCGCCCGGCGAATCACGTACACCGGCCCGGTCGCCACCGTGGCCCACAGCAGCGCCTGCATCTGCACAGCAAGCTGGGCGCCGCCATCGGGATCTGTTGCCCAAAACCAGCCCAGCACGCCCAATGCCGCCACCCACATCACCCAAAAACGATGAGTTTTCACACTAACCCCCTTCGGCCTGCCCGATTGGCAGATAAAAGAAACACCGCGTCGCCCGCGGATGCGTGGCCTGCCCCTTGTCGCACCGGCATTCGCGGGCGTTGTCGAAGGCGCAGGTGGCGCAAAGACACACGCCTATAACCCCTTGAGCTTGACCGAAATGCCCGCCCACAGCGCAGTGCCCAAGCCAAAAATCAGCAGGCCAATTATGGCTAGGGTGCCGTGGTCGGCCATCTTGCGCATCTTGCGGCCGAACCGCAGGTCGTCGCGGAATTCCGCAACGCTATCGGGGTTGTCGATGTCGACATCGATCACTGCAAAAACCATGCGCACGGCCTTGTCCGCTGCGGCGTCGATGTCATGCGCCCGGCGCAGCTCGGCCAGTTCTTCGTCTGCTTGTGTCATACCGCCGCCGCCGCATACATTGCATCGATCTGCGCGGCGTTCAAGCCGAGCGCGGCAGCCCCGGCCAGCAGCACGGGGTCGTCGCGCCGCCATACTGCGGCCTTGTCGATGAAGGCACGTTCTGCGAATGTGCGGGCCGGGTCGTTTGCCCAGGCCATATATGCGTCAGCCAGGCCGGCGGCCTCGATTGCCAACAAGCCTTGAAGCGCGGTCACGGCCGTTACAACAACCGGCTGAGGCGCAGGGTCTGGCTGCTCGGTGATGCCGAATTCGGCACGAATCTCCGGCGTGTTGAAGAACCCGCGCGGATAGGTCACACCGTCTATTTCGTGTTGATCGTATATGTTAAATGATTGACCATTACGAATGAACATAAGACACCTCAAACAAACGCGTCGGCGGCAAGTGCGCCGGTTATTGTTAGATTCCCACCAGTTCCGTAATTCGTCCCGTAGCTGGTATACGGGTCTTTTAGGTACAGAATTGGGGATGATCCAGTTGGCAGTTCTCCGTTCGCGCCCAAGCTAATCGAATTTGCATTCGAGTCGATGAATTTTCTGCGGTTTGATTGGTTTGTGAAATCAAGATTCGTAGCAATATTCAGGTAAATTTCCGATAACGCCGCATTTGCTCTAGATGCAGTTCCATAACCGCCGACAGCCCAATACCCTTGCGTGTAATCGATGCTGAATCCTGCCCCGCCAGTGTCTGTCTCGATCACAGTTGTGTCGGCAACATCGTCTATATAGATTTGCGAAAGCCTGGCTCCGGCAGCAGCCGTGGTTTGCCACATAACAAGCAGCCGGTAGAACATGCTGCGCAAGCTAAAAGAACTGGTTGACTTGAATTGATAAATAGACGTGCCGGCCGCATCTTGGGTGTGAACGTGCAATTTACTGTCTGCGCCTATCCATACCTCGAACGTCCTGCCGTTATTTGTCAATATCGTTTGGGCTGTCGTAACGTCATCAAAGCGAACTAGTATGTAAGCTAGCCCATAAGGTCCATCGGCACTGCCGGTAAAGTCGGTAGCCTTCTCTAATACGTCATTCGTTCCGTCGAATTTAGAGGCGTTCGGAATATATCGCCCGCCCTGAAATAGTAGGCTATGCCGTGAGCCCGGAATCATCACGCCACCCCGCCTAGCGCAGAAATCACAATCGTGACCGCTGTCAACGTGTGCGTGCCGGACTGCGTGCCGCTGGTGGCAATGGCCGTGCCGGCCTGGGCGTTGGCCAGGCTGGTGGCGAGCTGGAAGCTGTTTGCATCGACAGGGATGACGTAGTAACTGGTGCTGGCTGCCAGGCCGGTCGGCAGCGCCCCGGTGGTTGCAAACTGCACCCGCTGCCCGCCTTTCAGCCCGTGCGCCGTCCATGACACCACACCGGGCGTGGCGATGGTGACGGTGACGGTTGACTGCGCGTAGACCATCACCGAATAGGCGAGTATGTCCTTGGTGTATTTCCCGGTCGATAAGGTGGGCGCGGTGCCGCTGGCAAACTGATAAGGCCAGGCATAGGCCAGCGAGCGAGATCCGGTGCCGTCCTGGTAAACGTCGATCTGGCCGTTTTGCCCCTGCACGATGTTGGTCGGCACATCCAGCGTGCGGTTGCCGCCGAGCAAGACGCTGAAGAAGTTGTTTGCCGCCAGGTTGATCGAGATGGTGGCGGCATCGGTCAGCGCCGTGTAGCTGCCGCGCTGTGCTGCCGTGAAGGTGTTGTTGGATGCGATGGCGGCGTACAGCGTGTCGAAGTACGTCTTGAGCGTGGCCTTGATGTTGGCCCAACTCAACTTTTTCAGCACATTGCCGCCCGCACTGTCCACCAAGCCGACAAGATCGGCATCGACCGGCGTGGCCTTGTCGGTTGCGCCATTAATCAGCGCGCCGATTGTGGTGGTGGTTTCGTCGCCGGTATTGGTACCTGACAGGCTAAGCCCGCTGTCCTTCAGCAGCTTGCCGGTGGTGCCATCAAACAAGGCCGGGCTGTTGTTGGTGGCCGACGCCGGCCCCACCACATCCCCCGCCCCTGCCCCATCCGTGCCCTTGTCGCCGCTGCGCTCGAACTCCACCGACACGCTGGCAGCATTGGCGAGGGTGCCATTGCTGGCCAGGTGGGCAACCGGCACGGTCTGGTAGGTGCCGGCATCGGTGGGGGCAGCGGTGACTTTCAGCTCAACGAAGTTGGCGCGGTTGGCCACGTCGACGATGCGCAGCACGCCCTTGTCGCCGCTGGTGGTGCTGGCGCCCCACCGGGCCAGCACCGTGGCCATGGCGGCGGCGTTCGCGTCGGTCTTGCTGATGTTGATTTGGGTGATGCTGGCATAGGTGGCATTGTTGCCCAGCACCTTGCCGCTGCCCGGGTCGCCGGTGGTGGCGGTGTTCCAGGCGTAATTGAGGCCGGCGTTGATGCCGTCTACGCCGGCAGGCCCGGTGGCGCCGGTTGCCCCGATCAGCGAGGTGGGGCCGGTGCCGACCCATGTTCCGCCGGCCTTTGGGCCGTAGTAGGCATCGGCCGTCGTGTCCAGGTAGAAGTCGCCGTTCACACCCGTGCCGTCAGACGGCGCCCCGCTGCCGTTGTGCCAGGTCTTACCGTCTGCCCCAGCCGCGCCCGTTGCACCCGTTGCGCCGGTGGCACCCGTTGCACCCGTTGCGCCAGTCTCCCCCTTCAACCGGCCGGTGAAGGTGCGCAGGTCCGTCAGGTCGGCGGCAGTGATGGCAGTCACGCCGGCCTGCACATGCACGCGGGCCAGCGGCAGCACTCCATGCGGCAGGCTGGGGTCAACCGGCGTGCTGGCGTTGAGCACCGGCGCACCCTGGGCAATGCCAACTGCCGGGCCAGCGGTGCCAACATAGCAAAACGCAATGTCGTAACGGTGGTAGCCGGTTGCCGGAGCGACCTGCACGGTGAGTGCCGCATCTTGTAAGGTGGTCTTATTCTTGTTGAGCAGCAGCAGCACGCTACCGTAAACGTTGGCGATGTTCGGGTATTCCTCAGGCCGTGCCGGCGTGGGTTGGACATCGGGGTTCAGGTTGGCCTCGTCGCCCGCGGCCTGGCCATCGAGCGCCAACACCATGCCCAGACCCGATAACCCAGGCGCGACGATCTTGCAGCCGAACACCACATGTGACCCGACCAGCGCATATAGCAAGCCCGGCTGGCTGTTTCCCACCACGGCCGCCGCCACCGCATCCAGCCTGGTGTTGAGCGCATCGAGTTGTTGTTGTGTGCTGAACATGGTTACTCCTTGACGGATTCCGTTTCAGCGGCTGGTGGCTGGGCCAGCTCGATAGCCCGGCCGATCTCTAACAGCAGACCATTGGCCAGGGCCTGCGTAATCCTGTTGCCCATGTTGTCGGTTAGATGCCGAGCGAGCAGCGCAAGCAATTCATCTTTATTCATGTTCGTCCCTTATCTAAACCTGACTGGCGCCCATGTCGCGCCGCCGTCTGTGGAAACTTCAACATCGACTTGGTTGCGCAGAACTACGCTGCTGGCGTGGTAACCATCCAGCATGTCTGCGTTTAGGTTGGTGACGAGGTTCTGATTGACTGCTTTCAGGTTTCCGCCGCCATCGAATACCTGAACCCCGTTGACATTCATGCTGCCGAATAGATCGAGCGCCGTCCCACCGGATAGATTCTTCAAGATGGCCGCCGAATAACCGCCCGACGCAGACACATCAATCCCGTGCGCATTGCCAGCAACACGCACGCCGCAATACCCGCCGCTTCCGTTTGGTGTAGTCCCGCCAAAAAACGATGCAACACCGAACGTGCTAACATCGCCGCCATAACTCGCGCTACCTGTGGATGTGTTAAGCGCGAATGTCGTCACTCCGTTGTACACGGCAAATAGGCCGCCAGCTCCGATATCCAACTCATTCACACCATTCACGAATTTGAATAGCGTATTCGCGTACCCCTGAATTTGGGTGCCGCTGTTGCTAAGTATCGAGGCGGTGAAGTCTCCCGGATACTGTGCCCCCATATTCGCGCCCGCCACCACCGTGCCCACCGCGGTCGAGCCAAGCAGCACATTGTTGCCAATGGACAAGTCCACATTGTTCCAGGTCAAGGCCTTGCCAGGTGCGCCGAAGCTGAAGCTGCCATCGGCCGCGATCAGTACCGAATCATGCGAGCGGATGAAGATGTCCGCGCCGGCTGCATCGAGGTCGATATAACTCAGCTCATCGAAACTCAATATCTTTTCGGTTTGTATTACGCCGCCGCGGATACGAGTAATGCTCGGCGCGACGCCGCCGATGGCCTGACCGGATATATCGCGCTGCCAATCCGCGAATGTGACATCGCCGACCACAGACACTTTTTCGCTAGCAATCAAGACATCTTCTGGCGTAACCCAGATTCCAGATAGGATTCGGTCTCGATCCACTTTGAGGCTCACGGCCTTTTGCAAATCGCCGAGTTTTCTGGATAGATCGCTAACGATCCCCTGCATGATTTTCAGGCTGGCTTCCGATGGCCTGCCTGTCGGCACCGCCGGCACGGTGGCCGGGTCTGGCGCGGCGGGCGTGGCGAACTGCGTGCCGATTGCGTGCCGCCCAACGGGGGCTGTCAGATCGGTCACGATAGGTACCCCGCAAAGGTCAGCGGCACAATGGGCGACCGGAAGACAACCCCATCGACAATCGAAAAAGTGCAGCAACTCCAGGAGCTGTATTGCCCGGCATTGATGCGCACATCGAGATTGGTATCGGCGATGAATTGGCCGTTGCTTTCGGCGAACGCGGCCATGGGCACTTGGACGATCGATGTGCCCGGCCCAGGTGCCGGGAAATAGGCGATCTTGAGCCCATCGGCATTCATCACCGGCGTGCCTTCCACGCCTCGCTCTACGCTGGATAGGTAGAAGTCTGGCCCGGTTTGAGAAACCATGGTCCAGCGCACGACCTCATAGCTGACCCCATCGGTCAGCACGCCCAGCTTGAATTCCCCGCTGTACGCATTGCCCCGCTCGTCAAACCACGCAAGCTGCACCCAGTTGAGGGTGCCTCCAACGGTTGGCGCGATGTCGAATGGCGGATCGAACAGGCAGGCCGTGCTGTCGTAACCGGTTAGCTGGCGCCATTGCGACGTGCCGTACCACCCCCAAAACCGGCCGAGGTCTGTCAACCCCTGCGCCAAGGGCTGCGCGGCCGTGGTGACTTCAATTCGCCCAACACTCGACCCGGCCAGAATGGGGTGCGTGCCCTGCGCCACGACCTCCCCGCCGGTGATTTGCAGCGATGGCCCAACCCCGCCGCTGACTGGGATGGCGTTTTCTTCGTCGCTAATCGAGTACATGATGCATAGCGCCGTCGGGCGAATTGGCTCGGCGGCGGTGGTGTCAAACCGCATGGATACCCTGGCGCTGGTGAGATGGCCCTCACCGTCGGTATGCGCCCACAGCTTGGGTTCGAGCGGCTTGCGCAAGGCCATGACGAAGTACACCTGCCGCACGATGCTAACGTAGGCGCTGGTTCCTTCGCCCCAATTTGCCGTGCCGGCGCTGCCGGCCACGGCGAACTCATAAGTTGCGCCGTGGATTAAATCGCGGAAGTCCGCATAGGCCACTTGCTTGATGGCCGGCAGGTAGCGCCATCCGCCATCGGTTGGCACGCCGCCCTCGGCGGTGAGGGTCATGCGATAGCGCACCAGGAATTCGGTGGTAACGCTGCTGTCTGACGGGTCCCAAGCGAAGCGGGCGACGACGCCGTTCTCGTAGCGCAGGGTGACTGTGAGGTTGCCGGGAGCCAGGGCCGTGAGGCCCGCGATGTCGTAATGGTAGGCATCGCATGTGGCCAAGTCGCGCCAGCCGCCGCCCAGGATGTTGTGGCTGCGGAACTTGAGCCATATCCGGGTGCCCGCACGGTTGGCCGGTATCTTGAGTTTGAAAATCGCGTCATCGACACGCACGAATTGCGAGCCGGCCACATGGCCAGAGATGAAGCTGCCTTTGCCACCTCGCCGCAGATAGCCGAGCGTGTAAGCGTTTTGCCCGGTAAGGGTGGCATCGCGATAGGCGATCATCTCGCCATCGACCCACAGCAGCGAGGCGAGGGTATCAACGTATTCTTGCGGCACGGTCTCGAAGGTGGCACGGCTGCCGGCGACGTTGATTTTGAGCGTGTTAATCGTGTCCGGGTCGGCGCCGATGGGTAGGGGTTGAGACAAGATGCCCTGCCCGGCCGCCTTGGTGATGTCACCCACCTTGGCATAGGTGACGTTATCATAGCTGGCCCATACCTCGCAGCCGCCCCACGCAGCGCTGGCACCGGAGATGCCCATCCATACCTCGAGCGCATCGGTAAGGTAGCTTACCGGCGGCTCGAACAGCGCCGGGGCATTGAGTGGCCCAGGTGACATGCCGCGCGACAGGGTGTAGCCGCTGTTGAGCTGCACCGGATAGCTGCGCGCCGCAACAGCACCCGCGACAAAATCCTCCGCGTCGACGCTGATATTGCCGTTTCCGTCGTCGGCTAGCGCCGCGATGCGCACCGGATGGAGGTAGAGGCCAAGGCCGGCATCGGTGATGGTGACGATGTCCATCGGTTCGAGCAGCATGTGCCGCATGCCCAGCTTGAACTGGTAGGTATTGCGCACCACCTGCAAGCGCTGCAGCAGCACTTGCGCCATGCGCGCGGCCACGCTGGCGTCGCAGATTTCGTGCGCCCTAACCGTTGGCGCCGGCCGGTAGCCGTTGCACTCAATGCCGGCCTGGTCTTTGGCCTCGGCTATGTCAGCCGCATAATCGGTTGCCCGGTTCAAGAATTCGACACGGATGGCGTTGTAAGCATCGACGTGGGCGATACGTTCGATCTTGACCGGGTCGCCCGAGTCGGGCAGAAAATCATCGTCGTCCAGGTCGGCGACCGGCGCGATATTCGGCGTGAAGGTGTGGCCGTTGCCGGCGGCCGGCTCATCGAAGTAGCTGACGATTTTGAGCTTGCCATCTGACCACACCGCCTCCGCATGGCTCGCCTTGAGCCAGTCGGTGATATAGTCGCGTGCCGGCCGCGCCTCGTTGAGGATCGGGCTATAGAACAGGCCATAGGCCGCGCAAGCATCGGCATAGGGCACAAGGTCGCCCAGCCATTCGGTCGGGAACTGTAGACCATACTTATGGTTGGTCAGTATGTCGCTCAGCACGGCGGCCATGCTGGCGTCGGGTATGGTCTCGGAGAATGGCAGCAGACCGGCAACCTCGAACGAGTCCATCGGCATCGAGGCATCGCTGCCGAGATCCGCATCGGCTTTTGCTATATAAGCATTGCCCGCGTAACAGAGCGCTTGCGTTGCCTGTGCCGGCGCTGCCTGCGTGGCCTCTTGCGCCGGCACGATAATCACGTTGCCTTCGCCATCGGTGGCGGTGCTCTCCGGTACGGCCGGAGCGCCGGCCGTAGCCGGCAACGCCCCATGCTTGGTTTCCAGGTACCCCCAGGCCGATTGGGGAGATGCGCCAGTAAACAGCGTGTAGCCGAAGTCGGCCAGGGTCTTTTTGTCCTTCTGCGACCAGACCGCCGGAATCGACTGGATTGGGCCTTCGCACAGCGACAACAAGACCGAGGCCGAATAGGTATAGCCAGTTACGCCACCACCGCCCCCCTTGCCTCCGGCCTGTTGCTGCTCGTGTTTGGCGAAGTCGCCGTACCAGATCAGATTGCCGGATATGCGACCTCGGCCATAGATGATGGGAATGGGCAACCCATAAGACGATGTCTGCACCCGCAACGCGGTCAGCGGCGCCGGGGAGAGGCTGCTGTCTAGGCTGGCGCCGCCGAACAGGCCGCTCATTTACGCGCCGCCTTCACGCGCCAAGCCTGCCAGTCGCGCCCGGCCAGCCGGCCGGCGTCGTAGCGGCCCAGCACAACAGCGCGCTCATCCATGTAGGCATGGATAATCATTGGCCACTCGACCACGATGGCACCGTGCGAATAACACCGGCCAACACGATAGAGCACCAGGTCGCCGGGCTTAGGCTCTCCCTTGACCGGCCGGCAATACTGCTTGACCCAGCCGAGGTAGCGCTCCTCATCACGATGCAGGTGCCAGTCACGCGGATAAGGCCGGGGGTCAACGGCGGGTATCAGCCCAACGGCATGATAGACACGCGCGAGCAGCATGGCGCAGTCGCAGCCCGCGCCGATTACGTCCGCTTGATGATGGTACGGCGTGCCCAGCCACTTGCGCGCCTCGGCGACAATGCGCTCTTGGGTTTCGGTGGCGGCCATCAGTACGGGGTCTCCGGCGGCGGCACGAACGGGTAGCCACGAAACGCGCCCAGGTTGGCGAACTTCTCGGTGCAGGTGGCTTGAGACTTGTCGCAGCCCGGTAGCGCGACGAAGGTGTCGCCGATGGCCGGGGCGTATAACGTGGGCCGCAGCATGTCCAGCCCGCCACCAGCCGCGTGGCTCTTTATGGTGTAGGACAGCCCGGCGTTCTGGCCGCCGGTGAAGCGGATCGAGCCCTGATCGAAATAGCCAGCGGCTTCGGTTAGATTGGTAGCCAGGCTCATGCGGGTGCTGGTGCCGGAGATGGCGCCGGTCACCTCCATGGCCGCGGCGGCCTGGCCGCAGCCGGTGTCGAACAGCGTATGCAAGCAAGCGGCTTGGTAGACGTTGCGCGGGATTTGGGTGTCGAGTATCTGCGCGTCGCTTTTCACGGTCATCCGGATCTCGGTGCGACCGAACGAAACGTCGGCCACCGCGCCGAAAAAGCGCTTGACCGTGCCGGGCGAGGTGTCGCCGTATTGCCCCATCACCGCCGTCTCCAGCACGACACGCGCGCCGTCCAGTAGCCCGCCCGTCAGGTCCCGCAGGAAGTCGAGGTCGAGCGATGCGCCGTCCTGGTACAGCGCGACTTCCAGCGTGGCCACTTCCAGGCCCGTTTTCTCGGTGAGCCCACCACGCTTAATCGGCACGCTGGCATATTCGTTTCCGGCGAATTTGATGGCCGCATCGCCCGAGGTGAAGCGCAGCACTTGGCCGCTGCTCAGCGTGATGGTGAACAGATCGGCCAGGTAAACCTGGCCGCTTGCGAGGAGGTCTTTTAGCGCTTGACTGGCGGCCTTCATTTCACGCTCACCAGGTCGAGCCGTTTAAGACGCCATAGCCGATACAGGAAGTTCTCGAAGTCGGCGGTGTCTTCCTTGAACCGTACGCGGTAGTAGAACTTGCCAGTCCAGGTCAGCGTAGTCGCGCTAGCTGGCGGGCTGACGAATTCGACCAGCCCATTCGTTTCGGTCCAGCCACCGGCCGTGGTGCCATTGATTTTGATAATGGGGACGCCATTGACGGCGAAGATCGGCTCGATGTTTTCCAGCCCGGTGATCTGCCGCGCGAGCTGGAACTTGGTTTGCACCCCATCGCCATAACCGAACACCTGGTCGGTTACCGTGTTGTCGGTCGAGTCATCAAACAGGAACGGCGCGAATGCGCCCTGCCGCGCGTTGAAAAAACCTACCAGCGTTTGCAGCTCAGCCAGCGCATCGGCGCGCAGCACCTCGTAAGACAGCCCGAATTGCCAGACCGGGTAGCTGTATAGCGCGCCGCGCACCTCTTTGCCGGAGACAGATTTTTGCACCAGCGTGCTCCATGCCGGTGTTTTGACGACGCTGATCGAGATGCCAGGCAGATCGGGGAAGATTGGCAGGCTCATTGGGCGTAGTTCCTGCCGAGCGTTTTGAGGGCCTTAGACAGCGCGCCATCGCGCACCAAGGCGCGATGCACATCGCGACTATCCATGGCCGTGATACTGACGCTGACGGTTGGCGCAGGCCGGTCCGCCTCGGCGACGCCGGCATCGCCGCTCCCGAGCCCACGAATCACGTTCGCATACTTGGCCGGCAGCACCATCTCCTCCTCGTGCAGCTGGGTCATGGGATTGAGCCCCTTGGGAATATCGAAGCCAGCCGAGGCCGACTTGACCTTCTTGCCCATGCCAGACACGGCGGCGAAGATGGCGGCCATGGCGGCAAGCGCCAAGACCGGGCCGACGATTGGGATGCTGGCCTGAGAAGCGGCGGCGCCGGTGCCGGCCTCAACGGCGTTGGCCGCAGTGACGGCGCCCGCCTCCTCGATCTTGGTTGCCACGGTAACGGCGCTGCCGGCAGCCTGTGCCGTGTTCTCCTGCGCAATGAAACCCATCTTGATCGCCAGCATCTTGGCCTGCCCGGCCAGCCAGGTCTTGACTTGATTGCCAACCACCTCGACCCCGAACCACTGCACCATCTCCGCCCCGATTGCGCGCAAGGCGTTGCGCCAGGTCAGGGTGCCGTTCATCATGGCGTTGACGCCCTTGTCCCACAGGCCGGTCATGCTGTCGCCCAGGCTGCGCCAGATGCTTTGCGACTCAAGCGCGGCTTGGTGCTGAATATCGGCCGCCTGGGCGCCATAGCGGCGGCGTATCTCCAGCTTCTCCTGCTCCAGACGTTCGAGGGCGACGGCGTTCTGATCGGGGTCTTCCATCGCCACTTCGCGCTTGGCGGCGATGTAGCGCTCCTCCTCGGCCAGACGCATGTCGTTGAACTGGGCCAGTCTGGCCAGCAGATCCCGCTGGGTCACGGCACCCATTTCGGCTTCGTGCCGGGCCGCCGCCTCGAGCGCATCGATGCGCTCCAACTCAGCATTGCGCGAACCATCCAGCCTCATCGCGTGGATATCGTCCAATTCTTTTAGCAGCTTGCGATCGGCCGCCTCGATGGCACGATTGGCCGCCTCGTGATACTCCGCGCGAAGATCGTTGAACTGCCGCTCGCGGTCGGCGTTCCAGGCCTGTTCTTCGAGCGCCCATTCGCTATCGGTGTACTGCTTGCCGGTTTTCTTTTTGTCCTTGCCTTCGTTGACCAGTCCGGCGGCACTCTTCCCTCCCTTGCCGCCTACGGTCTCCTGGGTACCGTTGGTGAACAGGCTCAAGATTCTGTCGCGCGTTTCACGGCTGGAAGTCTCCATTTCCTTGAGCGCGCCCTTCCAGGCATTGGCCATGGTCTGGCCGGCGGCGCCGAATTCGCCCCATGCCCCCTTGAAGTCGCCCTGCGTCAACTTCCACAGCGAGGCAGCCAGCGCCCGCAGCGGTTCGGCCACGGTGACCACCATGGCATTGATTGTCTCCCACACTACGACCACGCCGTTCTTGAGCGCCCAGAAGGCGGCGATCAGCCCGCCGATGGCGCCCTTGATCGTGGTGATGGCATAAGGTCCGACCGCGACAAACCAGTCCGACAGCTTGGTTAGCACCGGCATCAGCGCGTTGCCGATGGTGACCCACATGGCCTTCAGGGTCAGATTGGATTGGTCGGAGGCCTGGTCGTAAGCCTTCCATGCCTCGACGTTCTCCGTGCCAACAAGGATGCCGAGACGGCGCTGCAGTTCTTCGTTTTCTTTCAGCGCCTCGCTGTTCAGCTTGGTCAGGTTGCTGGTGATGTCGAACCCCTTGCCGAACAGCATCTGGCCGGCGATGGCCCGGTCGGTGCCGGCCTTGTAGCCGTTCAGCACATCGACGGCCTCGACCACAAGCTGGTTCAACGGGCGCAAGTGCCCGGCGGCGTCGCGGGTCTTGAGGCCCATGGCCTGTAGGCCGTCTTCGTTGTTCTTGATCTCTTTCGACAGGGCCTTGGTGGCCGTGACGAATTCCTGCTGGCTGACATCGATGTCAGCCAAGGTGGAAATGAAGGTGCTGGCCTCGGTGGCCGAGGTGCCCAGGGCATTGCCCAGCTTGATCGATTCTTCGGTGAAGTTGGCTGCCTGCTCGACCGCTTGCCGAAAAACGGCGCCGCCAGCCAATAGGGCGCCGATGGCCAGGAACTTTTCCTGCAACATCTTGAGCGGGCCGCCGATATTCTCAATCGATGCACGGCCCTCGTCGCCGAACTGCTTGATGTCGCGCGCCGCCTCGCGCAGCTTCTGCCGCAGGGGCGAGACATCGCCATCGACGACTATTCGAGCCTTTTCGTCAGCCATGCTCACACGTCCAGAAAATCGAGCAGCGGATCATCGGGCCGCCCTTCCATCACCGGAATGCCGGCGGCCAGAGCCTCGCGCACGGCCTCTTCCGGCGACCGTGCAGACGTCTGCACGGCGGGCCGGGTTTCCGGTATGCCGAGAGCCAGGGCGATGCGCTTGAGCTGCACGCCGGCCGGCGGCACCGACTGCCAGAATCGGCCGAGCGCGTTGGCCTGCGGCAGCGTCACGCATTGGTCGACGTACCCCCAGGTCCAGCCGGTTGCGCTGACGATCCAGGCGTAGAGCTCGTCCCAGTCAAAGTCGCCAGCAGCTTTCCCAGGTCGGGCCCGCCAGCCTCCACCACCGGCAGTCCGTTCACCCTGGCGATACGGTCAAGCACCGGCGCCAGGTCCCACAGCGAGACGGCCAGGTTCTCCACCTGGCGAAGCGGCATACCCAGGCCGAGCGATACCACCTTGATCAAGTCGTCGTAAAGCGCCTCGCCGATCTCTAGCTGGGCGAAGGCCCGTGAGCAGCGCACGATCGCCGGAACCATCTCGCGCGCCACACCCAGCGGCACGGCCCGCACCGGCCGCACATGGCCGGCGAGTACCACCACCTCGACGCCAGGCAAGCGCGGAATGAGGCGGCGCGAGACAAAACCGCGCATGGCGGCGACAAGCCGTGTCAGGTGCCCGGCCCCGGCCAATGGGTGAATGACCAGGGCGCCCATCAGAACATGCAGATGTAGCCGAGGTTGCCGGCGGCATCCGCGAATGCTTCTGCCTCGAAATCGTAGACGCCGAAGTCGTCAGACTTGAACGGCAGCGATAGTTTGCCGGACACGGCCCGGTTGAGCTTGCAAACCATGTTCTTGCCGTCGAAGCTGTTCTGCAGCAACAGGGTGAAGCTGGGCGTGTAACCCATAACCTCGTTGGTCATGGTCCAGACCTGGCCGCCGCTGGCGGCGCTGTACTCGTAGCTGATCTTGACCGCCTTGCCCTGGTCGGTCGATGCGAAGGTATACACGCCGCCGCTGGTCACACTGTACTGGCCCGTGGCGGGCGCCGAGGCCACGCGGGTGAACTGCGTTCCGGTGGTGGCGTCGAACACGCCGAGGTCGGAAACGAAGGTGCCGCTGCTGGGCGGCGAAATGGTCAGGGTGTAAGGGCCGGGCGTAGCCGGAATGGTGGCCGCGCTGTCGAATACGGCGGCCTTGATGCCGGCGGTGCTGGCCTTGCCGAAAAACAGGCTGCCCAGGATGCCGCCGTCGATCTCGGCGTACTTGGCCTTGATCTCGGTCTTGCCCTTGCCCTGGCCAACCGCGATCGGGTAGCGCTTTGACCCATAGAGCGACTTGGTCTCGACACTCAGATCGAGCGACACCTCCTGCATGGTGCCGAGGATGACAGGCGTGGGGTTGGCGATGGCGGTGCCGTCCGCCAGGTTGGTGGGAACGGCGATGATCTTGCCGGAACCGAAGTTGATCATGATGAGCTCCTTAAGTGATGGCTCGGGTCAGATCGCCCGGCCGGACAAAAACTTTCATTCGGTAATGCGCCGTCAGCTTGGCCATGGCGCGGTCTTTGGTTTCGGTCTCGCATTCGGTGCCGGTGCAGCGCAGGCCCCGGCCAATCGTCGCCAGGGTGGCATCGGCCCACAGGGCCGCATGCGCCTGCATGTGCAGCGCATCGGCCAGAGTGGCCGGGTTGGTGCCGCTGGCATGGTGCTCGACCGCCCAAATCACGGTCTCGATCTGGCCGCTGTCGCCGCTCGGCTCGCCGTCGGTATCTTCGCGCTTGATGTTGATGGCATGGCTCACGCCCTCACCCAGCGCGTCGTCCAGCTCGCGATAGACATGGGTTCCGGCCACTGTCGAGGCACCGGCCAACACGGCCTGCACCTGGGCGAGAATCTGCTCGGCGACGCTGGCGGCCATGGGTCAGGCCCTCGCCAGTGGCACCATGCGCTCGAGGCCGTCCAGCGTTGGCTGGGCATCCTCGCGCGCGGTGAAGTTGCGGCTGCCGATGGCGAAGGCGTCGCCACGCTTCACGCTCAAAAAGGTCGCGGCCGGATAACGCAGACTGAACTCGGTGGCGACGATCTCGCCGCCAAACACCACCTGCCCAGGCTCGTCCAGAATGACTTTGCCCGTCGTCACCGCCCCGCCCCCGTTCGGCGTGTGGGTGGCGGCAACGGCGAACTCGTCGTAGAACAGGCCCAGGTCGGCGGCGAAGTCCATGGCGTGCTCAGCCCTGCTTCTTGGTGGCCTTGGCCTTGGCCATTTCTTCGGCGGCCTTGAGCATTTCGGCGCTGGCCGTATTGCGGCCGTTCTTGTCGGGGTCGTCGGCCTTGGCCACGTAGAGCGCGCGGCCTGCGGCGACCAGCACGCGGCAGGTTTCCTTGGGCACATCGGTGGCGATCTCGCCGGTTTCGGCATGCACGCCGCCGCGGTCGTCGCCGTAGTTGACGAGGGTGGAATCGATGATGAGCAGTTTGGGCATGGTTGGCTCCAGGTTGTCTTGGTGTCACCCACCCCGCCCGTTATCGGGCGGGGCTACTTCGGGCTTCGGTTAGGGTTAAGCGGTCAGCGTGTCTTTCATGGCGGCGAAGCTGGCCACGCGACGCAGAGCGACGTCGACGTCTTGCAAGGCGATGACGCGCTTGGTGCCGCTGGTGGCACCGGCATACGGATCAAGCATGATGTCCAGGCCACCCCACATGCCGATCAGCATGTCGGCCCAGTTGCCGTAGGCAATGGCCGAACAGACGCCGGTGCTGGTGCCCTTGTCCAGATTGCTCGGCACAGCGTTGGTGGTGAACGCGTCATAACCCAGCACCTCGCCCACGCCGGCGCGGCCGGCGGCGCTGGTCCACACCGGCTTGCCGTTGGTGCTGGCGAACTCCTGGGTCTTCCGCAGCTTGCCGCGCACTTTAGTGTTGGTTAGGTAAGCCAAGCGGCCCATGTCGGCGTTGGCGTTGGCCACGGCGCTTTCCAGATCGACCATGTGATCGTAGGTGGGCGCAGCGCCGTTGGCGCCGCCGGCCACCGAGCCGATGCCGCTGGTGTTGAGCAGGCCGGTCGGCTCGTTGGTGCCGCCGCCGACCAGGGCGCCAGACTGCATAGCCTGGCCGATGATGGCGGCCAGATCGGCGCGAACGAACATCTCGACATCGATGGAGCTTTGCAGCAGCAGGCGGCGGCTGTAGTCGGTGAAGGCGCCCACGGTCTTGGGCGTGAGCGTTACCTGGCCGATGGTCTGCTGGCTTTCGGTGGGCGCACCGCTCTCGGCCAGCCAGTAGGCGGTGGCACCGCCGGTCTGGCTGGGAATGGCGATGTTGCCGTTCAGGTCGCGCAGCCAGGTCACGCCCAACTGGTCCAGCACCATGGCATTACGCAGCAGGTCGATGAAGCTGGAACCCAGCAGCTCGGTGGCCACCAGGTTGCCGCCGGCGCCAGCGGTGCCGACCACTAAGTCGCGATAGGCATGCATGCCTTCGCCGCCGCGCTGCATGGCACGCTGGATGAGCTGGGTGGCCACGGCGCGGGCCATGGATTCGTTCAGGCTCATGCCGCGCGACAACACATCCAGCGGCAAGGTGATGGCCGTCTCGCGCTCTTTGCCGCGCGATTCGCCGCGCTTGTCCTGCGCGGCGCGCGAGCACTCGACCTCGAACGGCGCAATCTTCTGCGCGTTGAGCGGATCGGCAGCGGCCAGCAGAGCGCGGCAAAAGCTGAACTGCTCGACCTCTTTCTTGCTCAGGCCGATCTCGGGCGACTCGGCCGGGCGCAGCACGCCGCGCTCTTGCAGACTGTCCAGCACCTGGGCGCGGAAGGCGTCCACAGCGATACCGGACTCGATGGCGCGATCGGCCAGTTCGCGCATGCCGTGAGTGCGGCCCATCGCGGTGATCTCTTTGGCGCGCTCGCGCTCGGCGGCCAAGGGGTCGGCGCCGACAGCAATGTCGGCAGAACGGTGGGCGGTGGTTGCTTCGGCCGCCGGGGTAATGGCTTCGGGCATGGTTTGCTCCTGTGCATAAATACCGGCACGGCCGGCTGGGGGAAGGTCCACCACGCGGTATTGCGGGTGGTTGTCATCGGCCTGGCGGCCCAGGCCGACAGTAGCGTCGGCCGGAATGTCCACCAGGGAAATCTCAAATGGCGTCCAGGACGTGACGCGGTATTCGTCCGGGTTGCCGTCCTTGTTGGCCTTGATCAGCGTGCGCTCGTTGATCTGGTAGCCGATGGAGACGTTGCGCACCAGTCCGTCGGCGATGTCCTGCCGCAGATCAGCCAGGGCCTCGCGGCGGCTGATAGTGATGTCGCATTCCAGTTGGCCGTTTTTCAGAGCGGCGCTGCCCAGATCGATGGCGCCGATACCGGCCAGCGGCGTATTGCCGGTGGCCTTGTAGCGATCATGGTTGGCCAGCACGGGTGCGCCGCCATTCAGGCGGGAGAGGTCGACCTCGCCATCCTTGTGGCCCAGCACCTCGACCCATGGATCATCCCAGTAGGCGGTGCGCAGATAGGGCTCTTCGCTTGACACGGAAAGGTGCAAGCGCAGCAGGCCATCTTCGCCCTGTTCGTCGGCCTGATCGGGATCGGCCGCGCGGATGGTCAGCGTGGCCGGCAGGCTGCGGTGCAGCACGCCGTCGATGCGCTGGCGCTTGGTTTCGGTAGTGGTGGCGGTCTCGGTCATGGGCTTAGTCTCCAAAACGGGCTGGGCAATGTGTAGGCAAGAAATTCCACCCCCCTCATTGCCCACCATCCATGCCGCGCGAAGCGGCCAGGTGCAGGTGCGCTTTGCTCTGCGGTTTGCCTTGCTGGTCTTGTTCGTCCTGCGTGTCGGGCGGAATGTTCGTGGACTCGATCTGGCCGTAGAGCGCATCCTCTGCAGCCACTTCGGCGGCGATGTCGTCCGGGTCTTCGCCACGCTCCAGGATCAGCCGGCGGCGGCTGGTGAGCTTGAGCTTGAGATTGATCTCGGCGGACTGGGCCTCTTTCACCGGGTCGATACCGGCCCAGCGTCGTGGCTGCCAGGTGGCGGCCTGCCGGTATTCTTCGAGCCGACTGGTCTTGAGGCCAGGCGTGCGCAGGACCAGGTAAGGCAGCGCCGCCTCGAACACCTGGCGGTGCAGCCAGTTGTGCAGGCGGTTCTGGGTCTTCTTGAAATGCTCGCGCTCGTTCAGGATGCCAACCCGAGCGCTGCTGTAGTTCACCGCCTCGAGGTTGTTGCCGATGGTGACGTAGCTGACCCCGCGCGCCGCTGACCAGCCGCGGATCTGTTCCTTTACATAGGTACCGGCATCGACGTTCGGCCAGGCAGATTCGAAGGGCTGGAACTGGGTACCGTGCGGCAAGGTGTCGAACTGACCAGGCACCACGGTGTTGAACTTTTCGGCTGCGGCGGTGATGGCCTGCACCTCGTCCGGCGTGAGCACCTTGCCGGCGGCCTTGGCCGCTTCGAGCACACTGGATACTACGGTGTCGGCAAAGCCAGGCGGGGCCTCACCGCTTGGCGTGTAGAAGAAGCCCTGCCGCTTGGCCGCATTGCTGCTGGCCACGGCGGCGGATTCTTCGAAGTCGCGTAGCAACCACAGGCGGCGTGCCCCCACTGTCAGCCAGGGAATGCCGCGAAGTTGCCCCACCTCTTCGACCAGGTAGGAGTGGCGAATCTCGCCAACCGGCACGCGGATGTGCTTGCCCACCGAGACGTACTGCGTGGGCAGATCGCCGGCGCGGGCAACCTGCAGCCAGTAGGCAATCGGCTTGCCGGCGTCGTCGATCTCTTTGCCCATGCGAATGCGGCGGCCCTGCCATGTGCGGTTGAGCGTGACATCGAGCAGGGTCGGGTCCAGCATCTGGATCTGGAAACCCATCGGCCCGGAGCCGGGCAGCAATCGGTAAAGCAATTCGCCACGCTTGGCTAGGGTGAGCAGGGCCAGACTCTCGACTTCTGCCCAGGTCAGGCCGGACACATCCACCTCGCCCTCGCAGAACCGCGACCAGGCGCCTTCGAGCAGCGCATTGGATTCGGCATCCTTCACCGGCTTGTCGACCTTGTTCCGCACCGGCAGCGTGAGCTGCATCTGCAGCTGGATGCCGGCCGGGCCAAGCACGTTGTCCTCAAGCGCTGCCAGGTAGGACTGCGCCCATTCGTTGTTGCGGGCCAATCCAACAGAGCGCGACCACAGGGTGGGCAACTGGCGCATCAGCGCATCGTTGATGTGCACCTCGGCGGTGGACCATGAATCAGTCCAGGCCGGCGTCTCGGCCGCCTCGAAGTTGCGCTGTGCGGCGCGCATATCTTGGATCATGCGGCCCTGCACCTGGGTGGCCACGGCGCGCACCGTTCCATCGAGCCAGGCCTGCCGGTCGGCGGCGGATTCACGGGGGCGGAAGAAGTCGCGCAGTCCCATGGTCACATCCTCGACACGACACGGCCTGGCGAGCCGCCTTCGAGTAGCGCCATCGCTGCGCGCTCTCTGCCGACCTCGGCTTCGTAGTACTCGATCAGCCCCTTGATCTCGTCGGCGCTGCGAAACTTAATCGCGCGGCCGGCGATGTCGTATTCGGCCACGTGCACCTTGCCGCTGGCCGAATAGCCGGCCAGTGCGGTCTTGGCATCGGCCAGGGCCTTGGCGGCCTGCGAGCGGCTGTCGTAATTCGCCGCCGTGGTGAGATCGGCCAGGATGGTGACAGGCGAGGATTCGAGCGTGGCGCGCTCGATGTTGGGCGCCGTGCCGCGCTCGACATAGGCCACCAGCGTGGCATTGCCGGCGACATAGGTGGCGGTAACGGCTGAACCGAGGGAAACCGTATGCACCGACCCGGAGCCGGTGCTGGCGATGTCTTTGGCTGTGCCGCTCGGGTAGAGCAGCCGGTATTTCAGCGCCCAGCCACCGGCCGCGGAATACTCAGGCAGATCGCGCGACCAGGTGACCGAGTCGCCGGCGCGGAGGGTGCTGGGTTCGTTGGTCGGAGTAGACATGCCGCCAGCATGGCGAGGCGGCAGGGCAATTTGTAGGGCAAAAAATTACACCCATGCAGGGTCTCAATACCGGTTTGGTGCCGTCCTCGGCATGAACGACAGGTCGAGGAAGCATTCTCCGAATCCGATGCTGATCGTCCAGCGCTCGCGCCCGTGGTACGTCGTGTCAGACTCACCGACTATGCGAATGTGGTACTCCGCAGTGATCGCCTTTACCACCGCAGCCGGTTCGCTCGGCGCTTCGATCCAGGGCACGCAGATCAAATCCATATCCCGCCCGAGAGTACCATGTACCGCCAGTGCGTAGCCGTGTTCCCTGGCGATCTTCGCCAATCCTGGGTACAGCGCCGCGTACATCGGCGCGTAGTTCGGTTCCCTCATTGCTCGCCCTCTATACGCTCAAGTTATCTCAATCGCTTCAGCTGCTTGACTCGGCTCACCGATACCCCGAGTTTCTTCGCCAAGTCGGCATTGCTCGCATTGGCGCCAACCTCGGCCAGCATCTCCAGCTTCGACCGCTTTGGTTGTAGCGGTATGTACACCCGTTCGCCGCCGGCGCGGTGGCCGAGCATGCGCTTGATCTTCTCCCATGCCTCGTCTGGCACCTCCGGCAGTTCAGCCTTGATCATGGCTAGAATGGTAAACAGGTTGTCACCGGCCATGCCGCGCGCCCCTCCTCTGCTGCATCAGCTTGGCGAAGTGCGCAGCGGCCAACCGGGCCCGCACTTCGTCCGGTGCGTCGGAACCTGGCAAAGCCACCGGCTCAGCATTCTGGGCAGACGTCTGTACGTGCTCTGTGGCAGGCACTTCATCCTCGACCGGCTCGGCCTCTTGCGCTGGCGCTGGCGCTGGCGCATGCACAGCAGCACTCAGCAGGTCGCCCTGCCGCAGCCGCATCTCGGCCAGGTCCCACTGCACTGGCCGACGAAGATGCAGGCGCAGGTGACGACTGAGATAGACTGCATAGACCGTGCAGTCCAGGGCCTCGTTGCGACGGTCTGTTCTGGCCTTCCAGTAGCGCTTGCGCGGGTTCATCCTGGACGGCACTTTCATCTCGCCCAGCAACTGCTCGAAGAAATCACCGCGCACGCCCTCGTACCAGTGCATGCGGCCAGGCCCAGCACCGGCTAGGCGCACGCGCCCACCTTCTTGCGCCCAGCCCAGGATCAGGTCTTTGGCCTTGGCCGCACCGACGATGTGTATCTGCACCCCATAGCGGCTGGCTTTGGTGGCACGGTGGTTCGGGTCTACCGGCTTGGGTGGCGTCCATATCTCCACTTTACCTTCGGTCTCACTCGCGCCTTTGAGCGCCAGCACGGGGCGGTCCATCCGGTTATGCGACCGAACGAAGGCGTAGCCTGCATCGGAGGTCTGGCCGTCCGAACAGTCGATGCCAACCGCGCCGATGCGCAGCGGCGTGCCGCTGGCGTGGGTGACGGTCTTTGCCAGCATCTGCTCCAGCTCGATCCACGCGCCCTGGTGCGCCACCACCGTCTGCCCGTACAACTCACCCCAGAAGGCCAGCCACATCTCTTCGCCGCGCCCGATCGCCCAGCAGGTGACGGCCAGGCGATCGTGCTGCACGTCGACCGATAGCACCGGCACGACGCCTCCGGCCGGGCAGCTCCACTCCGTGTACTTCTCGGCCCTGGCAGCGAGCTCGTCCTCTTCCGGCAGCTCGCCCTTGTACTCCCACGGCAGGCCGAGGCTGCTGTTCCAGAAGGCGACCATTTTCTCCGGCTCGCCGCGGTCGAGCTCGTATTGAGCCCGCAAGAATTTCTCGGCCAAGACGGGGACATACGACCCCTCGAAAATGCTCTGCAGCTCGTTGAAGTAGAAGCCACGGTCCTGACTTTCTGCCGTCGGCTCCCAGCCGTAGTTCGGCGGCACCGATGCGGCAGCGCGAATGGCGACCACGCGCTCTTCGTCGGTCCAGGCCTCGCCGCAATGCGGGCAGTAGTAGCGCGCATCCTCCCATCGCGCTCTGCCATACACCTCGCGCACCGGCCAGCGCACATCCAGATCCTCGGCGCGTAAATCCTCATCCGACAGGTGCAGGCCTGGAATGACCACACTCGACCAGGCCAGATCGTGCCGCTCACCACAATGCGGGCACGGCACCATGAAGCGCCGCTGGTCGGTAGTGGACATTTCCTTCTCAACCTCGGAGGCCCCCTTCGCAGTGGGCGTGCCGCCGATGATCTCCAGAGTGTTGCGGATGGTCTTGCCGCGCTCGCGGAGCAGGGCGATGGTGTTGCCCTGTCCCTTCACGTCCTTGTTCACATCGTCCGGTTCTTCGACGATGCGCACCTTTGCGCTGGTCGACTTCACATCCGACGGCGAGTTTGAGGCCACGAACTTTATCAGCCCGCCGGGGTAATGCTTGCGGGTGGTGCTGTTGCCGTCACTCCGACTTTTCAGCCTGATCAGCCTGGCCAGCGCAGGCGTGGCACGCACCATTGGCGCGAACTTCTCCGCATCAAAATCCTTGGCCGACTTCTCGCGCGGGAACATCACCACCTGGACGCATGGCTGCCAGTGCGCATGATAGCCAAGAACCGTGCAGACCACCCCCGCCGTCCACGCTATCTGCGCCGACTTCTGCCCAACGATGCGCCGCACACTAGGGTCGCCGGCAGCCGCCAGCACGCCGCGCAGGGCCGGGATGTTCTCGGTGGAAAACTTGCCGGCATAGTCCGGGTTCTCTTCGGCCGAGAGATAGCGGTACTTTTCCACCCAGGCCAATGGTGTCAGCGGCGGGCGCGGTCTCAGCTGCGCGAACACCCTGGCCAGCATCGAATCGAGCGCATGCTCGGCCCAGATGAAATGCGAGGCCTCGGCCAGCGTGTTCACTCGCTCTCATCCTCTTCGGTCTCGCCAGCCTTGGCCCAGTCTGCCAGGACAGAAAGAAACGCCTCGAACTCGATCTGCAACGCAGCCTCGCGCTCGGCCGGATCGGCGGGCAACTCGCGCGCCAGGCGCGACACTGCCTCCAGCCATTTCGTGCGAGCCGTTACGAATGCCGCCTTGAGCTTGGGCTCCAACAGCTCGGCGGGGATCAACAGGCCGCGCCGCTCGGCGTTCTCCATCTCGATCTTGTCGGCCTGCACCCGGGCAAGGCGGTCTTGCGGCTTCTCCGACTGGACCTTCTTTACCTCGCGCTCGATCAGCCAGTTGATGCACATCTCGGACTCGTACTCACTCGGCACGCCAGGACCACCTCGCACCGCGACCGGGAAGCCCTGTTCCTGCCACTCCACGATGGTCTTTGGAGCCACCCCGATGATGTCCGCGATCCTCTCCTGTCCTACAATGCGTGCCACTTACTTACCTCCTAAGCACTCAAAAAACTGGAGAAAACCCGCGGTCGTTTCGTGCCGTGTGGGAATCTGGTAGGAAGGACCCGTGAGCCTGGTCAGGGATTCCTTCATCGCTTTGCCCACCCACCCAGAACCGAGCGCAGCTCTCGCTTGAAGTTGCCCCTGAACTTGACGATGATCACCTGACGCACCACGCTGTTGATCCGCTTGGTGTTGAACATCTGCGGAACGTCGAGCGTCATCAGGGTCTTGATCGGATAGCGATACTTTCCCTTCCGAATGAACACTGCCGTGCCACCGGTAATCTGATTGGTGGCGACGAACGCACCGGGTATCGTCTTCTTGCCACCGCTGCGCTTCACCTGGAACTTGAGCTGGCCTAGCTTGCCACTCTTGTACCGCTTCGGCTGGTTGGTCACGAAGTGAATCAGGTTCATCGACCTATGCTTGCGCATGCTGGTTGCTAACAGAATCGCCTGCAGCTTGAGCTGACCCTTGCTGCTTGCACGCGCGAAGGCCAGCCGCTCCTTGACGTCTCCAACCTTGATGCGGAATTCCTGGCTGATCTGTCTGGCCATGGCTGTCCCGCCCTGCTTGATGCTGGCGTCGAGCGAACGTGCGACCGCTCTATTGGCAACACTGTCCGGCAGCCTGTCGAGCTTCGCCGCGATCTCTGGAAAATTGTTGCGCACGCTGATCGTGGTCATGCCGACCTCGCCGGCTTGCCATCGAGCATACCCAACCTCTCCCTGATAAGCGCTAGGTGATGGTTGGCCACATCCTTGCTGTGCGTGGTGCCAGGCGCCGGCAGCGCCGCGCGCGGTGGCGGTATCTCGGGCAGCACCGTCTCCGCCAAGCAGTCGTTAAGCGTCTTGACCCAGCGCGACTTGATGTATATCCACGGGTTGTTGCGCACATCGGCCGCGCCAACGAATTGCGTCGTCCAGTAGGCCAGCCTGTTACCCTGCCAGTCGCCCAAGTGGATGGCGTGCTGCGCAAAAACGAACAAGCTCTCTGCGTGAGCCGTATCGGCCTCAGAGCGGCACATCTTGCAGAACTCCGGCAGCGTCGGCGGAAAGTTCGCCCGCTGCTTGCAGGCCTCCAGACCGCGCTGAATCTCAGTGCCGCTGTAGCCAGCCAAGCCCTCCGCCCAGGTCTGCTTGACCACGGCGGGGTCAACGTCCTTCCACATATCGAGGAACCGGCCGCCATACATGCCGGTCATGCGCAGAAAGATGCGCTCAATCCACTCGGATGGCAGTTGCATCGATCACCCCTCGCTCAGAGCTGCCAGTTAGGGCCCGATAGGCTTGCTTGCGCCGCTCGCTCTTGCCCACGCCCTTGCCAGCCGCCTCGGCCTGGATGGTGGCAAGCACACTGTCGACGTACAGGGCAAGGTTAGAGATCGGGCCGCGCGCCGTTTCCTGCGCCCGCAGAACGGCCAGGCCGACCTGTTCGAAGGTCAGGCCTCCCGCAATCCACCTTTTGAAGACCGCCCACAGGGCCTTGCGGTCTCGCACATTGCTTGCGCTGTACCCGGTGTCATGCACCCGGTTGAACCACGTCATCCACTGACCGGGCTCGGTGGGCGGGTTGGGAATATCCGAGAGGTCGGGCCCGGCATCGTCGCCAGGCGTCCCTAATCCTACGGAAGATGATCTAGGTATAGAGTTACTTAGTACTGTGAAACTTGATGTGTGCCCCTCATCGGCATTTACCCCCCTCCCCTCATCCTGCCCCTCATGCCTCCCCTCATGGGGTCGCATTCCTTGTGCCGCTTGGCTTTGCGCCTGCCCCTCATCCTGCCCCTCATCCTGCCCCTCATGCCTGCCGTACGTCCTCCCCTCATCATTTGGACGAACCTTACCGGATGCCGCCATTGGCAAGAAAAAAAGCAGGCGCTGGCCGCCGCCTCGATCGACCACCAGCCCGCGGTCGATCAACGATTCCGCCGCATTGCGCACCGCCTTTTCCGTCGGCGTGCCGGCAACGTCTCGGTGCCGTCCGCGGGCATGGTCGACGTGCAGATCCTCGCGCAGCGCCCACCAGCTCACAGCCACCTTGCCGCCGACCATGCGCGTTGAGAAATCCATGCGCCGCAGCAAATTGAAGTAAAGCACGCAAGCAAGCATGGGCAACCCATACAGGGCCGCGAATTCGGCATCAGTGACCTTGACGTATGCCACCGATGCTAGCCTACCACAGTCACATCATCCGGCTCGGCCATGCCCTTCAGCACGTCCAGCATCGCCAGCCCCTTCTCGAAATCCTTGATCAGCTCCAGGCGCACGCTGGCCACTTCGGCCTGGGTGATCTTCTGGTCGGCCAGCGCGTCGCGCACCGCCTCGATCGTCTTCGCCACATCTTGCTGCCACTCGGCCCAGGAATCCAGCAGATCCATGTCGGCCGCGAACTTGAGCGTTGGCAGCGGCACGCAGGCCTCGCCGACATCCGCCGCCAACTGGTGCAAGATGCGGTTGTCGCCGGCAGCCAGCATCACCTTGCGCGCCTCGCGCACCGTCAGGTGGGCGAACTGCTCGAACGGGTTGGCCTTGTTCTGCAAGGTCGAGGCCGGCATATCCACCACCGGCGCCAAGCCGACAGCACCCTTCTTGCCGGTGTTCGGATTCGTGTAACGATGCACCGTGTCGTAGATCGCCTGGTCGAGCGGATCGACCACCATCTCATCGTGGTTCATGGTGTTGCCCCCAATGTTTCACCGAGCGCGGCCCGGCATAGTCGTCCAAAATAAAAACCATGGAGAGCGGCGACCACCTCGCCACTCAAACGAAAAAGAAGACCCGCGAAGGGAGCGCGGGAGGCCAAAGCGGCCTTGGGCAAGCCGGCACTGCCGGCACTCGAGGAGAAGTCAGCAGGTTTATACCGACCCGCCAGCGGTCCACTAAACAAAAGGCCCGGCCACGCGGGCCGGGCAAAGAGCGGCATCGCGCCGCCCAAGGAGGTACAGATGGAACTGGACATAACAACACGGCTAGACAGTTTGGAAGACGCCCACCGCGCCCTAGCGGCCGAGCATGTCGCGCTGCTGCAAATATGCAGGGCCATGCTGCCGCTCATCGACTTTGACCCTGCCGTCGTGCGCAAACTGCTGCTAGCCGTCTACGACACCAGCAGCGAACACATGGACACTCGCGGCCACGACGCGCAATACCAGCAAGACGTGCGCGACGCGATCGACCTGCTGTCCGAGCCGATTCTTGCGGCGGCAAATATGCGCGAACAGAAGGGCCACGGGCCCGCAGCGACGCGATGATGTTTTCTTCGAGCGCCATCATGCGGCCTCGCCCGATCGAACAACCGCCCAGTCCACATCGGGCCGAAGCTCCTCGCATGACACCCGCGCGTCCTTCTTGGCGGTCTCGCGCTCGATGTCTGGGCAATACTCAGCCGGCGGCATCAGGTCCGGGTTTGGGCTGTTCAGCCAGCCCCATATATGGGCTTGTTTCAGGGGCTTTCTCTCGGGCCTCGACTTGGACAAAAGGCGGGCCGTGGCGGCTTGGCCGCCGAGAATATCAATGGCTTTTGATAGCGCTGAGGTCGACATGGTGAATCGAGAATACAAGCAAACTTATACTTTGGTCAA
>Ga0316631_10000014_pt1 | contig 29108 bp, 40 predicted proteins | sample OWC_May_M1_C1_D3_FD_207672 | JGI IMG/M metagenome (GOLD analysis project Ga0316631, IMG submission 207672) | Wetland soil microbial communities from Old Woman Creek delta, Ohio, United States - OWC_May_M1_C1_D3_A | ecosystem: Environmental > Terrestrial > Soil > Wetlands | place: USA: Ohio... | reverse complement strand
TCCGGCCGAACTCAGCAACTTGAGGAAGCTGTAAAATGCTACGACGAATAAGCTCTACCGCCTTCGGCACCTCATTCATCCCTAACTTCGAGATTTTGTCGACCAACGTTCAGGCCGCCATCCTCGAAGCTTTGGCTTTGGCTCGTACATACGCAGATCAAGTGGCTTCCGGGCTCGATCCCAAAGAGGCGGTCAAAGTCGCCACCGACGCCCCGCTACCCGGCACGATCTCGTACGCGACACTAAACGAGATCAACTCGGATGCAGCCTTAGGCGTCATCGATGGCTCATATACCCCGTTAGACAACGATCGCATCCTAGTCAAAAATCAGGCGGCCAACCAGTATAACGGCATCTATGTGGTTAATAGAGCGGCAGCCCCGTTCAAATTGACTCGTAGCTCGGATGCAGACAACCTTCCTATTCCCAGCCACGAAGTCACCTCGGGCATGTATACGATTGCCGTTTATGGCGCCCACGGTGCTACTGGTTGGGTGCTTCTGGCAAGCGACCCGATCACAATTAACGTAACCCCGCTCCCGTTCGGCATTTTGTGTATGGCGGATGCAGCGTCCGTGACTTTTACTCCATACGGAAACATCGCGGCTACTACAGTCCAAACCGCACTCCAGGAGCTCGACGACGAGAAGGTCATCGCCAACGCGGCCATCGTCGCCGGGACCAACACCAAAATCACGTACGACACCAAGGGTCTAGTAACTTCCGGCGCCGCAGCAACTACGGCAGATATCGCCGACTCTACCGACAAGCGTTATTGCACCGATGCCCAAAAGGTGGTCATTGGAAATACGTCTAATACCAACACTGGCGACGTGACCATCGGAGCTTTTGGTTCGACACCAGATGCGGCCGGTATTAGCCGAGTTAATCAGGTTCTCACCGCCCAACCCGCCGACGCCACACACCCCGGCATGCTTTCGATTGCCGCCCAGACGTTCGCCGGGGCCAAGCGATGTAGTGTGACAGCGCTGACTTCTACCGCCGCCACCATCGCCGTAGATTTGGCACTCAATAACGATTTCTCGCACACAACTACAGAGAACACCACCCTAGCGGCTCCGACGAACGTGGTGGTCAGCCAAAAGGGCAAGTTCGTCATTACCCAAGGTGCAACACCCAGGACTTTGGCGTTCAACGCGTTTTACAAATTCGCCAACGGCATTGTTCCAGCCTTGACCCCCGCCATCGGCGCTGTAGACGTCCTATATTACGACGTGTGTTCGCCCACTTGGGCCCTGTGCTCTCTCAGCCCGGATGTGAAATAACATGTTCTCATCTCCTCCGTTGAATGGTCAATCTTCGCTATACACCGGACTCAAGCATTACTGGGATCTGAACGGTAACTCCCGCGATCAATTCACGACGCGACAACCTAGCACCGATACGGCAGTCGGCTATTTGCCCAAAATCGGGATTAAATGCGCGAGCTTCAACGGGACGTCGTCGAAAATTCAGACAGCGATTAACGGACCGTTGGGTGCGGCGGCTTGGTCGGTGAGCGGCTGGATCTACTCCAACAACCTCGGTACAGCTCCTACTGTACTAATCTGGGGGGCAGGCGGTGGCACCCTAGTATCGTTGGTCACGTATACTGGCGGATCCCCCTCGATCCGAATCAGCAATGACATCACCGAAGTGTGCTCTACAACCCTGCCCGTCGACCAGTGGGTGCACTACGCGGCCACCTACGACGGTACCACAGCCAACCTGTATCTCAACGGATCGGCTCCAACGTCTGGGGCTATCACCCTAAACACGTCCACAGGTGCGATTGTCTTCGGATGTCGAGGTGCATCACAATTCTTCAACGGCCACATCGACGACACCTGCATGTGGGACCGGGCTTTGGACGCGGGGGAAGTGGCCAGCTTATACAACTCTGGCACCGGTATCGAAACGCTTACTGGAAGCTTGACGACCGGGTTGTTGCACCAATGGCACCTAAACGGAAACTCGGTTGACTCGGTCGACGGTTCTGGTAACGGGACCGACACGGCGGTTGGATATGCCCCCAAACTCGGTTCGGGTTGTGCGAGTTTTAACAGGACGTCGTCGAAAATCGTAACCGCCGTTAATGGTCCCACCGGGGCCAACCCTTGGTCGGTCGGGATGTGGTTATACGCCACGACTTACGTTGCCCTCAATACTGCTATATCGTGGGGCACAGGGAACGGCGCACTGATTTCTATGTATTGGACCGGTTCGCAGTATTTGCAGTTAACTAACTATGCAGTCTTCGGCGCCACCAAAGCGATGTCCGCCAATACTTGGCACCACGCTGTAGCCACGTATGACGGCACTACGTCGCTTTTGTATATTGACGGCGTAGCATCTACCCCAGTAGCGTGGGCACTTAGTACAGCCGCCGCCCCAATTCAAATTGGCGCCCACCCAGGCCTCACGAATATCTGGAACGGCCTCATTGACGATACTTGCATGTGGAACCGTGCGTTGACGGCCGATGAAGTTGCATCACTTTACAACACTGGCAACGGAACCACAACTCTCACGGGTTCTCTCCAAAACGGTCTGATCCACCGGTTCAACCTAGACGGGAATTCATATGACATCGCTGCCGGCAATGGCTCTGATACCGCCATGTCATTCCCGCGCCCGAAACTAGGTTCAGGTTGCGCTGTATTTGATGGATCGTCGTCCAACATCGCGACGACTTTGACCACACCCACGGGAGCGGCGGCTAGGACGTTCAGCTTTTGGTTCAACTCGCTTCAGATCGTAAACCGCACGATGCTGGGCTATGGCTCGTATGGATACGGTCAGCAATTCTCAGTCAAGATGGTCGCTGGGTCCGTTTACATCGATGTCTATGGTGCCCAATACCTCATTGGTGCCAGCACAGCCAACACATGGCACCAAGTAACCGTCACATATGACGGCACGACTCTGAGAGGTTACCTCGATAACGTAGCCAACACACCCGCTGTTGTCGCTTTGAATACGGGTGTTACATACCCCCTGAGATTCGGCTACTTCGCAACCCCGCCGAGTTGGCAGGGCTGTATCGACGCGGCTTTCATCTGGAACCGGGCGCTAACCGCGGGTGAAGTTGCTACCGTTTGGAACTCGGGCGCCGGCATCGAATCTCCTACCGGCTCGATTCTGACCGGGTTGCTACACCATTGGCACTTCAACTCATCTTCCCGTGATTGGGTTGATGGTTCAGGCGACGGCGTTGACACTGGGATTTCGTACGACCCATCACTCGGCGCAGCAATGTATCATGCCATACCTTCGATGACATCGAAGCGTCAATTCCACACGGCCACGAGACTGGCTGATGGCAAGGTCCTAGTCGCAGGAGGTGCGGTGACAGCGGCATCCGGTGTCCAATACGCGTCTTTCAACGGGTCGACTTCGTTAATCCAGACGTCCATTTTTGGTCCGTTGTATGACCTAGGCCGAACGGTAAATGTATGGTTCAAACAGCCTACCGCAGCCAATGAGATGATTCTGGGCTACGGCAGTGCCGTGAACGACGGTGGTTTCCAGGTATGTCTTAGCGGCGGACAAATCGCCGTCGACATCTACGGTACAACCTACCAGTTCGGCATTTCATTGGTAAACACGTGGCACCAATTCGTTGCGACATATGACGGCACGACTCTGAGAGGTTACCTCGATGGCGCCGAAGGGACCCCAGTCGTCAAGGCGTTGAACACAGACAACGCCAACGCGTTGCGCATCGGCTGGAGTTACACGGGCAACCACTTCACCGGCTCCATCGATGAAATCGGGATGTGGTCTCGAGCATTGACGTACGAAGAGGTAGCAACGCTATACAACAGCGGAGCCGGCATCATCACCTATATCGGATCGTTGGCCACCGGTTTGTTACATCACTGGCATCTCGACACTGACAGTGTAGATATCGTAGATGGTTCTGGTAACGGGACCGACACCGATGTGACTTACCTCGGTTCGCCTGTTCTCGCTACGTGTGAAGTCTATGATCCGGCGTTGGCAACTTGGACGGACACCGGTCCGATGGCGCAAGGGCGCTACAGCCATACAGCCGAGTTGTTGTCTTCCGGCAAGGTTTTGGTTGTCGGCGGAACCGAAGGAACGACCTACCTGGCTACGTGTGAGCTCTACGATCCCACGGCAGGAACTTGGGCTTCGACCGGGTCTTTGGCGACGGCTAGGATTACAGCGACGACAGCACTAGCTTCCGGTTCGATTCTAGCAGCCGGTGGACAGGGTTTGGCCGGTGGATTGGCCACGTGTGAAATCTACGATCCGACGGCAGCGACTTGGTCTTCTACTGGGTCGATGGGGACTGCTAGGTATTACCATGCGATCACCACCATGGCAGACGGCAAGGTCTTGGCCACCGGTGGCAGGTTCCCAACAATGGCGACCGCCGAAGTTTACGATCCAACTGCTACCACTTGGAGCCCGGTAGGCTCAATGGCGTCGGCCAGGTATTACCACACGTCTACGTTGTTGGCTTCTGGCAAAGTCCTGATCGCCGACGGTTACGTTGGCGGAGTCAATGCAGAACTATACGACCCCACGACAGCCACGTTTAGCAACACAGGCAGACTCGGAGCGGTTCGAAACCGAGGTGTAGCTACGTTGCTTTCTACCGGCGGAGTCCTCATAACCGGTGGAATCGCAGTTTCGACGAGTGAGATTTACACCCAGTCCACAAATGGCTGGAAGATGACTGAGCCGATGTCTACGGCACGTTATGGACACACTGCTACACTGTTGACTAACGGAACGGTCCTGGTCGCTGGTGGGTATTTTGGTTCGGCATTGTCGGCATGTGAATTGTATTCACCGGGTGCAAGTGCTCTGACCGGACCGTACGCGACTATGAACGGTAGCACTTCACTGATTACGACTAGTCTCCTAGGACCTTCTGCCGCGGCGCCGAGGTCGCTCTCTCTGTGGCTCAAGCCGAGCGCTACGCAGACCAAACGTGTATGCGGTTATGGAACGGCAACGGCAGGCGGCGCATTCCAGGTCTATTTGACTGGCGGAAACATCTACGTTGATATCCATGGAACTACCTATGCATTTGGGGCTATCTCGGCCGCCGTATGGCATCACTTCGCAACCACCTACGACGGGGCTACGTTGCGCGGTTACCTCGATGGCGTTGCAGGGACTCCGGTCACCGTAACGCTAGCTACTGCCGCTACAGGCACCTTCTTAATGGGTGGCGGTCCGAGTGGGACCGGATATAGCGGGAGTCTCGATGAAGTCAAGCTTTGGACCCGGGCGCTGACTGCAGCCGAAATCACCCGCGATTACAACACCGGCGTGGGCATGGTCCCGCCGTTCTAATCGAAGCAATCTATTACTCAGTCTACCTAGGAGTCTATCTTGAATTCAGGCACCACCTTTTCGCTCCTACAGAATCTTACAGGTTCAGCCCCCACGCTTGCTACGGAAGGCCAGCCTCTTAAGGGATTATCGGCAGTCACTCCGATGGTCGAGGTGACCACTCCGGCCACACAAACGTTGGCCGGAGCCGGAACGCTGCAGTGCTGGCTGTGGGATCCCATGACAGAAACGCCCGCAGGCGGACTGACCACTGGAAGTTGGACGCGTTGCCCTTCACTCGATATGGCCGTGAGCACCTCTGGTGTTCCGCGACAAGCGTGGGAAGCTCTACAGGTCATTGGACCGCGTCAAGCTCGGGTACTGTGGGTACCTAACGGAGTTACCGTCAGTGCCGGCACGCAAGTTCGAGTGTATCAACTCGGCTACTCGCCTACCGAGACATACTAAATGTCTGAGTGTGTCGGCATTTTCCAGGCCGATATCATCCTCCGTACTGCCATTATGGAGGGGATCCGAGATCTACGCAAGAACCCTTGGTTACTCGACTTCGCTTTCGCGAGCTTGAAGTACGACGCGCTCACCCAAAAAGTCTACGGCCAAAAAGAGATTCAGAAAGCCAAGGACTGGTTTCTCAAAACAGAATTCCCGGTCGCGATGCGGCCGATTCTGGACGAAGCGAAGAACCCCCTGATTTCGATCCAGTTACTACAGTCTTCTGAGTCTGAGATGACTCTAGGCGACATACACTACGAGCCGCAAGAAGACTACGATCAAGACTGGCCGGCGCTGACCCCACAATTCACCCCCGTCTATGACGCGTCGACTGGGATTTGCACTGTGAGTCTCCCCGTCATTTTGACTGAAGGGATGCTTCTTATAGACTCCACCGGGGCGTCGCATGAGATCCTTGAAGTCCTCGGCGATGGGTTCAGAATCGCCGCTGGCACTGTAGCGAACTTCCGCAACGCCGTCATCAAAGGCACTCGCCCGGCGTACGATCTCAACTTAGAGTCGGTTGTTTACAAGGAAGTTTACAGAATCGGCGTTCACACAGCCGGAGAGCAAGTGACCCTCACGTGGCTGCATTCCATTGTCAAGTTCATCTTGCTGCGCTACAAAGAGACCTTACTTGAGGCTCGTGGTTTGGAGCGCACGGTGTTTTCCAGCGCAGACTTCGACCGCGATCAAGAGATCGAAGAAATTGCTTTTGCACGGTACATAACCCTAACCGGATATGTGCGCGAGGTCTGGCCGAAGGCTGTCAGCCAGAAACTCGAATTCTTCAATGTGCAGGCAGAGGAACTATGAACGAATATACTCCAGAGCAGGCAGCCGCGCTGCTGAAGTCCACCGTCAAGCGCGTCATGAAGATTTGGAAGGCCCCGACTGTAGGTGAAGTGGCAGCTAAGCTCAAAGCGTTGCCGCAAGACATGCAAGTTTATATAGGTAGTAATCAGATTTGGCCTGCCGTCTCATCACCAGACGACAAACCCATCGAACTCGCGGCAAAGTAGTCGAGCCCAATCTTGCATTTGTACCCTATCCGGGAGCATAACTTGCCAGATTTCAGTCCAAGCGAAGCCGCAGCGTTTCTTAGAACGGCCACAAAGGAGCGTCTGGCGAAGTTCGAGCAAGACCTTGTTGAGTTGCGCGCCAAGGAGCTCTCCAAGGCTTGCAAGTCTGTAACGTGCACGCCCGAGCCACTCGTCAAGCCGCCGGTTAGTGAAGCACAGCGCGCAGCCATGGGTGCTGCCGCTAGCGGTCACTCTACGTTGGGCATCCCCAAGGACGTCGGCCAGGATTACATCGAGTCCGACAAGGGTGGCAAGCTTCCAGCCAAGAAGAGCGAACTCGCGCCGAAACCTAAGCAGTCTCGTGAGCGCCGCACCGGCCGGTACGACTACGAAGACTTTAGCCATGTATGCGCAAATTGTGGCTCCACACTTGCCACGCATGACGCGGAAGCCCCCCACGCCAACGACGACGAGTGTCGCGGTCCTACCTGCGAAGGATTCAAGCGCGCCAAGACGAAGAAGTCCGAGCCGCCTACGGCAAAGCCTCCGAGCGGTAAGCTCCCCACCCCCACAGGCAATACCGTGCCCACTTCCAAGGCAGAAGACATGACCAAGACCGACCCAGGCACAGCCCAACACCAAGCTCGCCAACATTTGCTTGCCGATTCCAGCCGTCAAGCTCTCGCTCCTGCAGCCAAAGAGCCCCAAGCCAAGCTCCCCTCCGCACAAGAGAACGAAGCTCGCGCGAACATGTACCAAGACGCGATGGCTCAAGTCAAGACTCCGGCACCCGCCCAATCTCTTTCCCCCGTCATGAAGCGCCGCGTGGCGCCAAAGTCGACTGCACCCGCCGGCCCGGTTCTCAATGCGGCCCGTCCGGCTCCCGCCAAACCAGGCATTTTTGGGCGCGTAGCAAAAATCCTCGGCAATTAACACAAACACTTTAGGAGAATTAATATGGCACAGTCAGTCCAAACACAATACGGAACTCTCATCCGCCCCGGCGCGTATAACCAGGCTGTAGTTCAGCAGGGCGCCACTGGCTTCGCAGCCAACGGCATCATCGCTCTCGTCGGTGAGGCTGATCAAGGCCCCCGATTCAGCGTTGAGACCGACATCGAGGCCACCGCCGAGTTCGGTCCCGATCAGCTCGGCGCCGTGCAGGCTAAGTACGGTTCAGGCCAGCTTGTAGACGCCTTCCGCGCTGCAGCCAAGCCCTCGCTCGACCCGGAAATCCCCGGCTCGCCTTCGCGGTTCGTCTTCATCAAGACCAACGCGTCCGTTAAGGCTTATTCCACCCTCGCCAGCTACACCGGGACTTACGCCACCATCAAGGCGAAGAACTACGGCAAGACCGGTAACCTGATCTCGTACTCCGTTGCAGCCAACACGGCAGAAGTCGTTCCCTCCACCGGAAGCTTCAGTTACATCCCCAACGCCGGAACGGTGAATTACTCCATCGTAGCCAATGGCGCTACCGTAGCTGGCACGTCGACTCTGACCGCCAATACAACTCCGACTGATTTCGTCGCGGCTGTGGACGGTCTCACCGGCATCGCAGCCACGGGCGGAGTTAACCGCAATGCACTTACCGTTTCGGGTACGCTTCTCGTAACCGCAAACCCAGGTGGTGCAGGCGCCAATGTCATTGACGTCACACGGTCCATCGCTTGGGCTGTGCAGCCTGTTGCTGGTGATACACTCGTCATTCCTGTCGGCTCGGCCATCGTAGGCGCCGGTTCGGCCAACGTCGGTGCATATGTCGTTACCACTTCTGCCACGTCGACCCTTCGCGCAGTCAAGCTGAGCGACGCCGGCGCAGTTGCCCCGACCCCCGGCACCATCACCGCCCCAGTCACCGTGTCGCCCGCAGTTAGCATCGGCGCCGTCACAGACCTCATCGCATACTCGCCTGTGACCGTCAGCCTCGAAGCTGGCGACCCCGTGGATGGCGTTGGCAAGTCGCTGGAAATCGCCCAGCTCGCCACCGGCACAGACCTTCTGGAGCGTATGGCGTTCGTTCTCGGCACCACCGGCGCAGTCACTTGGATGTCCAAGACTGGCGCAGCCAAACTCATCGTCTCGGCTTCTGAGTACAAAGCTACGCTGTCCGCTTCGCGTCAACTCGACCAACGTTCTGAGTCGATGACGGCCGGCGGCGAAATCGCTCTCAAGATTGGCTACACGGGTGCAACCACTGCAACCGTCACCGTCACTGACACGACCCTCTCCACGACAATCGACGCGGTTGCAGGTCTCAGCCTCACCCTCCGAGATTACCCCACCCTCAACGACCTCGCGACGTACATCAACGCGCAGGCCGGTTATTCGTGTGCAGTCGGAACAGCCACCCTCGGGCAGCTTCCTTCCACCACCCTCGACAACACTCCGACACCCCGCGGGATTCTCTCCACCTTCGGAGAGAAGAACGGCCGCATCAAGATCGACGGTTACCGGTTCTACCAGAAGGTCGCTACTTCGTCTTCGTTGGTTCAGATCAACGACAACGTACAGGCTGACGCTGGTCTCCCCAAGGTCACCACTGTCACAGCATACCTCGCCAATGGCGCTCGCGGTGCTTCGACAACGGCAGACTTCACGGCTGGCATCGACGCTCTAAACCGAATCACTTGCAACTTCGTCGTGCCGTGCGTGTCCAGGAATTCGGATGCGGACAAGGCCGACGGTCTCACGGATCCGGCTTCGTCGTACGACATTGACTCCATCAACGCATACGCACGTACCCACGTGTACGCGATGAGCGAGTTCAAGAAGCGTCGCAATCGTCAAGCAATCGTCTCGAAGAACACTTCGTTCCTCGAAGCGCAGACTGCGGCAAGCAACATGGCAGCTTACCGGGTTGCTATGACGTTCCAAGACACGAAGCAGACCACGTCGAACGGCACAATCGGTCAGTTCCAGTCGTATATGGCTGCAGCCTTGGCCGCCGGGATGCAATGCGCGGGTTTTTATAAATCTGTGTTTGGTAAGATTGTAAACACCTCAGGCGTGTTGATGGCTGATGGATCTTACGATGACCGCGACGACAGTGCTGTCGAAGATGCGCTCCTCGCCGGGCTGCTCCCGATGGGACGTATCGAGTCTGGTGGGTTCGAATTCGTCTCAGACCAAACTACATACGGCCAGGACGATGCTACGGGTACTTACAACAGCATACAAGGCGTGTATAGCATGGACATCATCACCTTGACCTTAGCTCAGCGAGTTGAGCGACGGTTCAAGGGTAAATCCATCGCAGACGCAGGCGCCACGGCAATCAAGCAGGCGATTGAGAGCATTCTCGAGGATTTGCTCTCGAAAAAACTCATCGCCCCTTCGTCCGATGCACCGCGTGGATATCGCGGAATTACCGTGACGGTGGAAGGTCCTACCGCGACAATTTCAGTGGAAGTTAAACGGGCTGGATGTTTGTATTTCTTCCCAATCACAACCATGCTCTCGCAAGTGACTCAATCGGCCTAAGTCTACACACAATATAACACAAGAACCCGGGCGACCCCCGGGTTTTTGTTTTATGGCGCTGCGAGCCACTCTAAGGCTTTGGCGATTGTTCCGGCACGATCGGCTTCGTAGTCTTTGTCGGAGACTCTTAGTAGTTTTATCCCGACTTGGGCACACTGCTGGTCTTTACGGAAGTCCCGCTCCTTACACCCAGGTCTAGAGTGCCAGTACATTCCGTCGTACTCAATGGCTTTCTGGAGCGATGGCACATAAATGTCGAGCTCCATCTGCCCCGGACGTAAGAGTCCTCGCTGACTGCTGACGGCGTCCGGATGTATTGATTTAATGGCTTGGAATAAAGCAATCTCAGCCTTAGAGTGTCGCTTAGTGCAGTGAGGACATCCGGTGGCCGCTTTGGCTGTTCGATTACTAGGTGTGGCCGGCCACTCGAATCCGTCAATGCAAATCCAAAGACACATCATGTCCGACCCGTATGACACTTCATGGAATTTCTTAGTGTTGTTCGGACTCCACTCTTTTTCAAGCCAGGGAGCTTTAGTGGCCAAGGAGTTGGCTATGGAAACTCGCTTACCGCAACACTCAGGGCATCCACTCTTTATTGCTCCGGTCCTATTCCTAGGTGGGGCGTCCCAGAAGTGCTTGCTATCACAAACCCACTCGTACTCAATGGACGAGGCGTACGACACTTCGTGGAATTTTTTCTTATTGTTGGGGCTCCACTCTTTTTCTAGCCAAAGGGCTCTGGTCGCCAAGGAGTTCGTTTCCGACACCACCTTGCCGGCGCACCTAGGACACCCACGGGGTCGTTTTGCGGTTCTTCTCTGAGGCGGCGCCTCCCATTGGTGTCGACATTTAATGCAATCCCACCAGTACAGTTCGTTCGAACAGCCGTGCACCTCGTGGAATTTTTTCTCGTTGCGCGGACTCCATTCCGCGGCCAAGTGAGGGGCTTTGGTGGACAGTGAATTGGCGTAGGTGACTCTTTTGGGCTTTTTGGGGCACCGTGGACAGCCGCTCGGTTTACTGCCAGCTCGACTGGAAGCAGCAGCCTCATACGGATGTCCAAATGCAGGACACACCCACTTATACTTCGTGTGCTCTCCGCACGTCGCATCCTCAAAACTGACAGTATTCTCCGTGCTCCACTCGCTTCGTAAGTGTGGAGCTTTCACGGCCAGAGAGTTTGGCTTGAGGTCCGACATTACAATCCCAGCAGTATATTCACAATCAACCAAACCACGTACAATACCCACCCGGCGGTTACGAAGCCCAACACTCCGATGTCACGAATTAATTGCATCTCACACCCCGCGGATCTTCCGCAACCAATCCGGCCAACCCACCGCCTCGATTTCGCAATCCTCGGTAGCCTCCGCGACTTCGACCTCCTGCTCACCCATGTAGTCCACCGCCACATACTTGTCCGAAACCACTACAGGCTGCAACGTTAGTTCCGGGTGGCATTCCGGACACCGCAACTTGGCCGATGACATAGAGAACTTGAAGTAAGTCTCATACACAATCGGCTTGTAGTGCTTCTGGCACACCTTAGGGAAGTAATAGATTTTTGTCACAATTCCCCCTGGCCCCATCCTTCGTCGACATCGTCGAGTTCGGCGGGTACCACCCCGATGATTTGCGCTTCACGAATCCACCAGGTGGTGCTGCGGCTGTCGATATGGTAGAGGTTGCCGACGAACGTGGCATCCGTGATTTCACCTCTGATGATGACACCTCGACTTACCGCTTCTACAATGTCACCGAAATTGTATTTATTCATAATCGTTCTCGATGTCGCATTCATCAATTTTACCTTTCAGTCGGTTCAAACTGTTAATGGCGTGGTTGACTCCGTCAGCGTCCACCTTCGCAATGCAGTCCAAAAGAGATAATTCATACGCAATCCACTGTAGCTCCAACATCAGTTCAATTTTAGTCATCATCATCCTCGTTGTCGATATTGGAGTACGACAATCTATCGGCCAACTTTTTCAGGTCGCTGACCAGCCGGCGGACATCGCCCCAGCTCTCACCGTCTTCCGCGACGCCGTCTAGACGTGTTGTAATTCGCTCCAACTCATTCTGCAGTTCAGACTTTTTCATTTGCGGCCTCCAAGAATTCTTCCAGAGTCATACTCTTGTTGTATCCGGAAGTCAACCACGCTTTTACCAAAGGCGGCGTATTGGGGTGTCGTGCGGCAAACCCTCGCATTAACGGGCGTGTATCCTGCGCTAGGCGCGTGAGAATTTCGGCTGTTATCTTTTTATAAGCGAGGGGGATTTCCATGTCACCTCACGTAAATATCGCGCATAACCCACTTGGCTGCAACCCGCTCTTCTTTTGTGCCGCTAGTAGCAATCGCTTCGAGCTCGGCAAAAGCCCTTCTGGTCGCTGGAGTCCCAACCAACCTCCGCATCAGCCGATGGTAGATTTCTTCAACGGACTCTTGTGGAGCGTAGTCGTACGGAGATAGGTGGTCGCTCATCTTGAACTTCGAAACGGTCATTTTGCAGCCTCCACGAACTCCTGTAGAGACATACTCTTGCTGTAATCGGATGTCAACCACAATTTCACCAAAGGTGGCGTGCTGGGGTTTTCTTCGACGTACGATCGCACACCCCTACTCGGATCCGAAGCTAAGCGAGTGAGGGTGGCGGGACTAGTCTGTGGATTTGAAGCTACGACCATCCGCTCCCACTTTGAATGGGAGTACGACTCCTTGTCCAAGACCTCTGGACCTGAGAGGGATAGCCCCGCAAGATGTTTCACAAGTCATCTCTAAAACGAAGCGCAACTGGAAAGCGCGGCACCCCCGCCTTGTTCGTAAGGCCTTGATACTTCACTTCCAACATACGCCCGATGACCGACGTGGGATTTTCGAAGTATTCCTTGAGCTTGGCTGTGTCGCCTTTCATCTTGGTGCGAAACTGAGTGCCATTGGCGTCGCACACAAAAATCGCGTGGCCAGCCAACTTACCTCGGCCTTCTTCGATTCCAACCACCTTGAACTCACTGGAATCGAATTCCTTCACCTTTAAGAGGTCGCTGGATCGTTTGTTGACGTAAGCGCCTTGCATGTTGCGAACCATACATCCCTCGTAACCCAGCACAAGGAATCTCTCGAATTCCGACATGAGTGCATCTTCGTCGGCCACTACGACCGTCTCTACGGGAACGAGGGGGAGTGACAAATTCAGCGCCCGGATAAACTTGTGCCGTGTATCGAACGAGCCGTCCATGACGACGTCGTAGATGTGGTACTGCACGACTTCATGGCCAGGCTTGGGGGTGGCGTTTCTAATGAAGCCCGTCAAGTCCTCGAAGTTATGTCGGTAATCGTGGTGGTACAACTCACCGTCTACTACACAGCCCACTCCGAGTTTTTCCAGAGCGGCGACAATGTGTGGCAATCCCGTAATTGGCTTGCGCGTGCGGCTCCACAAACTCGCCTTGCCATTTTCGACCACACCGATGCACCTATGACCGTCAAACTTGGGCTGGGTATAAGCCGGCCACTGGATCTTGCCGGCTTTTTCAGAGTACTTGTGAGCCAACATAGGGAAAACACCGCCCGCGATGCACTCATCGACCTTGCCTGCTACAGCCTCGGCAATGGTCTTGGTGTAGCCCTTCTTGAGTTTCTTTTCCCACTGCGACCGAGCCTCGGCATCCGCCTGTTGCTCTGGCGTCGTAGCGTTGGATCGCCCGACATTTTTGCCTTCGGAGATGACGTCGGTGGTGGTTTGCTCAGCACCGTCGACTTGTCCCCATTTTGTCACAATGGTGTTCCCGACAGTGTAGATGCGCCAATATTGCGTGGCGTCAGTGGCGGTTTTCTTGTATAGCGTTGGGAAGTCCATGTTATTCCTCGGTCTTAACTGAAAAGTCGAAGTTCTGCTCCCACCCGCCGTCCGCGCTCCAACTCCACTCCGGTGCTCCAGGTGGCAGTTCGTACTTAAACAAGGGGAGCGGCGCGGTTCGCTCAGCAACGATTTCGTCCAAAAAGTCGTCACTGTCCACCGGCACGAGCTCTCGCACATCCGCGAGCTCCGCCTCAAGCAGTACGATCTGATCCTTCAGATTCTCAATGACTTCCAGCGACGTGGCCACCTTCATGCGAAGGGCTTCGACTTTGCCCTCAGCGAGGTTGGCTCGTAGTTCGGATGTTTCCAGCAAAGCTTGCAGTGTATCGACACCGATCATGGTATTTCTCCTTGGGGCTACTTATGGCACGGGTTGGGTGGGTGTGTCAAGTGCTACAAATAGCATTGTTCGTCTGTAGCCACGTCTACGACAATGGACGGCCAATCCACTTGTGACAGGAGTTCCGGGTGGTATCGTCTCAGGAAAGTGTCGACAATGACATATGCGAAAGACCTCGGGTTGGTGTCCTCGGAGTGCTCGTACCTGAAGTCGCGATAACGCCTATCATCGTCGTACGGGTACACTGTAATTTCGTGTCCGCATGCGTTGCATTCGCATCCGCAGTATGTGTGGTGAACTTCGATTCGCATGCGACGCTTATATGGCAGTCGACGTAGGTGCGTCAAGCCACTGGAGGATCTTTGCAATTCCGGGGAAGCGTGCCAACGGCTACCGTCGTATTCGATGGCTTTTCTTAGGGACGGAACGAAAACGTCGACACCCAATAACACCTTTTCTTTGAGCCGTAAGCTGTTTTGTGAAATTTCTTCTTGTTGCTAAAATGCCATTCGGACTCCAGCCAGGGAGCTTTGGTCGCTAGAGAACTGGCGGTGGGCACATGGCGCCATCTTGGCATAATACCATTCTACCACGACCGCACCAATCTTGTCCGTAGAAACTTTCCGCCGGCACACCGGCAAGGAGTAGGATAATGTCGGGTAAAGTAATGACAGGTGCGAGGGGCGTGATGTTCATGGACGACCCCGCAACTAACACGTCGCGCGCCATCGGCCTCTTCACGGATGTATCTTGGGGCGTGACCTATGGTGTGGATCCAATTTTCGTGCTAGGCTCGTATGGTCCGGTTGAATCGATTTACACATCGATGGACGCTACGACCATAACGGCGTCAGGTTATCGCGTAATCGACCACGGGCCGCACGCAGATGGCGGCGTACCCAAGCTTGCCGACCTACTTCACCACGAGTACATCTCTATGACAATTCTGGACCGCCAGACCAACAAGACACTCGCGAAGTTTCGCCAAGTCCGACCCACCGGCTACAACACAGCACTCGCCCACCGTCAGCCTGAGTCGTGCACCGTGACCTTCATCGCATTGCGTTGCGAGGACGAGTCTGTCACGATGGACGAGACTGTCGGCACAAACGCTACGTCGCTGCCGTAACCTCCGTACACATAACAGCATCAAGATACTCCGACAAGTCCATGCCCCCATAAGGCGACTTGTCGGAGTAGTACATTTTAATCATGGCGGCGATGTGGTCGGGTGCGTAGACTTCCATGTACCTCCCTCCGACGCCGGATACCGAAAACACTCGGTGCTCAATACCGTGTATATCAAAGACTACTTTAATATAGCGGGATTCCCCGCCACTTATTAAAGCCCACCCGATTTGCGCCGCAGTGACATCTCGGAAAGTCAAGTATTCGCATACGTCGGCATGGTCGAATCCTTGGACTCTGATGTCGGAGTGCCCGCACTTTGGGCATTTAGGCCATTCCATACATTGAATTTTAGCGGTCATATTTGAACCATGGCTTGTCGTGTAGTCCGGTGTCCCAATCGTCTTCGAAGTTACCATTTCGAGCTGCACCGGTCAACGCTCTTCGCACTTTTTGGCGAACCGAGTTTTCTCCGTAGCGCGTCATTTTCTTGGCTTTACGTCCAGGTTTGGCGTATTCGTGGCAGTACATTGGCGCTATAGTTAGCGGCCGGTCTCCGGCGAGTTGACGCACTGCGTCTCTGCGCATGTGCCAAGGCCTGATGAACCGAAAGAAACAGCAACTAAAATGTCTTCCCGCGGCACCACCATCACCATCTACAATCTCGCACGGATACCCGTAAATCCCATGTACAGTCAGCGCCGCCCATCGGTCGCTCTGGACGAGGTGGTATTTTTCGACATTGCCATCAGTAAATTTACGGGCGATTAGCGATTGTTCATGTCGTAAACGGTATGTCCGACCCATGATTGTCTCCCGCAGCCCCCAAGAACTCTTCCAACGTCATACTCTGATTGTAGTCGGACGTCAACCACATTTTTACCAGAGGCGGGCAGCTGGGGTTTTGTGCGACGCAATTGCGGACGTCTTCGATGCAGTCCGTTGCTAAGAGTGCAAAAACAGTTGCAGGCGCACTTGGATTCCAAGCCAGAGTTCTACGCGTGTGGACGTCAGCGCTGCCAGCTAATTTCTCGTACACCTTCGCCGGGAGTTTCTGGTTTTTTGCGAGTGTCGTTTGTATGGTCCAGACCTTATCGCGCGCCAACTTCATGGCCACCTTGAGCGGCAGATTTGGGTGGGACGTCAGACGGAGTCTAACCTGCCAGTCCTTCGATCCACACAAATACGTCAAAGTCTTTTCTGTCGCGCTCGGATTTGAAGCCACGTCCGCCTGGATGCGGTTGTATTCAGACGGCATTGTCGCCAAGTCGTGTAGTGCGTCGGTCGGAGTGCTGGCATTAACGGCTACTGCCCGCCGCACATCGAGGTGGTGGCTCCAAGCCAATGCGGCCAACTCCGCTGGAGGTGTGTTGACATCGGCCGCACGCCGGCAGTCGGCGATGAATTGCTGCAAGAAGGCGTCCTGTTCTACTGGCCCAACAGGCATTTTGCTTCCTTCTTTCCGATGCCGGCGAGCGCGTCTGCCATCTCGTTGCCCGGCTCGCCGTTATGCCCCTTGACCCACCTGGTATGCACAGAGTACCTAACGCAAATCTCGCGTACATGTGTGGCGAGAGCCACGTTCTTAGAAGGACTCATGGAGCCGTTAGCCAGACCTAGAGTCACTTGACTGTCCGAAACGAGTTCGATTGTAGGTGACGGTGTCTCCAAAAACGTTGGGTGAAACACCAAAGCTCGGAGACCTTCACGCGCCGCCATAAGCTCGGCGATCCCGTTAGTGCCGCTGACGTGGCCCCCCTTGCCCGCTGTAAGCACTTTGTCGTCATGGACCACCACGTACCCCCACCCGATAGGTTTGCCTCCACCGGCCCCGCTGGAGCCGTCCGCGTACACCGTGAAGTGGTTGGTGGACATTGGTTTTACGCCGGCTTGAGTTGTGACTCTTCGTAGCGGAATTGTTGTCCGTTGTCGAGCTCGACCATGTGACTAACGGCATGTTTGGCTGCAATTGGCGGGCCTCTAACAGCCAGCACAACATCCACGACTACGCCGTGGGTTACGGCCATGCCGTGGAAAATGGGGGCAACTACCCGGTCGCCTACTTGGAACTTGTGATCGATGGTTGTCTGATACATGTTAATCCTGGAAGTAATGTGGGGAAACGCAGTCAACAACAAGCGTGAGTTCTCCTTGCCAATACGGCACTATCGTTTTGTCGTGCCGCTCCACATCGTACCGCATCCTACCTTGGTTCGGCATCCTCATCACGACGCCTTGTCGGGTTTCATCAAAAAACTTGAATTCAACCACATCGCCGACTTTGAACTTCAACCATCGGACGACCTCGGTGCTATCTAGACTTTTGCGGGCACCACAGGCGTCTACGACACCATACCGAACCCGCCTACATCCCTTCAGCACCCACATGTCTACTCGCTGAACTTCAAGGCGGGTGTGCGGCGAATCGATGTGTGCGACGGCTGTTCCGGCCTCGAAGTAACTTACTGAGTTTATGTCCATTGATTTAATCCTGGAAGTAGTGTGGGGAAACGTAGTCGGCGGGCGGCTTGCGGGCGGTTAGTTCCCATTCCGCGTATTCGTACCCACGCCAGCTGGTGAGGTTCAGAACCCAGTAAGTCCACGTTAGCGACCTCGGGCCAAGGTGAGTCGTCTTGGATGTAGCGGCGCGCACGAGACCCTCCCCGCCTCCAGGGGTTATGACTCTTTCGCCGAGCTCGAATTTGTTGTCTTGGTTAATCTTGGACCAGATTGAAGATGTCATTGATTTAATCCTGGAAGTAGTGTGGGGAAACGTAGTCGGCGGGAGTCAGCTCTTCTTCGAAGAAGTATACTGAGTAGCCATTGTCGAGCCGAACAAGGTACCGTTCATCCGCGGTCCTGGCGCGCGTAACTGTGCCGCCGATCCAATTGCCGAAGTATGACTTGAATTGAATTCGGTCACCAACCTTGAACTTCGAGTACGGCTCAACATCCTTGGCGTATAGTGTACGGCAGCACTGGAGCGGAGCGTCTTTGTCGCAACTAGGATCGAGTAGACTATACAGCACTGATACGTCGTTTTGTGTCACGTGGACGTCTACGGCCCGGACCTCGTAGGGGAACTTAGGGTCGTCCGTGGACACAACGAGAGTGCCGACATTAAAAACATTGGGAAGGGTGCGAGTCATTGTCAATCCTGGAAGTAATGTGGGGAGTCGTGGTCGACATCTGAAAAGGGATTCAGGAATCCTTCGGGGTGGCTGGCACTAGTCGGCCCTCACTCATTGTAATGGGACTACAGCCGTCAAACAAGACTCGATAGAATACCTCGCGCGCCGATAGAAAGATGCGAGGGTGGATGGAATCGACCACGCCGCAGGCTGGGTAGCCCTTAGCCTTGACCCTGTCCCCGATTTCAAATTGACACTTGATGTTGATGTCCATGGTCTAATCCTGAAAGTAGTGGGGCGAGTCGTAGAAACTCTTGAGTTTAAAATATTCCGGCGGAATCAACAGAGCCTCGCTGAAACCCAATGAGGCAATGCGATAGCGGTACGTATACTTGCGCCCAGACTTGCGCGAGCGCAAATAGCGCCGGACTGCAATAATTGTACCACATCGTCCGTTGCTCCACTGTACTTCATCTCCTATGTTGTATTTGGTTCTCATAGTTCCCTCAATTCAATACGACTTTATTTGGATTACGGCTCTTTTGCACCGTCGCGGCGTTTTTGAGCTCCGCCTGGATTTGTGCTTGAGCGCGCTTCAGCTTCGGCAAAATCTCTAGCACGGTTTCGCGCGCCACACCAGGAAAATCGTCGTCTAACACAACCATGTCGGCCAACCTCGCGTAGTAATTGAAGCGTTCCGCATTGAGCGCCATCTTAGTGCGCCCCATTCCCTCCTCGGCTAGCACTCGTGCCACCACCATGGGCGTGTTGCGATCATTATAATCGTCCGTGAGCTTCATGATGGCAGCAAGGACGCCGTCTAGGTTAGTGGGGGACTCTACCATCCACAAGAGTTGCTGAGCGACCTTGCGGGTGTGGTCAATCTTCAAAAGCAGTTCCAGCGCTTCAATCTGCACAATCGACAAATCAGGTGAGCGAATCAAAGCATTTCCGGCCTGTTAAGGCTCGGCTCCTAGGTTAAGGGCTTGATGCTTCAAGCCGCGTTGCAAGATGTTTATCGCGGAGTTCACGTCCCTGTCAAGGGACGCCCCGCAATCACACACCCATTCACGCTTATTCAAACCCGCCAATCCTTTCGGACCGGTCTTTAGACCGCAAATGTGACAGGTTTGCGTGGTAAAACTCTCGTCGACTTCTACATATGTTGCGCCGTTCCTAATGGACTTGTAACGCAACATGTTTCTGAAGCTAGACCACCCTGCATCAAGAACCGACTTGGCGAGTTTGGTCTTAGACAATGTGCTTGATGAAACGTCTCCTACGAAAATGTGGTTGTACTTCTTCGTTACGTCGTTGGACAACTTATGGTGGAAATCCTTGCGGACATCTTTGATCTTTTGGTGAATTTTACGGACTTGCTTGCGTTTGTTGGCTCGTTGAGCGACAGCGAGCTTACGAGCGTACTTCGATAAGATCCGGGGATTGGCGATTTTAGTGCCATCGGAAAACGTAGCAAAGTCCTTGAGACCGAGGTCGATGCCGACCGAAGAAGCGCCTTCGCGTTTGGAGACGACAGGCACCTCTACGATGATGTTCAAAAACCACCGACCTTGTGAGTCTTGGCTGAAGTTGGAGCCGAACAAAATCTTCGCTTCCGGTGGAAGTGGACGGTCTAAAAACACTCGAAAGACGCGTCCCATGAAAACGAAGTCGCCGTCACGATATCTCAACGAGACTCCATTTGTTGGAATCCAACCTAAACTTTTTCGCCCCCGCCATCTCAACCAAGGCTTTTTGTGTTGCGTGCGGCTTTGCGTGTATCTACGCGCTATCGCCTGGATTGCCTCTGAACGCAACCCAAGCATTTTTGAGCTACCCGCCGTAAGATGGTTTAAATCGAACTCACCTAGCCATTTGCGATGTGCCTTAACCGCCTGACGCTGGACATCATTGCAATAATTCCAAACAAAGTTGACCTTACGGGAGAGTTCGTTAAGGAACCCTCCGTAAGACTTGACTCTGTAGTGGTAGGTGAGTTGCATCGGTAAGAATGATTATACCATAAGAAGGCCCACTAGGTCTCTTCTTGGGCGTCAGCGCGGCGGCAGCGGCCTACACAGCTAGCCTCCCGAGTCAATGGAGCGAATCATTTTTGACCCCTTCGAGTGTATTTGGCTGTGCTGATGGTTCCATCTCGGTTGGAGTATACCACTTTCTTGACTCCGTATCTACGCATATATGCTTCGCACTCACTACACGGTTTGGCTGAGGTCAGCGTTTGCTTGGACGTCGTGAAGCGCAACGACAAAACTTTAACCCCCGACCTTTCCGACGGCCACAATTGCTCCAAAGCTCGCACTTCGGCGTGGTGGCTTGCTTGGTTGCACTCCATTGCTAGAATCACCCCACCACGCATTACGACGGCTACATGGCAAAAGGACGAATGATTACTCTCAGCGGCGATTTTACGGAGGATGTTGAATGACACGGGCAGGCGCATATGAAACGTATGCCTGACTCAGCGACTGGAGTCAACAGCATTTAGAAATTCTTCGAGAGACATTTGACCATACGCGGTTTGCAGCCACAACTTCACAGCAGGTGGGGTGTTGGGGTTATTGAAGACGGCATGTCGGACGCTTGGATCTTCGTGCGTCGCAAAAGACGCCAACTCAGCACTCTCGGTGGAATACATACTTGCGACCAGCGACTCGTATTCACGTAACTCAAGTATACTGTTTACTTCGGCGAGGGTGAGCATTTAGTTCTCCGAGTTCGCAGCTTTAAGGAATTCTTCGAGAGATATGGTTTTGCGGTAGTCAGACTGTAGCCATAGTCTAACAGAGGGTGGTGTGTTGGGGTTGCGTCCGACCTCCTCCCATACGGTTTCATCGTCGTCTACCGCCAACCGTGTCAAGGTGGATGTCGACGCATTCCTGTTGCCGGCTACAGCCCAACGGATGGAGCTATCGGCACTGTCCGCAAGACGATCTAGATCTTCTGCGGACGCATATACGGAGCAGGCTGTGACAAAGTCGCGGTCGTTCATGCTTGCGTCGATCCACATGAGCTAGTCCCCAGAGTCAATGGAGCGGGTCAAGTGGTATGTGTACCCATCTGGAGACGCGCTTTGTTGAAAACTTTGGCCGTCCCAAATCAGCTCTTCATAATCCAAGAAAGACCCGATGGCGGCCAACGGCACAGTCTCAAAGAACTTGATCGTCCGGGTCTGCCGGAGGTAACATCCTCGATTTGTTTTGGTGATCCACCAGGTGTCGACCTCCAACAATTGACGCTCAATATATTCCATCGCCGCCTTAGCTCCGTCGACCCAGCCTCGGGGCGAGAGTTTTTCTCCTGCCATCAATCTCGCATTGGCTGTGAAGTTGGATTCTTGCGTCGGATCCATGACGACGGCGAGGTCTCGGATTTCGGCGTAAAGTTTGCGGAGGCGGTCGTTGTTGTTGTCCATGAGAAACGTATAACACGTTCGATTCGGTGTTGCAAAGGTGTTGACCTCATGGTGTCTGAATGGTATAAGTCGAATATGACATGCATCGTAGGTAGGACGGATGGGAAAATAGTGACGATCGCCGGCGATAGCGCTGGAATCAGTTCTGATTACAGTTTGACCCAGCGAGCCGACCGTAAAGTCTTCACGGTTGGAGATTTTGCGTTTGGTGGCACATCGTCGTTTCGGATGCTTCAGGTCCTACAATACTCCTTTAAGGCTCCCAAGATCCCAGAGAGGGGCGATCTCTTTAAATACATGGCTACGTCTTTTGTGAATTCCATTAGGAATACCTTTGCGCGACTTGGGGTCTCAGCCAACGTTAACGGTGTAGAGTCTGGCGGGACATTTCTGGTCGGCATCCGAGGTCGTCTGTTCCGCGTCGAAAGCGACTACCAGGTGGGGGAATCTATACACGCATTCGACGCTGTAGGCTGTGGGGGCGGCATAGCTCTAGGGGCTCTGATGTCTCTTCCACCGACATTATCGGATAGGGAGGCTTGTCTAGCAGCCCTGAGGGCGTCTGAGACGTTCTCGGCCGGAGTGAGAGGGCCGTTCCACGTGGTTTGTAGTGGAGGTTAACTTCAGAGTGTGGTATCATAGCTTCAAGTCGTCAAACCAAGGGGTGTCATTAATGATTTCAAATTCTGCCGTTGAGTTTACAGTTGATGTCAAGGGGGAGCTTACGGGACAAGTTTTTCAGGGTGTTTTCAAGGCCCGCCCACTTCTCAGTCATCGCGCCAAGTTGGACATGGACAAGATGAGGCGGTCGCTGATGGGGGATAAGCCCGAGGAGGCGTCTGTGGTTACCATCAATACCGCGGCGTCCCTTAGTTACATTTTCCACCACCTTGAGTCGGCCCCTGCGTGGTGGCGTGAATCCAACAATGGCCTCGATTTGGTAGATGTCGCCCCTGTAAATGCGGTGTATGAGGCGATTCTAGCGCTTGAAGAGAAGGTCTACGCCGACATCAAGAAGGCCGGCGAAGCCGCTGCTACTGCACTGACGCCCAAGAAGTAATCCAATGGACCTTTTGACCGCCATACAGCTTGCATCGATGAAGGCGGCTGAGCAGCCGGACCACTCGGCTTGCCTCAGGCGTGTTTTTAGGTCCTACTCCAAAACGTTCCACACGCCCCTGCATACCGTAGAGGAACTCCCGGTGGAGGTGGTGCTTACAGCGTACTACGAGGAACTTTACTCGGAAATGGACCCGAAGGACCGCGAACTCGAAATCGCAGCCCTGTTAGAGACAGAAGAGCAACGTAAATCTCGTGTCGCCAAGAAGGACTCCGACGCCGCTGCTGTGAGTTCGATTCTGAATGACGCCGCCCTACTTGAGGCCATTAAGGTGGTCGGCAAGAAGAAGACGGCGCCAAAGATCGGGGATCCACAAAAAGTGGATCCCACACCCGGGGCTGACGGGACCCCGAGCAAATCGACGTTGAGTCTAATGCGCGAGATCCCCCCGGATATCGCTATGATTTTTGGTGAGTGATTATGGACGTCATGAAACCTAATTCTCTGGCCATCAAAGCTCCGTGGTTAGAGCTAGAGTGGCTGAAGGGTCAATCTTAAAATCATGTCAGACCAGCGCGATATTCGCTTTAAGTTCGCCGTAGACGCTCAGAGCATGGGCAGCGTCGAGCGCGCCCTCGATCAGCTGATCAGGAAATCACAGGAACTCGCCAAATCCCTCAACTCCGTCTCGATCGGTGGCGCGGGCGGCGGATTGCTGTCGGGCAAGGTGGGCAAATCCGGTTCAGGTCCAAGTAAACCCGGTGGTGGCCCCCAGTCGCAGACCTCTTTCGTCGGAGTGATGGCTAGCCAGGCTTCGGCGTTCCAGAAATTAGCTCAAGATTCAACTAGTTCGATGCGGGCTATGGGCGACTCCGTATCACGCGGAGTCTCCAGTCAGCAATCCGAGATCAACCGCCTCAAGAATTCCCTAGACGATCTGGCTAAGACATACGTACGTGCCGGTAACGCCGCGGGCACTTTGTCTTCAAAGACGATGCCGAGCGCCGCACGGGCGGGCTATTTTAGTCCAGCCGGAACCGGTCTCCTCCCGGGTATTCCTTACCCCACAGCCGGCGGTGGCATGACTGGTATGTTCTCGCCAGTCAACTTTACCATGCAAAACCAGGCCCAAGGTATGGCCGCACTCATGGGGCAAATGGGCGCACAAGGCGGCTTCGCTGGCGGTGCCGGACTCGGCGGGCTATTTGCAGGTGCCCGTGGCGGACTCAACGCTATCGGTGGCGCGTCTTTGCCCGCCGGAGCGCAGCAAGCCCTATCGATGCTCCCGGGTGGGGCTTTGATGGCTCGCATGGCAAACCCGGCGACAGCTCTTGCTATGGCTGGGGTGTGGGCCGCTACCAGCGCAGCAAGGGGTGTCTACGACGCCCCCATATTCGAGTCGCGGATCACTGGAGACATCGTAAGCGGACGAGACTCGTACGCCCGCAAACTCCGTGTAGGGGACACGTCGGATATGCGTGCGTTGGCGCGCATCCAAGCAGACCCGGTCAAGCGCGCCAATATGGAGGCCATGCAAGGCACAGGTGGGGCGGGTCTGTTTTCTACTATGTGGGAGGGGAAAGATGCTGGGTATGGTAAGTGGACCAACCGCGCAGCCATGGTCGCGCTGGGGCCACTGGCGCTCCTTAACTCCCCGACAGCAATGAGGGAGGCAGGTATTCGTGGAGGGGCGGCATGGGAAGCGGGCTCGGGCGGACACTTCGCGACGGCCTTTAACGCACTGACCGGCGACCGGACAAACCCGATAATCGGCAAGCAAACGGACGCTGCCTTAAAGGAAACAATTAATGCGGAAATCCGAGCCGAAGGCCTACGAGATGAAATCATTGCGGAAGGCTATGCCAACGCCCGAAGTAGCGTAGGGTTCCAGCGTGCTATGGGGATTGGATCCGGCCGTAAGCGCGATAAAACAGGTAAGCCTATAGCGGGCACGTACGTAAGCAACGCCGAAATATTTGCGGCGAATTACAACATGTTCTCGCAAGAAGAACTGGTAGCAGCCTCGACTGGGATTACCGCGGCCGGTGGTCGTAGATCCCGTTTCGGCAAAGAGGGAATGTTTGACTCGGTCCTACAAGCTACTGCAGCACAGATGACTGGGATGGCTCACTTCGGCGGCGTGTTTGGCCGTGAAGGTGGCACGCGCGGTCGCGACATGACCGACATTGCCCGGACTCTCGCTGCCCAATCCGACGTAGGGACCGCGAGTCTGATTTCCGATTACGCCGCCAAGCAGCAAGATCAAATGTTGATGGCGAACGCGGTCGGCGCCGGCACACTCGGGGTTTTGAGTTATGGAACCGACGCGCCTGCTGGAGCTTTGGTGGCCCGTCAGAACATCCTAGGAATGGCGTCGATGGACAAGGTCTACTCCGGCGACCGTGACGCATGGCAAAAGGCGGCCAATCTCAGCGCTGTCATATCCGCCGCGCCAGGGGCCAACTACTACGCGCAGCAATGGATGGCGACCAACCTGAAGGCCGCCAGGGTTGCCGAACTCGAAGCCGGACGACCTCTGACAGAAGAGGAGCGAGGCAATTTCCCAGGCATGAGCGAAGAAGAGGCTCGCCAGCAACTCGTTACCGCCGGTCGCGGCATCCGACAAACCTCTGCGTATCGCGTAGCCACGACCGGATTTACTCCGGGCTCAAAACAGCAAAAATGGGCCGAAGCCATGCAAAAGCCCGGATTTATTGCTTCCGATGCGGCGCTCAAAATGTTCGGCGGCGAGGACATGAAGTGGTCAGATGCCGAACGAGAAGAGTACTTCCAGGTCGCAGGTCTCGTGCGCAGCAAGCAAACTGGAGAAGGCTACGCAGCGTCCAAGGGTGCTGTTCGCGACGAGTTTGCTCTCGGAACAGAAGCTGTAAAAGGCAAGGGCGTCGGCGACACATCCGCAGGATCGCGCGCTGCCCTCGAGCTCAAAACCGAAGCTGAAGTCAAAAAGAAGGACTTGGCCCAGCAAGACGCCTTTACTGAAGAAACAGACAGGCAGAAAAAAGAGTTAGCTACCGCATACCAGAGTCTACTAGGACAGTCCGGCAATATCGCCGCTGTTTCTAAATCTATCGCCGAAATTCTCTTGCGACACGCCAAAGAATTAACCGCCATTGAGAAGGCGTTTGGACCCGCAAAAGCCGGAGCTCCCTCCGGAAAAACCGTTACGTTTCAACCAAAACAATGACCGCCCCCAGCTACGACCTAGTCAAAGAGTTTACCGACCAAACTACACCAGACTACATCTCTACCAGTCCGTTTTGGGTGATGGCGATCGTCCGTTGGGCGCAGCCCCTCACGTTCTCTCGCAGCAAGCTGTTGACGCACGACGCAGACGTCCAGTTTGACGCCAGTGTCGAGTCGTTGATCCGAGAAAAAGAAGTGTTGGTTGTATCGGATGATATTCTGTCGATGTCTATCTCATCTTCGAAGAATTCATACACGCCCACAATGTCCGTCACCTTCGCTGGCGGAGACATCAATTATTTGGCAGAAATCCAGCCGAACGACTGGGTTATGGCTTGGATCGTCAATGATGAGTCCAAAGGTAAAGCGCTGTTCGACCGGATTCTGGAGCTGAAGCCATGTAACCTGTTCGATGACGGCCTTAAATTCATCGGCCGCGTTCAAACCATCTTCCAGGACATCAATCAAACCGGAGACGGCAAGCGAACCGTGCGGTACGACATGACGGCTGTCGGCAACAAAGAGTTCGACTCCAAGGTCTATTACGACCCGCAACTCAAGACAGAAGAGCCGAGCATCGGACAATTCCTGTTGGAACTCAACCTCCAACTCAAAGACATTCTGGCGGTTTCGTCAACGGACGTAGGTATTTCTGGGGTGCTGGCGATCCAACGGATCCTTGAAGTGCTATTGGGCCGAGGTATTCCTCCGTTCCACGCTGCCAAAGGCGGAGTCCAAATCGTTACCGGAGCCACTGCCACGGAAACGGCACCATACGCATACGTCATGCCGAAATCGGTACTACGTTTGACCGGACGTGTAGCAGCTTCCAAGCCAGTCCCGTCAGTAGCGGATTTGATGGAACTAAATTTAGGGGTACAACATTACCCAGGCGGGACTACTCCGGAAGAAATCTTTTCCCCACAAGGCGCTCTCGGATCTCCTACGTCGTACCGGCTACTCAACAACGACATGCTGTCAACATTTATGCCGTTGCCGATTGCTTTTAATGACAAGACGGTGTGGTCGCTCATACATGAATTTTTGAACCCAGCCGTCAATGAGATGTACACGACGCTCCGACTCAACGCCGATGGCGATGTAGTTCCCACGTTGATTGTCCGGGCTCTGCCGCTGTCCACACCATACATGACGCAAAACGCTCCGCCAAACATACGCCCTCACATCACAGGGTTCCTTGAGTTGCCGAGGTGGGTGGCGGACCCGATTCTCATCCAAAACATCAAAGTCGGGAAGTCGGATACGCTGCGCACGAATTTCGTACACATTTATGGTAGCAGCCTCGCCGGCAACGTCATGGACAACACCATGGGCCCGGTACGCTTCCATCCCAAGCGTGACGATCAAGACATCAAGCGCAGCGGGTTGAGCACTTACATCCAGACCGTAGCCTCCAGCGTCACCTCAACCATCGAAGAGCCGGGTATGTGGATGGAGATCGCCACGGACTTTTTGATGGGACAGCAATTCACTCTGTCCGGTTCGTGCGTACTGAAGCGCGGTACGGGATTGCCGATTTGTGTCGGCGACAACTTCGAGACCGATGGTGTCGTATACCACATCGAAAGTGTCACGCACACATGCGGACTGACTGGTACAGGAAAGCACTTCGAGACGCGATTGACTTTGACAAACGGTATTCGTAGCGATGTCACGACCACCAAAACATCCGGCGCGACCCGCCGAAATGTCACTGAGACGTGGGTGGCCGGCGACAAGGTTCGAGTCAAAACTCAGTCAGGCGATTACCTTGAGTCCAATCCGGAGCTCATGTTGTATTCTGGTGTAAGGCCAACAGACAACATCGGCTACGCACCCCCGCAAACAGTGGATTCGCACTACCCGTCCAGCTTAAGCAATTCAGAAGATCCGTACGGAGACGATTCGTCGCACACCGTTTTGAGAAATTCGGAGAACCCATATGGAATTAAGTGACGGCACTGTAATCCCATCTTACCTAGTCCCCGTGCAAGGGCAAGTAGTCCGAAGTCAGCAATTTGACAACACGGCTCTACGTGTGGGTGAAATAGAAGAAATCATCTATTCGACCTCGAAGCAGTCCATGTCGAAGACTGCTATTGAATACCGTGTAGCGGTAATGACTCGAGATTCCGGTGGTGCTGTAGCGACGGTGTCATATCCGAATTGTCGTATAGCGAATTTGTTCGGCGGTGGTGCCGATACATTTAGTTACACTTTGCGTGCCAGGGTAGTCGACCCGCAAACCCACAAGATCACCTCCAACGGCTCCAAGGTGCTGATTTTGTGCATCAATGGGCAATCACAGCAAGCTTTCATCATAGGTGGAATCCCAGATTCCCCGCCAGTTGCCAAGGAATCCGATGGACACAACCTGTTCGCCGAGTTCAACGGCACGAGCTGTACAATCGACTCTGAAGGGGCGCTGCAATTCCAGTTTCGCGGGGCTACTGATGCAACTAATAAGTTGTTGGGTAGCGCCAAAGAAGAAAACTCTAACAGTTTCTTGCAAATGCTTTCAGACGGCGGAATCAAGGCTGGCACGAAAGACTCGGCACAATACATCTTCTTGAACCACGCAGACAAGAAACTTGAACTCCAAGCTGATGAAGCGTGG
>Ga0316631_10000013_pt1 | contig 31179 bp, 47 predicted proteins | sample OWC_May_M1_C1_D3_FD_207672 | JGI IMG/M metagenome (GOLD analysis project Ga0316631, IMG submission 207672) | Wetland soil microbial communities from Old Woman Creek delta, Ohio, United States - OWC_May_M1_C1_D3_A | ecosystem: Environmental > Terrestrial > Soil > Wetlands | place: USA: Ohio... | reverse complement strand
TCCTATGCCTAACCGTAGGCCTTATAATATCTACCCATGGAAAGAAATGGAGGTTGGGGATTCTTTCCTTTTGGTGCCCAAAGATGGTGAAAGCCTTAGGGGTTTGATGCGCCGTATCAACCCGCAGGCACTGAATGCCAAAAAGCGTCTTGGCCGGACCTTTACTTGTCGCACCGTAGAAAACGGCGTCAGGGTCTGGCGCGTCGCCTAGAAAAACCTACACTGTAAGGGCTGGGATGGTCCTGGCCCTTGCACCTAACCCCAAGGAGGGTAACTTGACTAACACGAAGGAAACCACAATCAAGGTTGTCCGTGATGAGCGCGGGCGATTCACGAAGGCCGATCCCACGCCGCGCCCGTTCAAGGTTGGGGATGTGGTGAGGATGAGTGCGGCCGGGAAACGCCATTGGGCACATTATTACGATAACCCGCATGATGGTATCGGGGTAATCGAACGGGTTAGCCCATTGGGTCAACTCGGGACGCGCGTAAAATGGAATAATGGTCATTATAACTCATACGAAATTAATGAGTTAGAACTCGTCCCCTCAGCCCCAAAGCAGATGAAGAAGCCGGAAGCGAAGAAGGAAGAGGCGCCGAAGTTCAAGGCGGGGGATACCGTGGAAGGGCTTGGTTATAATTACCCCACACGTTATGTCGGGAAATTCCTGGGATACCATGATACACATAAGGATGCTGGGAAGATCGAAGACCCCGGCTCCGGCCCGTGGTATGTCAAAGCTGACACCATCAAGTTGGTGGAACCTGCTCCGGTTTTCACCATCCAGCCCGAAGCCGAAGCCGCCTTTGTCGCTCTTGCCAAGGCCCTCGGATATCAGGTGAAGAAGGTATGAGCAACGTCCGTTCGGCAGCGATGCGCGATCTAGCCCAAGAGGTAGAAAACTGCCAATTCTGCGGAAGCTGGGCCAAGGACCGCATTGTGTTATGCCACCCGAACGGGCTGCGCTACGGGAAGGGCATTGGCCTCAAATCTCACGATCTTGGGGCCTACCTCTGCCCGGAGTGCCATGACCGGCTGGACGGACGGGCCGGGAGCCTGACCCGCCACGAGAAAGACTGCATGTTCCTGGAGTCATTCTACGCTTCGATGCTCTGGTTATTCCAGGAAGGGCATGTGAGGGTGATCCGGTGAGTAAATCCGTGTTCATCATCCAGCCCGCTCCTCACCCAAGCCGACGATTGGCCCTAGAAGCCGTCCAGGCGGCCCAGGAAGGCCAGGTCATCACAATCCAGGACCCAACACGCGGCCTGACCCAAAACGCGGCTCAGTGGCCCATTCTGAACGAAATAGCCCAGGATTTCAAATGGGTCATCAACGGGCAATGGGTCAAGATGAGCCCGGAGGAGTGGAAGAACCTGCTGACTTCGGCATTCCGCAAGGAAACGTCCCAAGTGGCTCAAGGATGGGAGGGCGGTATCTGCCTAATTGGCCACCGGACCCGCGAATTCAGCGTCAAGGAATTCAGCGAATGGCTGGACTTCCTCAAGGCAGCACATGAGCAGTTGAAAATTCAGCAGCCGAGGGAAGAATAATGTTTGTAGAAGCAGCCGTTGCGCAAGCTGCCTACAACATGGCTGCATTTGAATTTCAAAAGAAGATGTATGAAGAGAGCTGCAACCGAGAATGCGGTTACTGCGGGCGCAAGGCAAAGGATCAGAAACCAGGCCGGAAATCCTGCGATGGTTGCGGAGCGCCGCGATGAAATGCACCAAACCCCCATACAGCCAAGCCAAAGCGTATGAGTTGAAGCGCAGGCGGGAGCATGAGGTTAGGGGACTGGACCTGCGGCCCTATTATTGCCCATTCTGCGGCTATTGGCACCTTACGAGTCAGGAATACCAGGAAAACAAGAAAGGCAAGAACTTATGAGCCGGGATGACGAACCATCCCGCTTCTTCATGGTCGCCTGGATATCAGCCATCCTCCTGATACTTCTAGGCTGCATATTCTGGGGATGGATCAAAAAGGGGTTCCGATGAATGCCAAGACAAAAGACTACGGCCCGTGCCTCCTCGCTGGGGTCTGGCTTGTGAGCGCCATTGTGAAGCCGGGGTTCTACACCATTGCCTCGGCTGCCGTTGTGTCACTCCTGAGCCTCCAGCTTTGGCTTGAGTGGCACCGGGAGGCGTTCAAGTGACCGCACACTGGGCAAGACAAACCTACACCAAGCGAGAGCGCCGGAAGTTTGGCCGGATGGTCAGGAAGCAGAATCAGGCTAGGACGGGGAGGACGCATGGGTAAGGCGGGCCGCCCCTCGAAGCTGGATGACAGGCAATGGGCCGAAGCCGCCCGTAAGCTGGCCGCTGGGGAATCATACGCCAAAGTCGCAAAGGACATGAAGGTAGCCAAATCTACTCTTGTAGGGCGGTTTTCTGACCGGATGGAAACTATCAAAGACGTAGCAGAGAGGCTAGCAACTGCGGAATCAGATTTTGACCGTATGCCGATTACTGACCGAATATCGGTCCGAACGCTCGCCGATCATCTAAAAGGCCTTACGAATCAACTAGTTGAGACGGCCAGAATTCAGGGGGAGACGGCTCGGATCATGGCGAAGCACGGGCTCAGGGCGGCGCAGGAGATTCAGCCTGGCTCAACCGCTGAGGATATGCGAACCGTGGCCGCCTGCACTGAGCTGGCGAACAAGGCGGGGCAGATGGGGATGGGGTTGCTCACGGCCGGGAAGGGCCTCAAGGAGCCCGGAAGAGACGATGCGGCCCCTGTGTCACTCAATATCCTCCCGGTGAAGCCTAATGGGTAGCCAGGACGTCAACATCGAGATCCCAGCCAAGCTGGCCGGGCCACTGTTCACCCCACACCGATACAAGGTGATCAAGGGCGGGCGCGGCTCGGCTAAGTCTTGGTCTGTGGGTAGAGTATTGCCAGCGTTGGGGTTGCAGTCGAAGAAGCGCATTCTATGCGCCCGTGAGGTTCAGAAGAGCATCAAGGATTCGTCGTATAAACTGATCCTGGATCAGATCGAATTGCTTGGAATGTCAAGCTATTACGACGTGCTGAAAACAGAAATAAAGGGGCATAACGGGACAGAGTTCATTTTCCAGGGGCTCGGCAACCTCACAAGTGAGTCAATCAAGAGTTTTGAAGGTATCGACATCGTGTGGGTTGAGGAAGCACATACTGTAAGTGATAGAAGCTGGGAGTTATTGATCCCGACAATTCGCAAGGCTGGCTCGGAAATCTGGATTACCTACAATCCGGATGAGGAAACGGACCCGGTTGACGTGCGGTTCGTGAAGCATTCCCCGCCTGATTGTGTTGTGGTGGAGATGAACTGGCAGGATAATCCGTGGTTCCCGGACGTATTGAAGAAGGAAAAGGATTACCTCTACCAAGTGGACCCGGACACAGCCCACCACGTTTGGGGGGGTGGTTATCGTCGTGTGAGCGATGCCCAGATCCTCCGTGGCCGCTGGAAGGTCCGCGAGTTTACGCCGGTCGAGGGGCTGTGGGATGGCCCCTACCACGGGATTGACTTCGGGTTCAGCCAGGACGCTGGCACGATGATCCGTATGTGGATCTGGGAGGGCGATCTCTACATCGAGTATGAAGCCGCTGGGCTTGAAGTGGACACGGATGATCTGCCTGCCCTGTGGGATGAGATCCCAGGCGCTAGGAATTACATCGCGCGGGCTGACTCAAGCCGACCCGAGACGATCAGCGCAGTCAGACGGGCCGGATACAACCGAGTAGTAGCGTGTGAGAAGTGGAAGGGCTGCGAAGAGGACGGCATTGACCACCTCCGGACCTACAAGAACATAATTATCCACCCGCGCTGCAAGTTGGCCCAGGAAGAGGCGAAGAACTGGAGTTGGAAGAAGGACCGCTTGACCGGCGACATTCTCCGCACTACGACTGGGAAGTTCGATAACACTTGGGCGGCTGCCCGTTACGGCCTTGAGCCGATCATCAAGTTTGGGCTGAAGAACAAGGTAGAGGTTCAGGAAGAGGACGATTTCGAGGCCATGCTTGCGCGGCGTGGCAGGATGACCGATAATAGCTGGATGGGGTGAGAGATGAGGCTTGAGGAACTGAAGGAATGGGCTAATGACCCAAACCGCTATGCACATTGGATGACCTACCATAAGGATGTGATGGTAGAACTAGCCCCCAAGATCCTAGCCGTGCTGGAGGCGGCGATTCAAGCCGAGAACGATTCACAGACAGAAGAGCTAGGACATTTGATCCAGCTTCCCCAGGAATTTACTAATGCCATTGAAGCATTCAGCGCCGCGCTGGAGAAGCTGTGAACACTTGGGCCGATAAGATTCTAGACATTGCATTCTGGATCGGATTGCCGATCATGCATCTGGTCGAAGGTCACCCGAAGAAATGGGTTCGGCTCCTCGGCGTGTTGCTCACTATCCCACTTGCACCATTGACAATCACCATCGCGGCCCCGCTTCTAGCCGTGGGAGCGCTTTTGTCGATGGTCGATCTGTGACCGACTTCCTCACCACCTTCCTGGCCTCAATCCTCCATGAGCAGGGCGTGGCAAACGCGGCTGAGGTGGCAGCAAGGGCCGCTGCTGACCTTCGGCGGTCTCAGATGGTTGACGAACACAGAATCACGCTAGCAGCCATCCATGCCGATCCATGCCGGGATTACAAGCTCGCCATGCGGCATCATAGGGTTTGTATGGCGACAGTTTACAAGGCGTGGAAGATGAAAACCCCTTGACGGGGAAGTGGCACGGCCTAGAATGGTCATGTTGAGTTGATCTTTGAAATCGCTGGATGCAGGCGGAAGCGGGCCCATCACCCGCCCCAGGTGCAAGGGGAGATACACGGCTAGGGATGTTGGCTGGATGATAACCAGACGCTCAAACCCTAGTGGCCCTCATTCATTGGCCTTAAAAGCAATGCACCATCCAGCAAACCAATACCGGATGCCTGTGCCAAGACGTGTAAACGCCGAGGCTCGATAACGAAAGTGCAGGCCATCAAAAAATAGTGGCGTTCGCAAAATGATGGGCCACCATCCGGTTTCAATTCCCTGGGCGGCGTGGAAGCCAATGCGGAATACGGGGCCAGAGACCGGCGCAGAGCCGGGCTGTGAAGGCTACGATGAGAAAGCACCCTAATGCCGTTGAGACACGCAGATGAAGCCCGTCATGTGGCCCATTTCTAGGGTGGAGGGGTCGGGATCAAGTGCCAGCTATGCCAAGTGCCACTTGGTAACGCCACATCGCCTCAGTAGCGCGAGGCCCCAGGGATTCATTGCAATGGAAGGCCCCTTAACCGGGGCCTTTTTTATTCTACGCACGTATAACGGAGTTGCCTAACACTGAGGTGCCGGGCACTACACGGGGGACGAAACCATAATGCTAGGGCTCATCAACTTAGAGGCCCACCTAGACAAACCCCTCCTCAAGTAAGGCCCGGCACATTTCGGTGCCGATGACCCTCACCCTGACATACAGCCAATCCGCGGGCCTCATCACTAACAATGATGGGGCTACTGTTGCGCTGGGCTGGGCGGGCCACGGGCAGGGCCTCAACAACCCCATCATGGAAGACGTCCAGGCCGTTGGCCCCCTGCCCAGGGGGCTTTATCGCGTCGGGAAGTGGCAAAATCATCCTCGGCTTGGCCCGATGTGCGCTCCGCTGACCCAGATTGAGGGCGAGACGTTCGGGCGCTCCGGCTTTTGGGTTCATGGCCCTGCCATCGACCCTCGCCGGACAGGGCAGGAATCCGAGGGGTGCATCGTTATCCCCCGACCTGGCCGCCAAGCGGTTCATGACCTGAACCCTGACCAGATCCAGGTGATCGCATGAACTGGATCGGGCGCGTCCTTTCCCATTATGGAGAGCCCTCAACCAAGCGGCACGTTATGGCGATTGCCGCGATTGTGTTGTGTGGTGTGTTCCTCGGAATTGGCGTTGCCTGCGCTTTCTGGATCAGGAAGAACGGGGACCTTGGCGCGGGTGCGGTTGGCGCTCTGACCTTCTCTGGCGGCCTTGTGGCGACCTTGGCTGGCGTTGCCTACCGGAAGAAGGAAGAAAAGGGCGAGGCGCCGCAATGATTATCCTCTGGCCTTTTCACGTTTTAGTCGCTATGGCGAATGCGCTGCCTGAAATCGTGGCCTCGTTCATCTGGATTTTGGGCCTCGATATCTGCCTTGCATGGTTGATGATGTTGACCGCTCGGCTCTGGCATGTGGTGAAGCCATGAAGCCGAAGCTCTGGCAGATCCTGGCGGCTTTCGGCGCGGCTCTCGTGCTGCTGTGGGGCGTGGTGACAGCCCTGGAATCGTATCACAAGCATCAGGGCTCACAGAATGAAGTGGCGGCCCATCAGCAGGACCAGGAGGCTCAGACCCATGCCAACGCGGCCCAACAGATCCCGGACCATGCGGCGGAACTGGCGGCGGCCCAGAATGACGTGGATCGGGCAGAAGTGGCGCGTCTTAAGCGGCTCTTGGCAGCCAAGCCGCTCGTTCCCCTTCCTGCTACGCCGGGTGCCAATCCAGCCGTCTCGCAGGCTGTGGGTAGTGATAACCGAGATCAGGTTATCGCCGCTCAGGATGTGTTGATTAAGGCCCAGGATACGCAGATCAAGGGATTGAAGATCGCGCTTGCCGATCAGACCGCGAAGTCTGACCAGTGGATGAACGCCTATCAGGACGAACACAAGGCTTTCATGGCCCAGCAGGCCGCCACGAATGCCTGGAAGGACGCGGTAAAGGAATCGCGCTGGAGAGGGCGTATCGAAGGCTTTGCCGCTGGCGTGGCCGTTGGATTTGCAGGAGGCAAGCTGTGACCATTCGGCCTAAGGAAGTTTCCGGGACTTGCCCCGTTTACGGGGAGGGTGAAATGCATGCTGAACGAAGGCAGTTGACGTTTACCGAAGCCATGAACCGTGCGCTTATGTGGATGATCGCGGGGCTGGTTAGCTGGCTCTGTTATTCCACGATGAACATGCAAAAGCAGATGGCCGTAATGATCGAGCGCAGCGATAACGCGCATACCGACATGCTGTTGATGCGCGGGGAACAGCAGAGGCTTGCAGCTACGGATGATGTGGCCGCTTCGCGCATCCGTGCCGTTGAACTAAAGCAAGCCGAGCATGGGTGGAAGTGATGAATTATCCTGACTCGGTTTCCAAGGCAGATCAGAAGATTCTGGAGCGAATCCGGAAGCGGCGTGATCTTGCCTATGAAGCCGAAAAGGAACGGCGTGAGAAGCAGCTCGAAGACTTGCTTTTCTGTGATCCGGATAATCAGTGGCCGGAAGAGGAACGAGCGAAGCGCAAGAAAGCCGGGCGCCCTTGCTTAACGATTGACCGGACCAATCCGTTCATTGACCAGCTCGTGAATGAGGAGCGCCAGAATCGGCCCTCTGCTACTGTGAACCCGATCAATGATGGGGCGGATAAGGACACAGCCGAGATTCTTCAGGGCTACTTCCGTCATGTCGAATTGAATTACAATGCCGATTTCGCTTATGACCGCGCTTCTGAGGCTCAGAAGCGATGCGGATTCGGGTTTATGCGTCTCTTCACGGGTTACATTGATGAGACGACCTTCGATCAGGATATCAAGATCGGTTCCATCCCGAACCCGTTCATGTATTACCTGGACACCAACAGCATTGAGCCGGACGGGTCCGATGCTGAATGGGGTTTTGGTGAGGAAGATTTCGACCGCGAAAAGTTCCGAGAGAAATACCCGAAGGCTGATATCGGAACCGCTGGAACCGCTGAATGGACTTCCATCGGTGATGATGCGCCGGGCTGGGTTGGGCAAAAGGGCGAGACTTTCCGCATCGTGGAATATTACGAGCTTGAAAGGACTCCCATCACGCTTTGCCTTCTTGCCGATGGCCGGTCGGTGGAGAAGGGCAAAACCAAGAAGGGCGATAAAACCGTCAAAGAACGGCCTTCTACCAAAACCACCGTGAAGTGGTATAAGGTTTGCGCTAACGAGATCCTGGAGCGTGGCACCGTCCCGGGCCGGTATATCCCGGTTGTCCCCGTGTATGGCAAGGAACTAATCGTCAACGGCAAGCGTGATTATCGGGGCGTCGTCCGTGGAATGAAGGACGTTCAGCGGATGGTTAACGTCTGGAAATCCGCTCAGACTGAAACCATCGGCCTCGCACCTCGCGCACCCTGGATTGTGGCCTTGGGCTCTATCCCGGAGGGTGATCGGACCTGGAGCACTGCCAACACTCAGAATTATTCGGCCCTGTTCTATCAGGCGTTTGATTCTGAGGGGCGGCCGATGCCTCAGCCTACCCGGAACATCCAGGAACCGGCGATTCAGGCCATCACTATTGCCCTGAAAGACACCGAAGAGGATATGAAGGCTGTGACGGGCATGTATGACCCGTCTCGGGGCGTTGCGGATAGCGCGAACCAGTCTGGAGTAGCAATCAAGAGCCTCCAGAATCAGGGCATGACCGCGAATTTCCATTATTCGGACAATTTCAACCGCTCGCTTCGTCATCTGTGGCGTATCGCGCTTTATATGATCCCGGAAGTTGTGGACGGTGAACGCCTTTTACGGATTGTGGGCATTGACGGGAAACAAAGTCTTGTTCCGGTGAACACTACTGAGGCCATTAAGGACCCCCGGACGGGCCTTGAGAAGATTTATGACCTCACCGCCGGGAAATATGACGTTTCCATCGTCGCTGGGCCTTCTTTCCAGTCCAAGCGGCAGGAAAATGTTGCACAGCTCATCAATCTGGCGAAGATCGCGCCTGCCGTTGCTCAGAATGGCCTGGATATCCTGGTCCGGCAGATGGATTTCCCTGCTGCGGATGAACTCGCTGACCGTGTGACGCCGCCTCAGTTCAAGAAGCCCGAGGAAGGCGGAACCCCGATCCCGCCCCAGGTGCAGCAGCAGATGCAGCAGGCCCAGGAAATGATCCAGGCCCTCACGGCGAAGGTGCATGAGCTTACGGATCAGCTTGAGACGAAGCAGCTTGAGAATCAGGCGAAACTCAGTGCGGCCCAGATCGCTTCGCAGACTGATATCGAGGTTGCTCAGATTCGTGCTGAGGCCCAGATCATCCAGGCCAAGCTCCAGGCTAAGGCCCCGACCGATGACGCGAATAATGACGCTAATGCGGTCCTGGCCCAGCTCACTGAACACGTAATGGACCTCCAGAATCTTGTGTTGGCCCATAACGACATGCTTTCGCAATCTGTGCCCCCTACGCCTCCGGCTGGTGAGCCGAGCGCACCCATGGGGGCCTCTAATCCTCCGGCGATCCCCGCTGGAGAACAACCCGCCCAACCGGGCGTTCAACCCGCTGGCCCCGTTGCCGGTGAAGGAGCAGCGCAATGAGTGAATACCAGCTTCTAGGCCCGCAGAATGACGGCGAACCCGCTGTTGTGACGCCTGAACCTCCCAAGACGGACCCTCCTGAACCCCCGAAGGCTGAAGTCGAGCCTCCGAAGATCGAAGGTGAGCCCGAAAAGAAGGCAGAGGGCGAGGCCCCGAAGGAAGAGGAGAAGCCCCACAAGAAGCCTGGCTCTGTCCGGGCTCGGGAACGTGCTGAGAAGGCCGAAGCTGAGGCCGCTGAGGCTCGGAGGAAGATTGCCGAGCTAGAGGCCCAGATCAAGTCTCCGAAGCCCGCTACTGACCCGAATGAACCCCAGATCGAGAACTTCGAGGATCTGGCCTCTTGGCGTGTTGCGCTTGCGGAATTCCACCGCAAGTCTGCCGCTGAGGAAACCGAATCGAGGTTCAAGGCTGAACAGGCCAGGAAGGAACAGGAAGCCCGTCAGATCGCCTGGAAGGAAGCCGATGCCAAGTTTGGATCGGATAAACCCGATTGGGACGATGTGATGGAGGACCTCGGGGATACCGTTCGGGGTATGACGCCCCAGACTCATCCCGCTTTCCAGGCTGTGGATGCTGCTCTCTCCGCTTCTGATATTGCCCCTGCGCTGAAATACCACTTCGGCAAGCATCCCGACGAGCTTCTGCGAATCACCGCCCTTGACCCCATTCGGGCGATCAAGGAACTGGCTCGTATCGAGGACAAGCTGAATGTTGCCCCGACCAAAGAACCCAGGGTCTCTCAGGCCCCGCCTCCTATTTCTCCGCTCACTGGGACCAATGCCCCGGCTCCTGCCGCGCATCGTCGTGACTCCTACGTCATGATTCAGTGAACCGCATATAAGGGATATCGCCAATGGCGACGAATAATTACAATAATGCAGTCCACATCACCAAGGCGGCCCTCGCGGTCATCGAAGGTGATGGGACTCTCATCAAGAACGTCCGGCGCGATGACAAGGAATTCGCCCAGGACGGCACGGCTCAGGCCGGTTCCACTCGCAACATCCGCGTTCCTGGTTACGGCCAGTGGCGTGAGGGCAAGGTAGCCCAGCCCGGAGCGCTGAACGATACCTACATCCCCGTCAGCGTGACCCAGGGCGGAACGGATTTCATCGTGACCAGCGAGGAACTTGCGCTGAACATCGATGACCTTCAGCAGGTGCTCCGGCCCCGCATTTCCACGGTGATTTCGCAGCTTGACTATGAGCTGTGGCAGCAGATCAAGAAAGTAGCCCTCATCAATGGAACCGGCGTTACCAATACGCTTCCCACGAAGGTTTCCGCCTTCAATAAGGCCAAGGCGCTGACTCATCTGGTTGGCGGCGCTCCGAAGGACGGCACTCATTCCGCCGTCCTCCATGAACTTGCGATGGCCTCCGTGATCGATGGCACTTCGACTGTGTTCAACCCGACCCAGGAAATTTCCCGGCAGTATCGGGAAGGTAACATGGGTTATGCCGCTGGCATGAAGTGGAGCACTGATCGTAACGCTCAGACGCATGTTGGCGGTGTTTGGGCTGGCTCTCCCGTGATGAACGGCACCACGCTTGACGGTGCTACCCAGTTTGTCACTAGCACTTGGACCAGCTCCCCGGAATCCACGCTGAATGAAGGCGACGTTTATACGGTGGATGGCGTTTACGCTGTTGACCGTGTGACGAAGAAGAGCCTCGGCATCCTGAAGCAGTGGTGCGTTGCCTCGACTGTGACGTCTTCGGGTGGTGCGATGACCATCACGAATACGGAAACCCTCATCGCTTCCGGGCCGAACCAGAATGTTGATTCTGTGCCCCTGACCTCTGCCCGTGTGCGGCCTTTCTACGCTACGGGTGCTGTGGCTCAGGAAAGCATCGTTCTGCATCCTGATGGTCTGGTGTTCGCTACCGCCGTTCTCCCTGATATGGGCCAGAACTGCGTCCGCATGAAGGCCCCTGACCTCAACCTGTCCATCCGCGTGTATGAATACACGGATGGCCGCACCGATGAAAAGCTGTGGCGTCTGGACGTGCTGCGGGGCTCTGCCCTTGGCCGTTTCGGTTTCGCTTGCCGCGTTGTCGGTTAATCAAAGAAAAAAGGAGCATTCAAAATGGCAGGCACTCCTCAGGTCGTCACTAAGAACCTCACGCAGCCCGGTCACAACACCATCACCGTGCCCGTCTTCGCCGCTTCGGCTATTGCCAATGCGGATGAACTCACGGATTACATCCCTGGGTTCCCCTTCGAGGTCGAGAAAGTGGACTTCGTTACCGTCACGCCCATCACCACGGGTGGCAAGACCGCGACCCTCACTCCCTACATTGATGGAGTGGCCGTCCCTGGGACTCTGACCGCCTTGGCCGGCGCTCAGGCTAAGGGCGTGGTGGCAAACGTCTTCAAGCAGAATGCCTACAATATCCCGCAGGGAACCGCTACCAGCAAACTCAAACTCACGGCTTCCGCTGTGACCGCCTTTACTGAGGGCGCTGGCTACTGGCTCGTGACCCTTCGCGATCTTGGCGGCCTCGACTAACCACAACCGCCTGCCCACGGTTTCGGCTGTGGGCAGGCATCTTTTGAGGTTATAAATGTCCATACTGATTATGGGCAACCCTGAATACCCCGCCTGGAGGCATAATAAGGACGGTGAGTCAAAGATCGTCTATTCCAAGGGTGAAGACAAGAAGCTCGGCAAGGGATGGGCCGATTCCCCCGCCGCTTTTGATGCGGGTCAGCCCGTAGAGGATGAAGGCTCCGATGACTAAGGTGCGGGACGTCCTGAATGATGCCCTGATGCTCATTGGGGTTCAGGACCCGTCTGAAGGTCTGAACGCGGCTGTTGCGGATGCCTGCCTGCGACGGTTCAATGCGATGCTTTCTACTTGGTCGGCTCAGTCTTTGATGGTGTTCACATACACCCCCACGACTTTCCCGCTCACTATCGCGAAGCAGAGCTACACCATTGGCCCCGGCGGTGATTTTAACGTAGATCGCCCAATCTGGTTCAACCAGGTTTCCGTCATTCCGGTTGCATCGTCTCCCACGTTGGAAATTCCGATTGATATTGATTCGGACGATGACTGGCAGAATGTCCTGATCAAGTCGGTAACGTCAACATTCCCGCTCGAAGTCCATCCTCGCGGCGATTACCCGCTCCAGACGCTTGATTTCTGGCCCATTCCTTCGGCGGCCTGCTCTGTGGTGCTTTATCTGCCTCAGCAGCTTACACAGGCGACCAGCATCAACGATGACTTTGTGTTCCCGCCTGCTTACGAAGAGGCCATTGTATATACCTTGGCGACTCGAATTGCCCCGATCTTTGGAATTCCCGTCAACCCCGATATCGCCCGCGTGGCAGTGAATGCGAAGGATACGATCAAATCTCAGAATCTCATCGTCCCGATTCTCCGTGTTGAATCGGCATTGTGTGGCAATCCGACTGGCCCGTCTGAGGCTGCCATCAAGTCTAAGGGCCGTGTGGTGGACTAGGAGAGCCGATGAAAGCGCGTAAACCCATCATGATTAAGCCCGAAAATAAGGGCAAACTTCACAAAGAACTTGGCGTTCCTGCGGGTAAGAAGATCCCCGCCAAGAAGCTGGAAGCCGCCAAGAAAACCGCAACCCCCGCTGAGAAGAAGCGGATTGTATTCGCTGAAAACGCGAAGAAGTGGAGCAAGAAATGAAGGCTCGCAAGTATATCGACCAGAAGGAAGTGGGGATGCCCAAGAATGCGTCCAAGAAGGCCAAGGCCATGGACGAGAAGATGGACAAGACCAAGGGTCTCAAGGAAGGCTCCAAGGCCGACCTGAAGGCTGACAAGGCCATCGCCAAGAAGTATCCGGCGAAGAAGAAGTAATGACGCGACTTCCGGGGTTCGTGGGACCTTCCTACGAGTTGAGCACGGTCCCTCTGGATTGCCAGAGGACGATCAACCTATACCCGGAAGTTGATGAGCTTCAGACTGGCAAGGATAACTCCATCGGGGCCCTGGTGTGCAGGCCGGACCTTACGCGGGTCTGCCTGTTGCCTCAGGCCCCGGTGAGGGGGCTTTGGCGGTGCCCTTCGACTGGCGAAGTATTTGCCGTTGGCGGCAATAGCCTGTATCAGATTTTCTCTGATTGGTCCACAAAGTTCATGGGGCGGCTCAAGACTGAATCGGGCGCTGTCTCCATGTCTGACAACGGGAAGCAGTTGATCGTGGTGGACGGTGAATTCGGATATATCCTCCAGTTGGATAACAAGTATTTTCAGCAGATCACCAGCCCGAATTTCTACTCTTCGTCCAAGGTGGTGTTCCTGGACGGGTATTTCCTACTGGCTAAGCCTGACTCTGGCGAGGTTTACCGGAGTGAGCTTTACGATGGGCTCACCTATCAGCCGCTCAACTTTGCGACCGCTGAGGCCTCCCCTGATAACGTAGTGACGTTGATGCCCTACCGGAATCAGCTTTTCATCTTCGGGAGCCGAACGACTGAGCCGTATTATGACTCCGGGAATGCGGGCTTGGCCTTTGACCGGGTGCAGGGCGCTTTGATCGAGCACGGATGCGCTGCGCCTCTTTCGCCGGCCAAGGATGGGGAGCTGCTCTACTGGCTTGGTGAGAACGAATTCGGGAATGGGATTGTTCTCCGCGCCGTGGGGTATCAGGCCACTCGCGCCTCGAATTACGGTGTTGAGTTGGCCATTCAGGGGTATGGAACGATCTCGGATGCGGTGGGTTTCATCTTTCAGATGCGCGGGCATACTTTCTACTGCCTAAACTTTACCAACGCTGGAACGACTTGGGTGCTTGATACCGCCATGGGCCAGTGGGTTGAGTGGCAGAGCGTGGGCAAGGATGGGAAGCAGGGCCGGTGGCGTCCTAATTGCCATGTATTTGCCTTCGGACAACATATCGTCGGAGACTATGAGGACGGGAGGATCTATACCCTCGGCTTCTCTAGCCGCCTGGACGATACGAACCCGATTACCCGGCGTCGGCGCTCTCCGCATGTTTCCACGAACCTCAAGCGGGCGATTCATTCCAAATTCCAGCTTGACGTTAGGGCCGGGGTCGGGACCGATGGCACAAGCCAGGGGCAGGATCCCCAGGTCATGCTCCGCTACTCGGATGATGGCGGCTATTCCTGGTCCAGTGAGAAGTGGGTCACCCTCAGCCGAATTGGGAACAGCCTGGGCCGCGTGATTTGGCGTCGGCTTGGGGTAAGCCGTAACCGGGTCTATGAAGTGACCATCACTGACCCTGTGGACGTAGCAATCATCGGGGCGGACCTCGATCTAACGCCGTGTGCGAGCTAACATGGCAAATCTGAACCCCGCTCCCATCAATGAGAATCCTACCCAGCCGATGCCTTCGTCTTGGGCGCTGTGGTTCAATGCAGTAACAAACTTCATCAACTCCATCAAGGCTATTCTTTCGGGTCAGGTAGTATATTCCACTGGCTCCGCCTTGGCTGGTGCTCCGAATCTCCGGTATGACGCGGTGAACAATGTCACTCAGCTTGGGACGACTACCGATTACACGGAATTCCAAGCTGATGGATCGATGTTGATGGTTGGGAAGGCTTCCGTTTGGACGGCCATTGACGCGGGGCTGATCCCGCCTCATGGGACTTCCGCGACTCCCGCAGTAATCAAGTTCAACGGCGATTCTACGCTTGATTGCTACGCCTTCAGTGGAACGAACCCGACTCCGGATGTGTATTCCTCCATGGTGGAGATGCCTAGGGGCTACAAAGACGGTTCCGTGGTCCATCTTCATATTCAGTGGTTCCCAACCACAACGGACATTGGCGATGTGAAGCTCCAGCTTCGGTATGTGATTTATAACCGGACCACAATCCCTGGGCCTGCTCAGACCCTAGCGATTGTTCAGACTACGCCCGGCGTTGCTTGGCAAGAGCAGGTGATGGAGTTTGATATCCCTGCTACTGGCATGACCCTCGGCGCTCGGCTGGTTTACTACTTGTTCAGAGACGCTACCGATCCTCAGGACACTTATGCATTCAATGTCGCCATTACTGGTATCGGGATTCACACTGAGATTGATCAGATTGGCAGCCGCCAACATGAGGTCAAATGATTTTTGAGGCCCCCTACGCCCCCAGCCATTCGCCCCACAGCGCGGTTACCGGGGCTTTGCGCGTTCTTCTCCAGGCTACGACGCCCGAGGCCCGTAGAGAGGCCATTGCGGCGCTGGAAGAGGCCATGGCGGCTTACCCTCAGGTTGAGCAGCCTGTCACTCATCACTTCAACGAAGGCCAGTATGCCCGTGAGATTTTCAACCCCAAGGGTTCATTGATCGTCACCAAGACGCATAAGCAGGGCAACTTCTCTTTCATCCCTTCCGGCAAGCTACTGGTGATTTCAGAGGATGGGCAGAAGGAATTGACCGGCGGGATGTTCTTCGCCACGAAGCCGGGAACCAAGCGGTTTATCTATGCGCTGGAAGATACGCGGTTTGTTACTGTCCATCCGAACCCGGATAATTGCCAGGATCTTGAAATTCTCGAATCGCGTATCATTGAGGGGTGTCTATGAGCTGGATTGCTGTAGCCGTTGGCGGTGCGTCCCTAATCGGCGGGATACTGAGTTCTAATGCATCAAAGTCTGCCGCTCAGACGCAGGCTAATGCTGCCAACGCTGCTAATCAGATGCAGTGGAATATGTTTCAGCAGCAGCAGGAGAATCAGAAGCCTTGGCTTGAGGCTGGCAAAGGGGCGCTAGGCCAGCTCACAACCCTCACCGGGCCTGGAGGCCAGTGGTCACAGCCATTGTCCATGTCTGACCTCCAGATGGACCCCGGATTCGCCTTCCGGATGCAACAGGGGATGGATGCTCTGAACCGTTCCGGCGCGGCCAGTGGGATGACGCTCTCAGGTGCTCAGGTTCGCGGCGCTGAAGATTATGGCCAGGGGCTCGGCTCTCAGGAATACGGGGCCGCTTGGAATCGCGCCATGTCTGACCGTTCTACCCGCTTCGGCCAGCTTGCTAGCATGGCGGGGCTTGGGCAGGCCGCTAATGCTCAGATCGGCCAGATGGGTATGCAGACCGCCGGGCAGATGGGGAACAACATGACGAGCGCTGGAGCGGCCCAGGCTGCAGGGCAGGTTGGCTCTGCCAACGCATGGACGAATGCCCTAAATACGGGCTTGAATACCTGGCAGCAATACAACATGATGAATTCGATGAATAATCCTGGGATGTATAGCTATACTGGTGTGCCTGGATCTTCTACGCCCAATTTCGGCAATAATTGGGGCCAGCCTGTTTCTACCGTCCCGGTGGGGTGATAAATGGCTCTCGATCCTACGATCTCGCTCCAGGCCGGACAGGGCGTAACGCCTCTCACTAATCCCATGGATCTAGCGATGAAGGCCCAGGCTTATCAGGGCGGCCAACTTCAGCTTCAGCAGCAGAAAATGGCGATACAGGATGAGCAGAAGATGCGCGAATTGGCTTCTACGGGCCAATACAAAACACCTGATGATCTTGCAAACGCTGCCCTCGAATCGGGGGTTTCGCCCAAGACGGTCCTAGCGTTCAGGACACAGGGAGCCGATTATCAGAATAAGGTTTCTTCTACTGCTAAGAATTTTGCGCAGGCTGCGGCAGCGGGCGGCCAAGCTGCAAAAACGCGCATTGACCTTGTTAATCAGCAGGCGGAAAAGGCAAAAACAATTGCTTTGACGGCGAATGATGCAGATTCTTACCGGAATGGCCTCGCGCAACTGGATCAGCAATACGCTGCGCTTGGAATCCCTTCCTTGCTACAGAAATATGGAGATTTCACGCCACAGAATAGGTCGCTCCTAGCGAAGAACGGCGCTACCGTGAACGACGCCCACGCGGCGGCTTTCGGGCAGACGCTTAGCACCCCAACGGGCGTTGTGAACGTGAAACAGCCGCTTGAGCCTGGGGCTGCTCCTGTCGTGACCCCTCTGACTGGTGGCAAGCCGATGCCTGTCATGCTTCCAAGTGGCGGAACGGGGTTCGCAAACCCAAATCCCGTGACAGGTGCGATGCCTGCCGGAGTAAGGCCTATCCCCCCCGCTCAGGTCACGATTGCCAACATGGGATCAGCTGCTCCGGCTGCGATTAAGGCCGGTGCAACCGGGCAAGATGCCCTCAACGCTCTTTCTCCGCAATTACGGCCAATGGTGCAGGGGATTGTTGATGGGCGCCAAAAATTACCATCCGGGATGGCGCTTAAAACGCCTTACTGGCAGAATATTTTGCAGTCCGTCTATGCTGTTGATCCTCAATGGAGCGAACAGAGGGCCCAGATCCGTAGCGCCTTCACTACCGGGAAGGACGGAACCAATATTGGGTCTTTGAATACGGCTACGGTCCATTTGGCGGATTACCTCGAAGCTGCTAAAGCCATGAAGAATGGAACCTTCACACCTGGTAATGAGCTTTACAATAAAATTAGTTCTATCATGGGTAGGCCAGCCCCCACGGATCTAGCTACTTTCTCGAATATCGTTAGCGGCGAAATGGCGAACGCGCTGAAGGGAACTGCTACCGATATTGAAATCCATAATATCAAGCAGACCATGCAGAATTCAAGCAGCCCCGATCAATTCTTGGCCAACGGCGTGGCGAGCCTAAAGGCGATGTATCAAAAACTCAATACATATAGCGAACGGTATAAACAGCAAATCCCGAATGATACATGGAGCCCCGTTCTTCCTTCTGCGCGTTCAGTTTTCCAGCAATATGACATTGGTGGTCATGAGCAAAATATGCTCCAGACCCCATCGGCGCCCAAACTTGGCACTGTAGAAGGCGGGTATGTCTTTTTAGGCGGTGACCCTTCTAACCCTAAGAGCTGGAAGAAACAATGACCGGACCATGGGAAAAGTATCAGACCCCCGCCACACCTCCAGCAACGCCTCCAGCGGCAACTCCGGACGCTGAGGGCCCTTGGTCTAAATACGGTGCCCCTTCTGCCCCTTCCGATGGCTGGCAGGACACGCCGTATGGGTTCAAGGTCAAGCCGATCCAGATTGGGCAGGTTCAGACGGTCCAGAGGCCCGATGGCGCCGCGTGGTTTGGGCCTGAGCAGGGGAACAAGGGACAGCCCGGATGGTTCAATGCCCAGGGCCAGAGGATGGCCGATAAGCCCACTCCTGAAGGTGCCCCGTCCCAGCCTTGGATGAGCCAGAATCTTGGCACTATCATCGGCCCTTCCGCTTCCATCGCTCAATCGTTGGCGCATCGCCTCATGGGCGACCGTGGGACGAATCCTACTGTTGGCGGCGTTGCCCATGGCGTTGCCTCTGATGTTGTGGCCCCTGCTCAGCTTGCGGCCCATGCCGTGAGCTCTAGCGCGGTTGATCCACTTGCCAATCGAATGGAAGCCTACTTCGGGACCGGCGACAAAGGCGGCCAGATGCTTGGGCAGGCTGCGCCGTTCCTGATGACTGGTGGGGCATCGGCTGCGGGTGGACCTCCGGCGGCCGGTGCCGAGACGCTGAGCGCGGCTCAGAAGATCAAAGCCATTCTCGGGACCATCGGCAAGGGGGCGGCTACAGGCGCAATTGCGGCCCCGGCGATGACTACGGAAACGAATGTCCAGAGCCCGGAAGATTATTGGGCTCGGAAGGCTTCTGAAGCGAAGATGGGCGCGGCTACGGGCGGTATCTTAGCTTCGGTCCCTGTTGTCGCAGAAGGCATTGGCGCTTTGGCAAGTAAAGCTAAGATGGCCGGGGCTACACCTTCTCCCGGCGAAATGCTGGATCAACTCGGCACAAGGCTTGGAGGGAAAGCCCCTGGCGAAGCCCTCCAAAGTGCGGCCCAGGCTAAGTATGATGCCGGTTGGGATGCCTTCAAAAAAGCTGTTGCGCCTGTCGATGAACAGGCCGGAAGCGTTGGTGTAGATTACAGCCCGGCTATCCAGAATCTCCAGGAGTTGCTGGGTATTGGCGGGAAACGGTCTCCTAACCCTATCCCCCCTGAGCGCAGGCAAGTTCTAGAAGAGCTCTTGGGCAATCTCCAAGAGGCCATGAAGCCCGAGGGGCAGGTCGATAACAGTTTCCAAGGCGCAATCGACACCATCAAGTCTTTGGGGAGCATCCAACGGCAGTTGGCGATCAAACATGGTGACACCGAAGCCCGCGCCATGCTCGGAAGCGTCCGTGATTCCATTCTCCAGTCCATGGAACAATCGAACCCTGAGCTTGCGGCAAAGGCTGCGGAAGCCCGTAAGGTTTTTGCAACTCAGGTTGCCCCGCTTTTTGATAAGAGCCAGGGCGGCCAACTGCTCACCAAGATCCGCGATACCGCAACTCCCGGCGATCTTTTGGGAGCGCAGAATCAGGGCGCTCTGACTCGGATCAAGCCTGATGCGGCCCGGATCATCGCTCAAGGTTCTAGTGCAGATCCTTTGCTTTACAGCTACCTCGACGCGGCCATTAAACAGGCAGACGGTAAGCCTGGGTCTTTCGCCGCTTCGATTCAGAAGGCAATGCCTGCCATCGAAGCCATTGCTGGGCCCGAAGACCTCAAGGCTTTCCAGGGCATGGCAAAGGTTGCTAAGACGTCTAAGTTCGGCGGCATGTTGGCAAATATCGGTATGGGTGCAGCCCTTGGGCATGGAGGCCATGAAGTGATGGGGCCTGCCGCCACCCTCGCGGCGTCTTTTAACCCGGCCATGACTGGCCCAGGCTTGATGTGGAAACTGCTTCAATCCCCAGGAACGCGGCACCTTCTAACTTTGGCCGGGAATTTAGCCGAAGGAAGCCCCGAACTAGAACTCATCGGGCGGGATATGTCGAAAAGAATAGCCGCCATGTCTGCTGTCACTTCCGCCAAGACTACGCCCGGGATGATCCCTGCCATGGCATCCAAGCCCACCCCCTCTGATACCGAAGTCGCCCAGATGGAGCCCAAATGACCGCGATTCCGCCCCTCACAGCTATTTTCAGGGCTTTTGATGCCAACGGGGCCGTGCTGCCCGGTGCCCTCCTCTACACCTATGCCGCCGGGACCGTGACGCCTCTTGCGACCTACAAAGACGTTGACGGCCTGATTCCCAACACGAATCCCGTTGTCTGTGATGCCAATGGTGAAGCCATCGTCTATCTCACTTCCGGGGTTGGCTACAAGCTCCTACTCACTGATTCGCTCGGGAACGTCCAGCCGAATTACCCGCAGGATAACATTTTGGGCGGAATCGCCGGTGCGAATGGGGTGAACGGTAGCACTTGGCGGGACGGCTCCGGTGTGCCCTCGAATACCCTCGGTGTGGATGGGGATTACTACCTCGATACGGCCACGGGCGATGTTTACATGCGGTCCAGCGGAGTCTATGGGCTTCGTGGGAACATCCAGGGGCCTCCGGGGTCCAGTCGTAACGCGATCCAGAATGGGACGTTCTATGGTGGTTTGGCCCCCTGGAATGTCTACGCCGCTGCGGTTAACGGGGTGGTCCCGGTTTATGGCGGTGGGAGGCTCCCTGGCTCTGGTGCCCCCAATCTCAAGGCTACTTCTACTCTTGGCCTTGTGACTGCGGTTGGCGAAGCCTCCCAAGGCTTTGCGATCCAGCTCCCAGCCGGGACCACGAACCTCCAGTTCTACACGGCGGCTTGGCTCGAATCCACGGCCCCGAATACGGCCTATTCCGCCTCCATCGCTGTGTATTTCTATGATGCGCAGTCGGATACGGAAACGCTCATCGGAACCTATGCCTATCCTCAGGCCTCGATTACGACTACTTATGCGACAGCGGTTTGGACGCTGCGCACGGTGGATGTTAGCGCCTATGTTCCCGCAGCCGGGACCTACGGCATCCGTTGCGAGCTGACCTCAATCAGTGACAATACGGGCGGCTCCGCTGGCTCTCACGGCATCCTCTGCAGTGTTGATGACTTCCTGATGCTGGTTTCTTCGGCTGGCGTGACAGGCCCCACTGGTCCTGCGGGTCCCATTGGTCCTGCGGGGCCTTCCGGCGGTGGGAAGCTCCAGTCTCAGGCTTTCACGGCAAATGGAACCATCACGGTCCCAGCTGGCGTCAACTTTTATGATGTGACTGCCGTTGGCGCGGGTGCCGGCGGTGGCGGTGGCAAAGCGTTAACTCAGGGCGGGGGCGGCGGCGGTGGTGGTGCAGGCGCAACGATCAAACGGCGCATTCCGGTTACTCCCTTGTCTACATACACGGTTACCATCGGTTCTAAGGGCCTAGGGGCGACCGTTGGCGTTGCTGCTACGGATGGCACGGATACTACTTTTGGGAGCCTTCTATCGGCCTCCGGAGGCTTGCACGGCATTACGGCAACAGATAGTTCAAATTCCCATTTGCCTGGTGCTGGCGGTCTCGGCGGGGCTGGCGTCTTAACTGGCGTCGGGCTCGGGAACAACCCGGCCTTCCCTGCTGGCCTTGGCGCTGCCATCTTGAACGGCTCCGGTGCCGCTGTCGCAGGTGGTGGAGGCGGCGCAGGTGGTGCTGGTAATAATCCTGATCTAACCCTATTTGCAGTTGATGGAGTCGCTGGATCTTACTGTGAGTCTGCCTTAGGCGGCGTCGGCGGAACATCCAACCTGACTTCCGGCGGCGGCGGTGGTGGCGGCGCTTCTGCATTTGGTGTTGGTGGGAAGGGCGGCGATTCCATTACGCCTGCGGGTGTTTCGGCTGCTCTTACTGCTTATGGTGCGGGCGGTGGTGGTGGTGCGGGTGCAGCGGCTGGGTCTGTCGGCGGCGATGGAGCGCCCGGTTACCTTTTGGTCGAATGGATCGCTTAGGAGATATGTAAATGGCCGCTATTACTGCCCCGCCTAGCACGGTTTCAATCTTCCAATACCCGCCCAACTTCCCTAGTGGCGTTGTAAATGACCAGTGGATCGCTTGGTTCAAAACCGTCCAGGCGAATACCCTTGTCTACCCGTCTCCAGTCGCCGGGTATGCTCTGGGCTGGGATGCTGGCGGGAACCTCGTCAATGTCCCCAACACCGGAGCCGATCAAACGGCCGTATTGGCAGACACGACACTGGCGACGAATGGTGCGGGTCGGATCGGATACAACGGGGCATTGTCCTATGCTGCGAATACGGCAGGTTCGGCAATCGCGGCTAGAATCATCGGGACAGATCTATCGGATGCCACAACTGCAACCAAGGGCGCGGGACTCGTTGGGTTCTTATCGAGCTTGACCTATGCGGCAGGGACCGTAGGGGCGTTTCTCAAAGCCTTAATGGCCGATACTGGATCTACTCTCATCGGCTACCTCGCGCCTTACACGGGGGCGGTGGGGAGGACGCAGCAGAGCAAAAACGAAGACACGGTTTCTGTTTTTGACTTCATGACGCCTGCCCAGATCACTGATGTCCAGTCTAATCTCGCATCCGTTGATGTTACTGCTGGCATCCAGGCGGCTATTGACTCGCTTCCACTGAACACGGCTGATACCGGTGTTCTCAGCCCAAAGGGTTTCGCCAATGGTGGAACGATCCAATTGCCTCGTGGGCGCTACAAAGTCACGGGGCCTATCACGCTCCGGCGCGGACTTCGGTTGATAGGTGAGAGCCGAGAATCCACCCAGATCATCAGCTTTACGACCGGTTCTGTCCTGCTATACGATGATGCTGGGCGCTACATCGCAGATGAGATCATTATCGAGAATCTGTCCATCTGGCAGGACGCCAGTGTCGTGGCGACCAGCGGCGCGGCTATCGAGTGTTTCCTAGGCACAGCCAACCCAGAAGCGGTGGCCCTCACCGTCAAGAACGTCTACATTGAGGGGACCTACCGAGGCGTTTTGCTTGGGGCAGGCATTGGCTGCACGCTCGACCAGGTTACAACCAATGGAGCTGCCCTCCATGGGTTCGATATCCGATACACCAACGCCGGGACCGGGACAGACACCAGCACCACCAGCACCACGCTTCGCAATTGCTATGCCTACCTGTGCGGAGATAGCGGGTTCAGGATTGAACGCGGGGCATACTGTTCCTTTGTTTCTTGCGCCTCTGATTCCAACACGAATTACGGCTACAAGGTGGAAAATGGCCTTGGGCATTCGTTCGTTGCTTGCGGGGCGGAAGGCAACGGCGTGGCCGGAGCCTACTTCTCTGGGACCTACGGCTGTCTGTGGAATGGGTATATCACTTATGACACAACGGCCACTGACCAGAGGCACGGCGTCATTCTGAATGCGGCCTATGACACCACCATCCTGAGCGGCCGTATCAACGGGCAAGCTCTGGCGGCTGGGTCCTATGGTGTTCATGTGGCCGTAAATGGTGGCCGCGTCACCATTCTGGGAACGACCTTCTACGGCAGTTACGCTGGATTTGAGATCGACACCACTACGCTTGTGAACTTCACCACGGCCTCAGGTGGGATGCTCGGTAATGGGGACCATTGGTCGCTCGGTGTTGCCAATAACCCGGAGACAGACACGCGATGGGCTATCAAGGGCTCTGCCGCTTCTGGGACCACGATTGGCCAAAAGACGATCATGACTCATACGTCTGCCGGGGCGACTCGAAACACCCAACTCTATACTCAGTTCGCCTCAGACAACACGGCAGTGACCTACCCGCTTGTTATTGGGCACTTCATCCCCAATGCCTCGAAGGGTGCTGCGGCTACGCATACCCGTGTAGCGGGTGAATACATCGCGGAGCAGACTACCGGCGGAACCGCCAACGCCAACATCATGATCGATGCTGGCGCTGGAACCGTCCCGGCGGGCAACTGGAATATGTATTCCGATTCCACTCGCCCCAACTATTTCAAGGGTCCGTTTACATGGGTGCCTTTGACTTCCGCCACCCCCGCCAACAATGGGGATATGACCTTCGAGCTTACGAGCAACACTTCCCTCAAAATCAAGGTCAAGGGAAGCGATGGGACCGTGCGCTCGGTAACGCTCACGCTGGCTTAATCTCCCCCTCGGTGTTCGCTCCGCTCACGGCCCGTTGGGTGCCGAGGATGACGCGAAGCTCCGACCCATAGACACCACGCCCATCATATTCGGCATGAATGGTTTCCCCAGATTCGAGTAGAGCGATGATCCGCGCCGCTTCCGCCTCCCTGATCCTCCGTTCCGCCTCCTGGGCGGCGGGGGCGGTGGTGGTGAGGATGGCATGGCCGGGGCATACAACCCCAACGGATGGATCACACAGCTTGCACGGGTCGAAGAGAGAGAAATCCAACGCCTCCTTCATGGCAACCAGGGCGGCGTCCTGCGCGGCGATGGTGGACTTGAGATTCTTGCGCCGGTCAACCCGGACTTGCATGTCATCGTTCAGCGCCCGCAGATCCCCGGCAGGGAGGGTCGCAAGGTGGGCCATCATGGCATTGGGATCTTCTAGGCCAACCTCGCAGCGGTGGGCCTCCAGTTCCGCGATGCGCCGGTCCTTCTCGGCCAATTGGTCCTTGAGCCCCTCGTTTTCAAGGATAAGGTTGTGGGTGCATAAGGACTCATCCTCGCATTGGGTCTCGAGGGCTGCGTTCTCCTCCCGCAGGCGGGTGAGTTCGGCGCGGGTGGCGTCGGAGAACTGGTCGGCCATCTGCGCGGCGTCATAAACATGCTCGCTTGACCACGCCATCCCGCGAGTCTCCCTAGTTCGAGACTCGAACAACCATTTGCTGACAAAAGAGCGGGCTTCGTTAAATGTATTCTCGCTCACGGCTTCTCCGGTGCGGGGTGGGTGGGGTAAATGTCGCTTGCGTGGGCATTTTCTGGGCGATTTGCGATGCGGCCCTGCTGCCATCCGTGATAAGTGGCGTCATTCTGCATAAAGGGAACGACACCATCTGATGGAACGGGGTGCCAGACACGTTCGTTGGTTTGATGTTTGCCACGCTCGTCTTCCCAATCCAGCCAGACATCCATCTCTCATCTCCTGCCCACGCGGGGCGGTTAACGATTGTTACTTCCTGATGAAGTAGTCCCCGGCGTAGCACTCGCATAGGCCTTCCTTGGCCATCTTGGTGAGTTCCACCGAAACGGCCTGCCACTTGAACCCGTGCTCCTTCCCCCACTTCGACGGACGGATGCGAGATCCTGCATTGAGATCACGAAGCAGGCAGTCCCGCAGAGTGACATTCGACGGAATGGTTTCAATGGTGGGGATCGTGACGCTCATGGATTCCTTTCTTGGGTGCGGTTAACGATTGGTATTGATTACTTGGTTGAATCGGGGTCTGGAATCAGCATCCAGAGAGTGCAGACCCGTGCGCCATAACTCCGCTCGGGTTGCACCATTGCGCGTAGATTCATCCTGCCATCTTGTTCTTCAGGGAAGTAGAACACCGCGAAACGTGGACGCTTCTTCAGTGGGAGTGCATCGTAGGTTTTGATGGGTTGCCACATGGCTCCATACCGATTGTTATCAGCCCCACGCGGAGCGGTTGGGGGTTAGGCGAGTTTCTTGACGGTTACTTCCCAATCGCCCAACCTCTCGGCCCCGTGGGTGAAGCCGTTGATGGTGATCGTGCTGGTGGTGGCGTTCATGTCGGCGGCATGGCCGATCAGGATCAGGGCGGCGCTCATCGTCCACACGCGCCCCTGTTCATTTCCGATTTTCACGATGTCGAGGACCACCTTCTTGGTGAGTTTCCCAACGGCATCGTCGGACAGCTCAAGCCATGTAGCAGCGGCCTTTTCTTCTTCGGTCAAAATGAGTTCAGCCATCGCCTAACCCCTGCATCAACTCGGACCCCAGCGCGGGTGCGATTCGGTTTCTGATGGTTCCGGCCTGCGCTGGGGCCGGTTATGCAAACGTTAGGCGATGACCTTCCCGCCAGATCCCTTAATGGCCTGCTTCACTGCATCGGTTTTGTCTTTGGACACTTCGACCATCAGAACAGCCATTGTTTGAGCCTTCTTCCACTTTTTGAAGTGGCCCTCAAGCGAGCTGCCCTCCTTGCTGGAATCACCTTCATAAATAATTCCGCCTGATACCACGATTACAGCGTCATCCGAGACGGCACTAAGATCGGCCTCCTCATCGACTCGCCCGTTAATGGTGATTTCCTCGTCTTCGTGATACCAGCCTTCGGGCCATGCCGTTTGGTCTTTGTAATACCGCTTCCACTCAGCTCCAGTCGTCTTTTGAGACATGCCTAACCCTCCGCTCCACTCGGACCCTGCCGCAAGTCCGATATTTGGTAGTTTGTGGCTCACCGCGCGGCAGGGCCGGTGAGCTTGGATCGTTAGGCGTCAACGAGATCGAAAGAGACGTAATGGTCGATAGGCTTCCCCTCGAACATCGCGCCCTCTTCCGCTGGGGTTTGGGATTCCTTGGCGAACTGCCGAACCTCACCCCAGCAAATTTGACCGACCTCCTCTGACCAGCCCTCTCCGGCTAGGTCGCGTTCCTGGTCGAGTTCAGATTCCGCTGCCGCCCTGGCTTCTTCGGCGGTGCTGTGAAACCCCAATCCGCTGCCGTTGGGGGAATAACTAAAGAATTTGTTCATCGCCTAACCCCTGCCTCAACTCGGACCCCAGCGCCATTGCTGGGTCCTACGGTTTTGTTGTGGTTCCACGCTGGGGCCGGTTAAGGCCGGTCGTTAGGCGTCCACGGGTTCAAGTGGCGCTTGACCACCAGTGCATTCGCAGCAGCCCCAAATGAGCGTCGTCCAGTTCGTGTCTCGGCTGGCGTCAATGTCCACCTCGCAATCAATGCAGGCGGGGTCTTCCTCAAGCCAGTCGAATTCCACATCAACCCGACCGCGATGTTTCCCAGACAGAATCACAGTCGAACCCAAAGGCGTACGCAGCCTAACCACGGCGCTCGACTCGGACCCTGCCTCAGGTGCGTTTTGATTTGTCATGTCGGTTCCTTTCTCCGGCAGGGCCGGTCAGCTCGGGGCGTTAGACCGCTCGTTTCACGGCTCACATGTTTCACAGATGGGGCCGTCAACCTCCTCGTTGGGGTCGAAGCCGTGATCAAGGCAGAGCTGCTTTGCGGTGGTGCTACCAACGGCAAGGACATCGCAGACGGCAGCCCAGCGCGGGACAGGCCTGCACTTGTGGGGTCGCGCGTTGGCGATTGCGTTGCGGACGAGCGTGGTGTTGAGTTGCATGGTCCTCTCCCTTTCGTTGTTCGCGGTCTAACCAGTCGTTCCAACGGACCCCTGCGGGGCCGCTGAACTCCGAAGTTAGGCGTCAGCCTTCAGTTCGTCTCCACAAGGGATGCAGAGATGGCAATCCCCATCGCAGTAGTAGCCGTCGCCCTCACAAATGACCTTCCCGCAGCACTCGCAGAAGGCCACAAACTCGCGGTCGTTCACGGCGATGATCTGGGCACCCTTGGGCAGGCGTTCCCGAATGCCATCCAGCGATGTGGCCTGGAACTCTAGGGAAAGGCGGTATTCGACTTTGAATATTTCACCGCCTAACCCTCCGCTCAAGCCGGACCCCGCCTTCGTTATGTCGCTCATAACTCCCCCTCTGGTGATTCGTTGCGGAGCGCGGCGCGGGCGATGGCGTTGATCCACTTCGGATCGGGAGCAGGCGTTCCGGGGACTACGTTCGGACCGGTGTGACCCTCGATGCGCTGCAAAGCCAGTTTGAGGTCCCGCACCCTGGCGGCGAGGACGTCAGCACGGTCCCGGGCACTTCGGTAGAGCCGGAGAGATTCGGCGTCGGATGCCTCCGCCTTCTCCAGGCGGGCGAGGATGCGGCGAAGAGCGATACGCGCGGGGCCGTTGCCTAGCGGCCAAAGCGCATCCTTCACGATCTGCACGTCCTGCTCGTGTTCGGTGGTCACGGCTTCTCCTTCGGAAGAAAGTTGACGATGCGTTGATGCACCGGGTTGTTTACTGGAAGCGCCGTGGCCGCAAGAAATAGCAGGAATTCCGCTTGCTTGAGCCTGGCGCTAATCTGAGTGGTGGGGTTCCACGCTTCCATGGCCTCCACAGGAGAATATAAGCCCATGTCAGCCCTCCGCAAGGGATTTATGAATGTGGCAGAAATTTCCATGGGTCGCGTGGAAGTGGCAACGCTCCATGCCCTTTTTGACCATGGCGGAACAGAGCGGACGAGACTTCTCCCGGCGTTTGGCGATGATCTGTAGGATCACTTCTCTGGCGTGGTCGCGCTTGACCTGTTCCTCGGACTTCTTCGCCTGCCACTGAGCGGCCTTCTTCGCGTGTTCCCGCTCCAGGTAATCCACTGGACGGGGGCGCTTGCGAGGGCTGCGCTTCATGGCTACATGCTCACCGTCTTCGGCCATCTCGTCATGGACTCCACAGAGTGTTTCGCCTTCAATGGCGGTGTTTTGGCAGAATTTGGCGCGGCAGATCATGCCTTCCTCCGGTTGTTGAGATTCTGCAAAGTTCTATTAACTTCTGTAAAGAAGTTACGAACTTCGGCCTCCATAGCGTCAATTCGGGCTTGGTCTCGGTGGAACCGGACCACGAAAAGCTGGAGGTCTTGGGGGAGGCGGGAGTCGTAGCTCACGAAGTCGCACCAGTTCCGGCCCGTGCAGGCCATCTGCCAGAGCATCTGAGGCTGGTATTTCATGGGCACTCCGCCGGCCATTAGGTAATCCAGATGGGTGGCCGTCTTGGGACACTTGATCTCCACCAGACCATCGGGATCCACCAGACCATCGGGAGAGGCCGCACCGCGCTCGATAGATGGGTGCAGGACGAGGCCTACCTGATCCACCAGGACGCCCCTAGCGACTTCGTAGGCGCCCCTGGCGTAAGGTTCCTGTTCGGTTCCCCAGCGCATGGCGTCATTCGTGAAAACGTCATCCTGGGGCTTCCCGGTCAGAATCTCCGCCACGATCTGGCAGCGGTAGTCGCGGCGCGTAGCGGCCTCGCCCGTCTTGATCTTGGCCATGACGTCCACGATGCGGGAAGCCGTGACCATGCCAGCGCGGGCAGCCTTCCATTCGTCTGTTCCCTGTTCGAGATCAAGCACTTTCACTTTGCCCCCCCTGCGAGTTTCGCTGCACCTTTAAGCACAATCTGGCGAGCATTTTTGGCTTGGATGATCGTATCCCGCGCGTCCTTATCCTTTTCAGCACGCGCAAAGGCCGTTGCGTAGACTTCAAGAAGCGTTTCCAAATCTTTGGCTTCCTTGATGGCTTTCAGCATTGGCACCATTTCTTCAGGGGTAACTTCATCCCCAGGGGTCATGTTGATGGTTGTCCGGGCCTCTTCGTTGTCGCCCGTCTCCAGGAATAGAACCTTTAGGATCGCTGATTTGGTGGCATAAGTGATTGCCTTCCCTGGTGCCTTGTCCCCATAGTCATTCGCGTGCGCATCCACCTCGACAGAGGCGAAATCCATGGGATCATCGCAGTTTTGGAACCGCACAATAAACCGGCCTTCATACCGATAGAGCGGGTTCCCCTTCTGACTCTTGCATCCTGTGTCGATCATGGCGCTGGATGCCACGGAGGGGAAGATCAGCACTCCCACCTCGATGAACCACGGACGCGTCTCTGCTACAACCGCGTCATGGCTGACTGCGGTATAGTTCTCTACCTTCTTGTCCTTTCGGATGTAAGCCACCTTCTCCCGGATGGTGTTAAGTCGCTGGTAGATATTCATTTGGCTCACTTGCCCTCCTGATTCTTCGCTGAAATGCGGTTGATTTCGTCCATCATTCCGGTTTCCTTGTGAGCCTTCACGGCATCGGACCGGGTCATTTGGAGCAGGTTTTGAGCCTCGGCCATGAGATCGGCTTTATCGCAGCACTGGTGCCCACCGTTGGCGATGATCTCCAGTGAGGAAATGGCGACCTCGAATAGCACGAAGGCTTCCAGCGCGGCGGATTCGGTAGTCGTGAGGCTCACTTATCCCCTTTCATGTTTTCCATTTCGTTCGCGGCCTCTCGGAGACGCTCTGGCGTGATATCGTCCATGTAGATTGTGGCGTGGCCGAATTCGCCATGGACCACAGCACAGAAAATAACTTTCCCAGAGTGAGGTTTAAGGATGCAAATCTCATTCTTCACTTGTCACCCCGCATCATGTTGAGAATGGGCGCGAAACCAGGATGGACATGGGCATTATCTACCTTCTGCGCTTCATTCTTGGCATAGGTATCGGCCACAACCTCAGCCATGGTCGCGGGGCACTTCCGGTTGGCGGAAGCGATGATGTTGCGGGCGCTGATTCGGCTCCGAAGACAGCGTGCGATCTCCGGGAGCAGATCCAGGGCCTCCACGAGATCTGGCGTGGAAGCGGACTCACGGGATAGCCAGGGGAGGCGATTGAGCAGCCCGGAATCGGAGCCCAGGCCATCAGGACCAAAAAGATCATCGAGGGATTTCTGTTCGGTGTTCACTTAGCACCTTCTTCCTTGGCCGCCTCGCGGTGAATGCGAAGCCATTCCAGGCACGTCCGATAGGCCATGAGCCGCTCTTGGCTCTTGGCGCTGCCATCGTTCGGGAAATCCTGGTCGTTGTTCCAGAAGTTCTCTTCCCATTCAGAGACCTTGTGGAAGTGGCAGCCGAGACGGACGTATTCCGTCCCATCCTCGGCAATCACCGGCATGGCGAGGTAGGCATAGAGGCCCGTGAAGACGGTGGCAGAGCGAATCTTCATGTCCCAGAAGTGGGCGCCCCGGAGGTCGGCGCCCCAGAGGTGGGCGCCCTGAAGGTCGGCGCACCGGAGGTCGGCGCACCGGAGGTCGGCGCACCGGAGGTCGGCGCACCGGAGGTTGGCGCCCTGGAGGTAGGCGCCCTGGAGGTAGGCGCCCTGGAGGTCGGCGCCCCGGAGGTAGGCGCCCTGGAGGTAGGCGCCCTGGAGGTTGGCGCCCTGGAGGTCGGCGCCCCGGAGGTAGGCGCCCTGGAGGTAGGCGCCCTGGAGGTCGGCGCCCCGGAGGTAGGCGCCCTGGAGGTAGGCGCCCTGGAGGTTGGCGCCCTGGAGGTCGGCGCCCCGGAGGTAGGCGCCCTGGA
>Ga0316631_10000011_pt1 | contig 36481 bp, 54 predicted proteins | sample OWC_May_M1_C1_D3_FD_207672 | JGI IMG/M metagenome (GOLD analysis project Ga0316631, IMG submission 207672) | Wetland soil microbial communities from Old Woman Creek delta, Ohio, United States - OWC_May_M1_C1_D3_A | ecosystem: Environmental > Terrestrial > Soil > Wetlands | place: USA: Ohio... | reverse complement strand
GGTCACAGATCAGGCAGCTGTCAGCCATTGAGCCGCTCCTCCAGATCCTCGACTTGGGCCATTCCCGCGATCCGGTGCAGCCGCCAGGAGAACCCGATCGCCCCGATCCCCGCCACCAGGAGCAGCGGGCCGATCCACCAGTCGTTGGCTACGGATGGGGCGATCATCCCCGCGAGAACCAGCAGCCATCCGATGGCGTCGGCGATCTTTCCGGCGCGGAGGTACCGGCGGTACTTCAGGTACCAGGTTGGGGTGCTGTCAGTCATCGAGTCCTCCGTAGAAGCTCGCTACGTAGATCGCCTCGGCTTCCTCCGGGGCGATCACTCGGTCCGCCACGATCACGGCGTAGGAGTCGTCACCGGTCGGGACCTGGCTGATCCGGACTGTTCCGTGGCTCAACTGACGCACCAGCTCGTCCAGGTGGGCCATGTCGGGCTGGTCGCGGTGGTCCCAGGTGACGATCTCTGGTGGCTGATGCCGGTGGACGGAGCAGTGCACGCGGTCTGAGGCGACGCTGGCGGCCGTGCGGCAGCCGATGCACTTGGGCGCTGGCCGTGGGGTCGCACTGGCCTCAGGCAGGATCTCGTCAGCCATTGTGGGACCCCCGCTGGGTTGTGTCATCCCACCAGCGCAGCGAGGCCAGCGGTACCGCGTCTTCCTGGTCGCCGCCGCCCAGGACGACGCTATGCCGGCGTACCGCTGCTGCGGCGGCCTCGCGTTCCGGGGTGGCCATCCGGGAGGTCTGCCAGTGCCAGTTGGTGTGTAGCCAGATGCTGTGCATGGCTGCGTCCAGGTCTGCCAGTGTCTCGGCTGCGCTGTCCAGCCGCTCCTGGGTCGTCTCCTTCGGGGCGCGCGGAAATTCCATCGGCGGCATTGGGTGGCATCGCCTGCAGCGCGTGTTTGGGGTGCAGGTGCATACCGGAGGCACCTCGCCATCCCAATCTGGCGCCGAGCCGAAGATGTCAGTGCTCACAGCATTCCTCCGCGTCCACGATGATCATCGTGGTCTCCGGGCTGATCCGGACGAACGCGACCTGGCCGGACTCGGCGCATGTTGTGATCAGCCACTGGCCAGATGGGTGCATCGTGACCTCGGAGACGCCAGCCTGGCCGGGCTGGGTGCGAGTGTGGCACAGGCTTGCATCCCGTTCCCCGTGGAACCCGACGCGGAATGTTGGCTGGTCGTCAGTGCTGTCACTCACAGCTCTTCCCCCATCTCCTGGATCTTGGCGAGCAACTCCCGGCGACCGGCCTCGTGCCCGGCCCGGTAGGCGTCCTCTGGTGCGGGGGTGAGCAGGACCACGGGTCCTCTGGCCAGGACGCCATCCCAACGGACCGTGTGCGGCACCCATACGCCCAGGCGCTGCCAGGTGCCGATGTCGGATCCGGAGGCCCCCCAGACCTCCAGCCGCCGGTAGTCCCCCCAGTTGACGGCCACCAAGGAGCCGGGGGTCTGGGGCTCATCTCCTGGGCCCAGGAGGATTGGCTCAGACACTGTGGGCATCCCTGAGGCTCTTGCGGTGGCGGGCAACGGTGGCGGTGCAGATCCCGAGCCGGATCGCGGTTTCGCGGACGCTGAGGCCCATGGCGGTGCAGCGGGCGACGGCCTGAGCCCGCTCGACCACGGCCAGGCCGATGGTGCGGTCACCCGCGACTGCCCGCATCACGGCGATCGGATCGGCCAGTGCCGCGCCGAAGGTGCGGGTGCGAGGACCACGGCGATTGCGGCTGTCTCCGCGCGGCGGATGGTGGGTCATGGTGCTGTCCTCTCGGGCTGGGTGCGGCAGCGGTCGCACTGGTGACTGGGATGGTCGGTGGGGCTGTAGCAGCGGGTGCAGGCCCGCATGACCCCGGCGGCCGGCGGATCGGGCTCCGGCTCGTCCGGCCAGGGGGCCACGGTCCGAACGGGACGGCCGCTGGTGTGCGCCAGGGACTGCGCCCGTGCCTGCGTATGGCTACGCAGGTCCTGGGGATGGGGGTCCGGTGCGCCCTGGGGGATACTCCGGGCACCGCAGCGGCAGGACCAAGCCCAACTGGTGCGGCGGAGATTCCGCGCCCAGATCGTGATGGAGTGCTGGTCCACGCTGGTCACCATGAGGTGGTCACCTCGCGTACGGCCGGGCCGTCGAACCCTAGGATTCCCCCACCATCCAGGAGACGCTCGGCGAGCGGATCGCCGTAACGGCTCGCCAGCTCAGCCAGGACAGCCGCGGGGTTCGGGTTGGCATTGGCGGTGACGATGAGGCGGCGCATGTTCCCGCACCGGTCGTCGATGATCCGCTGGAGCTGCTCCAGCCACCAGTCAGTGACCCGCTCCCTGCCAAGGTCGTCCAGGAGTAGCAGGTCGCAGTTGATCGAGTTGTTGTACGCCATTTCTTCGCCGTTGGTGGTGATGGTGCGGCCGTCGGGGAGGGTGGTGCGCTGCGGCTTCAGTGCTGCGGACAGATCGGCTGCGCTGCGGGCGACTACCCAGAGGTGGGCGTCGTGCACGGCGTTGGCGATGGCGTACGCGGCGAAGGTTTTCCCGGTGCGGGATGGGCCGGCGAGGATGAGCACCCGGGGACCGCGTGTCCACCAGCTACTGACCATGCCCCTGGGGTCTTGGTGTGGGTGGCGTAGGGCGGCGTAGGCAGCGGTGGCGTACCGGGTGGGGCGGCGACTGGCGTAGGCCTTGTGGCGGTTGGCGGACTGGCGGGTGCGGATGGCCTCCATCTCGGCCAGATCGGCGGCGGCAAGGAGTGCATCGGCGTGGTCTACCCCGGCGGCTTGCGCGGGGATGCGGCGCTTCCATGCGGTCAGGTCGATCATGACGCCTCCGGGGTCCAGTTGACGGAGTTGCTCGAGGTGACGATTTCTAGGCCGGCGAACGGGTCGTCGTCCCGGCCGGGCGGGTTTCGGTAGAGGCTCAGGGGCTGTCGGCCCTGGCGTGGCGGGTCTGCCTTGGGTGGGCTGACAAGGCTTTGTACGAGCCACGGGAGGCGACCGGGCTGGCCGCCGCGATCGCGGAGCAATTCGAGTCCAGAGCGGACTTCCGCCTCGCTGTATCCGTCGCGAAGTAGCTCTGCGATTCGCTCGGCGAGCTTGGGGATGAGCGCCGATGGCATCCGTCCGTATTGCCGGTACTCGTCTACCAACGTTTCCGTCGTGCTCTGCTCCGTGTCCGCCGGCGGCTGAGGTTCTGGCGCCGGTCGGGGAGAGGGTGGGGAGGACGGATTGGTTGGTGAGGTCGGTAAGGACGGATAGGGCGGTACTCCAGTACCTGAAGGCGGTACTCCAGTACCTGAAGGCGGTACTCCAGTACCTGAAGGCGGTACTCCAGTACCTGAAGGCGGTACTCCAGTACCTGAAGGCGGTACTCCAGTACCTCCTTCTGTGGAAGTAGATACCAGCCTGGGAAGTCGGTAAGTGAGCTGAGCGCCACGGTGAGCAAACATCGGGTATCCACGGCCATCTACGCCGCGCTGAACCCGTACCTCCAGGCCCCGGGAGGCGAGGCGCTGAAAGACCCTCCGGAGACCCGCGTCGCTCCCGACCTTGATCGCCCTGGACAGTTTCCAGCTGTCGCCGTCGAACGCAGTGCGCGTCGCCTCATCGGCCTTCTCGGCGATCGCCCACAGCACCATCCCCTCGGCGGGGGTCAGGTCGCCTGAGGCGTCAGATTGCAGGTAGGCGGCAACCTCAGCGCTGAGTTGCCACGCCATCAGGTCGACACCTCAAGATCAGGGACCTGCCAGGCGATGGTGCCAGGTGGATACGTTTTGGATATGCGCCGATAGGGCACCCGTACCTCCAGGCCCCGGGAGGCGAGCTTTCTGAGCACGGCCCTAAGCCCTGAGCGGCTGATCCCGACGATCGCCCGCAGCGTCCAGCCTGATTCGATGGCCATCTTGGGGTGGCTGGTGTTCTCGCTAGCGCGCTCGGCGACAGCGAGAAGAACTAGGCGTTCGGTTGGCGTCAGGCTAGACGCTGAGTCTGACTGTAGGTACGCACTGACCTCAGCGCTGAGTTGCGCGCTCAACGGGCACCGCCCGGAGCACATGGGGTGTAGTGGGCCCCTTGGGGTCCGGTAGAATACACGGCTAGGCCGTCCTTCCGCTCTGATCGGATGGGACTGCTTAGGCCAGGTGAGGTGCTACCAACACCAATCCTGGCCGTTTTTAGTTGTGTGCTGATCTTACCGCACAACCGTTCGAGCGGCCTCATTGCACACCCTCCACCGCGTCTTTAGAATGACTTTCACATTCACGTGTGCCGATCTTGTGACCGGCATGGAAGCGGGCCGCCCGAAGACGGCCCAACCCCTACTCCTCCGGATCCCCCGGACCCCTACACAGCCACACCAGGGCAGCTCCGCCACCAGCCACTAGGAGCAAGCCAGCAGCGATGATCAGGCCCACGTGACCCCCTCAAACGCCAGCTGAGCGAAAGGCACGGGATCCTGGACCTGAATCCACACGTCGTACTCTGGATAGATCATGTCCAGTGGATTGAAGTGCTTCTCCACCAGGACATCTACCTTTACCGGGGCCTCGAATTCGACCGGCGCATCATGAACACCCTGCTTGATGTTGATATCTGCGACCTGTCCGGTGATGAAATCGACAGCATCCTGGCCGGCCAGGTCCGAGCTATCCGCGCAGCAGTAGGTGCAGTGGAGATACACGTATCCGCCGTCGTCTGGGTGCTCCCCGCCCAGCACCCACAGGTGTTCGCCGTGGCGCTCCAGACAGCAGTAGATCTCCCACTCCCGCCAAGCCATCCTGAGCAGCTCACGAGAGGCCATGGCCTCCATGTCGTTGTCCTCGGCGAGGAGGCAGCCAAGGGTCAGCACGAGCTCTCCAGATATGTCCGCTCCAGTGCGCGCACCTGGTGGTCAGTGCGGGATTCGCCATGCCACGCCAGGCAGACCAAGTCCGGATCCGTCACCGCTGCCACCAGCTCAGGCAGGAAGTACTCCGGCGGAGTACATTCGTGCTCATCGAAGCCATCCTGTATGTCCTGAATTTGCATCCGGGCAAGTGAGAGCTGGTCCTTGAGGTGACGCAAATCTGCTAGGAGTAGTACCACCTCCCGTTCCAGGGGAGTGCCCTGCGCCTTTGTTTGGATGTCTCGCAGCTGAACGAGGGTCAGTAGTTTAGCCATTGCTGGCCACCGCCTTAGCGGCGTCATAGGCGGCGATGATGGCCACGATTGCGTGGCAGGCCAGGAGGAAATGTGATGTCCACGCCCGGACGTGCCACTCCCAGGTTTCGCCAAACTCGAAACCCTGGTACTCGAATTCATCTATGGCATCTCTTGCTTCATTCCAGCAGCAAAGCGGATCCATGTAGGAATCAATCAGTTCCTTATGAACCGCCTTCGCCAAGCCCTTTGGAGCAGCACCATGCCGATATGGGTCACGTACCTCCGCCCAGATGTTCTGCTCTACAAAGCAGCGACCATAGGAGGTGATGGAATCCAGAGTGCCGGAGACCAGCTTCTCTGACCAGTAGTCAGGATTGATGCGGCCCTGGCCAACGCCTGCCTGGCGGAAAAACTGGAGCATGTCTTCCGTGCGGGAGAAGACGTGTCCAGGCCAATCGCCCCCGATGTAGAGGTGACGCGGCCAGGTGGTGATTTCGAAGCGCTCCATGGTGGTCTTTGGGTCGCGGAACACGAGATGGCGATAGAGGCCATCGTCGTGTCGTATTTCCAGCTGGAAATTGCCGAAGCGCTGGGCGAATTCTGCGCTGAGGTATTCGGGGTAGTCCGGGATCTTCTTCTTCACTGCCATCACCTCAAGGTGCGTATTTCCAGGATCAGGAATGGGGCCCCGCACGCCCGTGAGCGTGCGGGGGAATGGGTTTACAGGGAGCGGTGGGCTACGCGGGGCCTGGCAGCTGCTGCGGCCAACTCCCGTACGCGGGCGATGAAGGCTGCCCGAGGCAGGCCGGTTATGGCGGACCAGGTGAGCGGCGGGACCTTGCACCCGCACTGCTGCTGGGGCAGGCCACAGCGGAGGCAGCGGGGGGACACCAGGGTGCCTCCGGGACCCTCAGTGCAGCCGGCGAGATCCTCGACCGCCGCCGGACCCGGCATCGGCTCAGGAACCTTGACCGGCTCCGGGATTCGCTGCGCTGGCACCGGCACCGGCTGTAGTGCCGGAGCCATCCGCACGCCAGGGACCGCATCCACCACCCAGTCCACCCAGGCCAGGCCCGTACGGTCCAACTCCAACCGCCCCCGGGTCACTGCCACATAGGCCAGCCGCAGCTCATCCGGGTTCAGGACCACCCGACCGGTTGCCGGGTCAATCCGCGGCTCCCGGAAATCTGGTGCGATCTGGACCCGGCCCCACTCTCGCCCCTTCGCCCTGTGCGCGGTGGACACCACCACCTCGGCGGACTGCTCATCCACCAGACGGGAGACCACCTCGATGATCCGGGCTGGTCCGTGAGTGTCCACCAGGTCCACCAGCACCTTCAGGGACCCGCTGGCATCGTCCTGGCTGGCGTGCTCCCGCACCTGGTCCCAGTCCTTGAAGGCCAGCAACTCCGGATGACTGGTCCCAGCCTTGGCCATCAGGGTCTGGGCGGCCTCGGCCAGGCGGCGAAGCTCATCCCCACCACCTACCAGGGCGGTGCGTTTCCCAGAGCCGATGGATGCCACGATCTGGGCCATTGCCCCAGCGTTGGAGCGGCAGAGGATGGCCTGCGGGTCACAGCGCCCGATCCGCGATGGGACCTTGCTGAATCCCCGGAGGCGTAGTGGTGCGCGGAGCAGCGCCAACCACTTGTTGGCCTCCGCCGCGACCGCCGGGCCGAAGCGGAACGACTGGGTCAGGGTGAGGTGCTGGTCGGCGACGAACTTGTCCATCGCGTCGATCGCGCCCCGGAAGCCGTAGATCGCCTGGGCGGAGTCCCCAACCATGATCCGCTGGGCGTGGTCCTGGTAGTGGAACAGGGAAGCCATGACCGGGCTCAGGTCCTGGGCCTCATCCAGCAACACGTAGTCCACTGGGATACGGGGACGGCTGAGTTGATATAGCTTCAGGTACACGTCATGGGTGAACTTCAGCTGCCCACCGTGGCGGAGCTGAAGATCCGCCCAAGCCTTCGCCATGAACGGGGCCAGGTACTTGGCCAGGTTGCGGTTATCTAGGTCGCTGTAGCCCTCCACGCGTCGGATGTGCTGCACGTCTGGCTCCGGATCGGCACTGTTCAGGAAGTTCCCGACCCCCTCCATGACCATCCTGGCCAGGGTCGTGGGAGTCAGTGGTGCTAGATCCTCCGCCAGGAGCACCGGGTTGTTGATCCCCAGCACCTGGGCCACCCGGTGTGCCGGTACCCGTGGCCCATCCAGGCGCTCCCGGTACTGGCTCCCCATCGGCCCGAAAGCCAACGAGTGCGCGGTACGGCAGTCCACGGCAGGCGGGAAAGCCCGCTTCGCCTCAGCGGCCAGAGCCCGGTTGTACACGATGTACAGGCCCCGGCGGGCGGGCTGCTCTTTCGCGGCGAGCCTCAGCGTGCTGGACTTGCCGCATCCGGCACCGGCCTGCACAACCAGAGTGGGCCTTTCGGCCGAGCAGAACGCGTCGATTACCGCCTGCTGCTCGACCGTGGGCTTGTAGTCGCTCATGCCGTCACCGGCTTCGGGGCCAGGTCGCGGGCGCGACCCTCGATGATGTCCTTCAGGGTGCTGGTGTCGCCGGTGGAGCCGATCAGCGGCTCTTCCAGGAGGTTGCGGCGCTTGGCCTCCTCCCACACCACCCGGACCTCAGCTACCGTCTGGCACTGCTCCAGGGCCCGATCACGTAGGTCCGCTGCGGTTGGTGGCGCCTGCCCCTGGCCGAGCCAGGCACCCAGGGTTTCCGCGAGGATGATGCCGGGCCGGCTGATCTTCTGGTCTACCAGTTCCTGGCAGGTGGTCTTGGTGATGGAGAGGTTGTGCCCCATGTCCATCTCACCAATGACGCTGAATTCGTAGTCGACGCTGTCTCGCTGGTCGGCCTTGAGCCCCAGCTTTTTTGTCTCCACCTTCTTGGTGCGCTCGTTCAGCTCCGTGACGTACTCCGTCTTGACCCTCATGGTCACGATGACGTGCCCCGGATATGACAGGAGTGCGGCCATCATGCGTGCCTCTACGGGCCGGTAGTCGCCCCATCCGGCGCGCTTGTCGCGGGCCCGGTCGACCCGGTCCAGGGCCCCACCAAGGCCGCTCCAGTAGTGGGTGAAGGAGTCGACGATGATACCGGCGAACCCGTGTTTCGCGGCGTCAGCCAAGAAGCCGGGCAGCTGCTCCGGATCCGAAACCTCCGGCGCGACGTGCCCGAAGTTGAACGCGTACTCGGTCTCCGGGTCGGACTCATCTAGGATCGCGTACTCGCGGGCCCGCTTCTCGGTGTCGAGCACGGCGAATTTGCCACCGTAGCCACAGAGCCCGCGCATGATCGTCAGTGCGGTGAAGGTCTTGCCGGATCCAGAGGGTCCCTGGAGGGCCATCCGGAGGTGCATTTGCTCTCGGCGGGCGGGCGTGAACAGGCTCATCTCAGGCCTCCTGTTGGCGGATCAGCGCTGCGTGGAAGGTGCGGTTGGTGGTGGGGATGATGATGGTGCGGCTGGTGTTGTTGGTCTCCGCCAGGCCGGCAACACAGCCGGGGCACTGGCCGTGGTGCTCGCCGTGGTAGAGGCACTCCTGGAGGCCCTGGACGAGCCAGGAGCCATCCGCCTGGCGGGTGTGGGTGACAGTGCTCATGCCGCATCACCGGAGGGCCGAATCCCGGTATAGGGAAAATCGCAACGGCCGCAGTAGATGGGGTGCTTCTCCCACGCCTGGGTGAGAGGCATAGCCACCCCGGTCCGGATGCTCCTGCCACAAACGGTCTGGGTGATGGGCACCCCATCCGCCTCCAGGCGGAGCAGGTGCACGGTGCCGTGGTGCCGGAAGGCCGCCATCCAGGCGTAGATCTCGCCCCGGGACAGCTCCACCTCGCCGGTGAGCGCGCCCTTAACGCCAAGGGTCAGGCTCATGGTGCTCGGGTAGGCCTCCACGGACACTGCCTGCCTGCCGGTCTGCTCCTGGAGGTAGGCCAGAACGGGGCGACATGCGGCGGTGGTGGATGTCGCGGTGATAGCGGTTGGGAAGATCCGGGGTAGGTCCCCGTTGAGGCTGGGAACGGCTATGTAGTGGTCGCCCTGGCGTGGGGTCCATCCCTGTGCCTCAACCACGGCTGTGGTGACGTGCTGATCCCAGCTGCGGCCGGCGGCCAGCTCCTCCAGGAGCCCGGCTCCCATGCGCACCCGGGCGCGGAGGGAACGCAGCAGCTGCGCCAGGACGGTCAGGTCCTGGGGGATGACCATCCGCGTGATGTTTTCCAGCGCCCTGGCCTGCTGTGGGGTGAGGTGGACTCCGGCGAGAGCATCCGTGAGGATGCTGATCGGGGGGATTTCCTGTGGCATACTTGCCTCTCTCAGTAGTGATGGGGTCTCGCGGGGGCAAGCCGCGGGGCCCGTTTTTTGTGGGCTTGGTTCAGGCGGCGGCGGGGCGGGTGGCGACTCGCGCCCTGGCCTCAGCTACGCGGCTCTGGGGGATACGGGCAGTGGTCTGCTTTTCTGGTATCGCTGCCGGCCGGATGGAGTCCAGGTACCGGTCCAGGCCTTCCCGGCTGATCCACCAGGAGCGCTCCAGCTTCCAGGCGGCCACCTTGCCCGTGCGGGCGGCGTAGCGCAGGTTGCGGATGCTGATCCCGGTCATCTCCGCCACCTCGTCCAGGGACAGCAGCTCGGGCAGGAGTGCTGTTGCGGGACGCGGCATGACCATCACCTCCTTTCGTCTTGCGGCGACCATTGCGACCACCGCGACCATCACATACTAGCGCGTGCCAGCGTCTCACATGCAAGCACACGCTAGGAAAAAGTGGGCGGCGATAGGCGTTTGTCCCCGATCGCGGGAAGGATCGCATCCCTCTCCTACCGGGCGCACGAACTGACCTGCGGAAACGCAGCTCCAGACCATCCACATTGGGGCGTTCGTTCGCCGTGCCGACATGGTGCCGACACGGCAACAAATTTGCAGCGGCTCCTAGCGCTCCCCAGCCTCGTCCGGAGATGCCTTCCGGCGACCCCCGGTCACGCCCTTGCCGATCTGGCTAGCCCGTTGCGGGTGCAATCCAAGGCGCTCCCCGATCTGGGCCCAGGACATTCCTGCGGCGTGCATCTCTGCCACGGCCGTCTGACGTGCCGACCGGATGGCGGCACCGATCTGGGGCAGCTGCTGAATGAGACGCGTTAGAGCCACTGCCCGGTCTCCGGGGTCCGCGATGTCTTGGCACCGCTCCAGCTCTGCCACGACGTCCTCCAGCTGCATGTGATCAGGGTAGTGGGTACCCCGTCATGGTAGTGGGTACCCACTTGCATGGTCTAGTGGGTACCCACTAGGCTTAGGGTATGAAAACGCTACCCAACACGGACCTCACATCCCCCGCCCTCACGGCGGCCGGCGATGAGCCGGACCGCTGCACCTCCCAGTCCCTGGACGGGCGGCGCTGCACCCTGGAGCGCGGGCACCACCGCGACATGACCACCCCCACCTCCGGGCACACCTGGGAGGTGCGGCGGTGAACCTCCTCATCGTCGGGCCACTCGCGCTGACCCTCATCTCCTGGAGCTGCTCCTGGATGATCGGCACCGCCCGCACCGCAGTGCAACGGTTCGGCTGGATGCTGAGCGCTGCGATTTTGGCGCCCGCCTCCGCTGCATACGCCGCAGCGACCGGGCAGTGGCCCTACGTCGCAGCAAACCTGGCATTCGCCGTCATCGCCGTGCGTGGGTACCGGAACATCCGCAACGCCCTGGAGCGCAGCGGCAAGGGTGCAGCGGTCGAGTGCAACGGGTGCAGCGACTGCAGCGGGTACGACGCTGCGGACCCCGGATGCAGCGCAGTGCAGCAGTGCAGGGTATGCGGCGCAGCGGTCGAGTGCAGCACCGAGCAAGCAGGTGCGGAATGAGCACCCCTGATGCAACACCGCAGCGGGTAGCCACCTGGCCCCTACTCCTCCTAGCCCTACCCGCCTTCGTCGCAGTCTGGTCCGGATGGGTCGGCCTCGGCGGCCTCACCGGCTTCGGAGTAGTCCACCCCCTCCCCGGAATCGCCGACAAATTCGCCATCAACACCGCGATCACCCTGCCCATTGGCGTGGAAACCTACGCTGCCTACGCCCTCCGCGCCTGGTTAGCCGATGGGGTACCCACCCGCGCACGGGTATTCGCCCGCTGGTCAGCCCTGGGATCCCTGGCCCTGGGTGCTGGTGGCCAGGTCGCCTACCACCTCATGGAAGCCCAGGGCATGAAGTCGGCCCCCTGGTGGATCACCACCATGGTTGCCTGCCTCCCGGTCGCGGTACTCGGGATGGGCGCGGCCCTGGCACATCTGCTGCGCAGCACCCCCGCAGCAGATGCAGACGAGACGCAGCAGGCCGCTGCACCTCGGGCGCAGCGCAGCGCTACGGAGCCGGAGGACGCAGCACCCGCAGCAACGGAGCCGCTCGTCACGCTGCAACCGGTGATGGTGCGGGACGGCCACCTCGAGGTGCCCGCTGCGCCCGCAGCGGATGAGGTCGAGGCGGAGCCCGCAGCGCGGCACCATGCAGCACCCGAGGTGCAGCAGGAGAGTGCAGCGGTTGCGGATCTGGACGCCCGGCGCCTCGCCGAGGTGCCCGATGCAGCGGTCGCAGTGGTCGCCCAGGAGCTGGCGCAGCGACAGGGGTGCAGCACAGCAGACCTATCGCGCAGGGCCATCAGCGCAGCGGTAGCAGACCAGTTTCCCGGCGCTCCCAAAGTGGGCGACCGGCGCGTGAAAAAGATCATCGAGGGGATGAGAGCAGCATGACGACAGACAGCAGACCAAGCCCGGTACCAAGACCCGCAACTAGCAAGCCGCACCCGCTTGAGATCGCCGACCCAATCACCGATGACGTGATGCTGATGGAGGCGCTGGAGCGGATGCGCAAGTCCCTGGTCCAGGGCTCGGAGCACCTGGACGCCAGTTCCGGATACATCCGGAGCCTCCTTACCAGGTACGACCGGACGATTGGCATGGCCCAGTGGGGGAGAAACGGGCGCGTAAATCAGGTCGTGCGACCACTGACCCTGGCCAGTGACCTGCTCCTGGACGCGGCTCTCCAGATTCGTCGATCCGCCACCGGATTCACCAGGGTTTACCTGGACAGCATGGAACTCCCGTCGGAATTCCAAATCAAGTCTCAGCGTCGGAGGGGATAGCCATGGGCCGGAAAAGCCACGATCATCTGCAGGTGTCGACCCCCGCCCCCGGGCGCGCGGGAATTCTCGCGATCTGGGCCCTGATCCCAGGGGTCCCGGTCCTGGCCATGGTGACCAGCAGGACCTTTGGCTCCGGCCCATTTGCCAGCCTTTGGTCCTGCGTCGCCCTGGCCTCCGGGGTCATGGCAACCATGGGGATCCGTCAGGTCACCAGGTCCCGCCCGGATCTGGTGACCACGGCTACGATCGCCACCGCCGGGTCCTATGCCTGGTGGTGGTTGGCCACGTTCCTACCGAACCCCAGCACCGGGCAGCCCATCGGGCCCCTGTCCTGGCTGAGTGGGGTGTGGATTTTGCTGGCCGCCCCGGGTTGCCTGACCCTGACCATCCGGATCCTGCCCAGCGTGCGGGGCGGAGTCGGGCCAGCGCCTGGGAGTCACGCTGATGGCGGCCTGGCGGAGGCCCTCCAGGACGCGCGGGTCAGCGCGGTGGAGGTATCAGGATCCCGGGTGACCGCAGATCTGACTCTCCCCGCCGGCGGCGACATTTCCACCGTGCAGCAACAGCAGCGCCTGCTCGCCAGTGAGCTGGACATCCCGGTCACCGCCGTCCGAGTAACGGCGGTGACCGGCGAATCGCCCAGGCACGGGCGGCTCACCGTCATCACCAGGGACCAACTGGGCTCCGGCGTCCCCTGGATGGAGCTGGAGGCCCCGGGCGGACCGGTATCCGCACCAATCACCCTGGGCCGCTATGAGGACGGCGAACCGGTACGCCTTTGGCTCACCGGGGATGACAAGGCGGGGCGCAATGCCCCCGGCATCATCGCCGTCGTGGCCTGCAAGGGAGCGGGCAAGACCGTCCTGATGCGCCGGATCGTCTCCGGCTTGCTGGTCAGGTGCCCGGATGAGCGCGAATTCTGGCTAGCCGACCCGCGCAAATTCGGGCAGCTGCCGGCCTGGTCGCGGGCAGCGGCGACCAGGACCGCACGGAATCAGGCCGAGTGCCAGGCCATGTTGGATGACCTCATGCAGGAGGCCTCGGACCGGGCGGATTGGCTCGGCCAGAGGGGCCATGAGCAATGGGTCGATGGGTGTGGACTGCCCTACCTGCTGGTATGGATAGACGAGGCGGCGGGGCTGGGCGCGGCCGCCGAGCGGCTGATCGACGTGGCCGAGACGGTGCGCTCTACCGGGATAACCGTGTTCGTGGCCTATCAGCGCTTCACTGGAGACCGGGTCCCCACCAGTGCCAGAGCACAGATCAGCACCGTGATCTGCATGGGGGTCAAAGATCAGGGCGAAGCGGCCCGGGTGCTCTCTGACGGCACCGTAGCAGCGGGCGCGGATCCCTCCGCCTGGGCCGACCGGGCACCAGGCATGGCCTACCTCGAAGCGAGCGGGGTGGATGAGGAGCGTTGGGCCATGCCGTGGCGAGTCTGCCGGGGCGACGATGCCCAAATCGCCCGCGAACTGGAAGCGCTGGGCGTGCCGGTAGCCGTCCCCGCTGCAGCACCTGCCACCGGGCGGGCAAAGGTGCCACCACCGGTGCTGGAAGAAGAGGCCGATGAGGAGGCCGAAACCATGGACCCAGACGATGACCCCCGAACCCCGATCGAATGCCCGGACCCGCCACCGCGTCTGCAGCTCGATGTTCCGGGTGTTCCCAGGCCGGACCCCGCCACCGCTGCCCGGATGATCCGGGAGCGGGCAGTGCAGCTTGCCTCCCAGCTGGAGGACGGGGCGACCATTGCCCCCAGCGATTTCGGGGACCAGCTGTTGGCCACCGGCCGTGCTCCCAGCTGGCTTTCCGGGCAGCTCGCCGCGCTGTGTGCGCCAGGCCCCGGGCGGGTGCTCGTGCGCCTGTCTGACAAGGGCAGATACGCGCCAGCGCCTAACGCGGCGTAGGCATTTCAGGCGGGCACTTCACTTCACTTCAGGTGGGGTGCCCGCCCCCCTCAACACACGTACGCGCGTGTGCGAGGGGCTGAAGTGAAATGAAGTGAAATCGAAGCTGAAAAATGGATAGTCACGGAGGGTAGTCATGATCGCGGTCGGGGCAGCATTGGTGTTTGGGGTGATCCTGGGGTGGGGTGGGGGCCGCTGGTGGGAGGTGACTACCAGGGCCTGGATCATGGCCAGAGAGACCAGGCGCGCGGTGCGGCCCCGGTACCGGGAGGCCTGGGCAACCACCTGGCGTGGTGTGGGAACGGTATTCCTGATCCTGCTGGGCCTGGCGCTGGCCGGGTTATTCCTGGCCCTGTAGACAGAAGAGCGCCCCGCCTGACGAACCAGGCGGGGCGCTCTTTGTTTGGCCCACTCTGATGGGTGACTATGGGATTTCTGATGTCGTTTATTGCTGGCTCGGCGTAGAATAAACGACATCAGAAACCATAGAGGGAGGCATCATGAGTAGCCAAGTTGACACTTTCGTCACTACAGACGGAGAAAAATTGACCACAGTCACCCAGCACGTGCAGCGACAAGGGCAGCACTGCCGCAGGATCATCTGCCCCCGCTGCGGAGAGATCTTCGGCATGGCGTTCACGGACTTCCAAGTCGAGCGCGACTGGAACCGCCACGAATGCCACCCGAATCAGGTCTCAACCGCGCCGGAGGCCGTACGCCAAGCTGCCGCGCAGGCCGCAGGAGAAGCCGTCGCGCAAATCTTCGCCCTGCTGGCGGCCGGGACCCCAGCCGCAGAGCGCGGGGCCGCAAGGGAAGCCGCTGCGGCCACGGCAACAAGGGTGTTTGCGGAAACCCTGACGAGCGCTGCCAGCCCATCCGGCAAACCTGGCCCTGGTCGCCCCGCCATCGGGTCCCCACTCCAGATCCGTCTGGACAGCCAAGCCTTGACCCAGGTTGCCGCCCTGGCTGACGAGGCCAAAACGTCCCGGCCCGAGATGATCCGCCGACTAGTGGACGACGGACTCCGCGCCAGGAGCCGGGAGGCCAGGATCAAGGAGATTTCCAAGCAACTCCCGAGGTCCGACCACATCCGGCAACTGGTGAAGGCTCTGGCCACCGCCTCCAGCGCCGCGCTGGTGCGGGATGAGGCTGGCGTGCGGCTGGCGGACCGGGACGATCCCGGCGCGGTGATCATGAGCGCCGACGACCTGGCCCTGCATGCTGGCCAGCTGGCCCTGGAGCCGTGGGCGTATGAGCCTGGCGGTGATGAGCGTGCGGAGCAGATGGTCCGGTGGATCCGGGGGAACCAGGAGCTACTGGCCGACAGTTTTGGGCCGGCGGAGTGCGCCTCTGTGGCGATGGCCTACGCCTGCCAGCTGGGCCCCACCGCCGTCCAGGCGATGGCCTGGGTGATGTGCACCTATGGGTACTGACCCCACACAGCAAATCGCCCCCCACCCGGTGAGGTGGGGGGCGATTGCATTGCCGGGTCCGAAGCGGCAAGCGAGCTACGAGGCGACATAGCTGTTGTTGCGCGCGGGCGCGCGCGACGGGTCCAGGATACGGGGCGGATCAGCCCTTTGCGTGCCATTCCGGGGTGCGTTCTGATCCCACAGCCTTGCAGACCAGTTCTCTACCGGCTCTGGTGTAGGCGGTGGCTCCGGTGCTGGGGCAGGGAACGCCAACCCAGCGGCCGAGAGTGGTCCCTCCCGCTGGTGTGGTGGTGGCGGCGGGCGAAGTGGTGGCCGGTGGTGGTGTGGCTGGCTGCACGGGCTGGGCTTTGCTCCCGGAGGAGCATCCGGTCAGGGCGAGCGCGGCAACTGCCGCAGCGACTAGGACGCATGTACGATGACGTGGCATATGCATGCCGGGAGTGTCCGCCAATCTGAGCGGCACTCCCGTTCTGTCACCCAGAGGTGGGCGTGGTGGGCTGCTCCGGTGGCACCAGATACCGGTGCAGCCGACTCAGCACCGCCGTGAGCGCTGCCTGGCCCACTGCCACCCCAGTCACCGCCCACCACGCCCTGGTCCACTGAACCCCAGGGAGTAGTTGGCACAGGACCTCGCCGGCGGCGATGATGGCCACCGCAGCCAGGCCCTGCACCAGGGTCCTGCGCGAGCGCGCACGAGCGTCAGCCACCACCGGGTGCAGGTCAGCCATGGGCCACACTCGCCGGCATCGCCTGGTGGTCCCGAATGGTCACGTGTAGCCCGTCCACCTGGGCGGTGAGTGCTGCCTGGCCCTGCTCCAGGCGGTCTACTCCGGCGTGAAGCTCCCCTACGGTGGTGTGGACCTGGCCGATGCGCTCCAGCAACTGGCCGCCCCGGACCAGGGAGACGGCCACCGCACCGAGCACCGGAACCGCGAGCCCGGCCATGCCGAGGCCGACTTCCAGCCCGGTCACCGGTTGTCCAGACTGCCCAGCACCCGCCGGACGGTGTCCTCCACCCCAGCCAGGACCTGGGCGGAGATCTGGGCGATGATGGCCTGCCGATCCTGCTCCGTCAGGGCCACTGGAGCTACCGGAGCAGGGGCTTTCGCCAGCACTGCCAGCGTCGCCTCCACCTTTGCCTGATGCTTTTCAGTGGCGATCTGCCACCTGGTTGGGCATATCGGGGATCCATCCGGAGCCTGCGGCATCCCCATCATCATTGCCGCTATCTGTTCGGCCATGCTGGCCATGTCGTCTCCTCCTTCCACCAGAGCACAGGCCCTGGTGATGATCTGCGGCTTTTGGGCGATGATCGGATCGCCGGGGCAGCTGTAGTGGCCGCCCCATGCCGCTCCGCCCATGCTGTGGTGGCCCAGGCCGTGTCCGTCCGGGCTGTTGGCGAGCTGGAGTGGAACCCCGTGGACCTGGCGTGCGCGGGCGAGGATCCGGGCGCAGGCCTCCACCTGGGCGTCGGTGAGCGCGTCCCCGCCATGGCCCTCGTTTTCGATGCTCAGCCAGTACGGGTTTCCCGCACTCTGGCACCAGGACTGGGTGCCGGTATCCACCAACTGGGCTATCCGCCCGTCCTTCGCCACCACGAAGTGGGCGCTGACCTGGGAGTTGGGGTTCTGGCACCAGCTGATGGTGCCCTCATAGGTCCCCTCGGCGATGTGTAGCACCACCCCGCGGTGCTGCCGCATGGCTCCGCCGTGGTTGTTGGTGCCACGCCAAGTGGCTATATCTGCCCACTGGGCCATGGGGTCTCCTCAGCTACTCACAGTACGGATGTACCCACTGCGGTCAATGAGGTACATGCCGGCGAACGTGAATTCGCCGCCCTCCAAGGTGGTCGTGCCGGTACCTGTGGTGCGCAGCGCCGAATGGAAGATGCTGGCCGCGCCGGAGAAAGTGGCCTTCCACGGGATGGACCACGTCACCAGGCGACCGGCTCCCGTGTACGGCGACCTGGCCAGGCGCACGGCACCGATCTGGGTACCCGTCACCGGCGTGGTGTGCCGGATGCGGATACTGAGCTCAGTGTCCGTGGTGGTGCACTGGTGGACCAGCTGCCCGGTCAGCAAGTACGTCCAACCTGTGGTGATGGTTCCCGTGAGTGCCAGCCTGGGTAGGTTTATTTCGGTGGGGCTGAATGTTGCCGCAGCGATGATCGGGTTGATGGTGACGCGGCAGGCATCCACCATCCCCTCGTCGTGCGCGGTGACCCCATCTGTGATCTCCGCCAATTCTGCGGCGGTTGGGATGTGTAGGGCTGGGAGTGATGTGACCATACTGGCTCCTCAGAGGGCGATCTGGCCGGGTTTCCAGAGCCGCAGCGGTGTACCGATGTAGTGGTCTTTGGTGACCCCGTTGACGCCGCGGGCTACGGCTACGGCCTGGGAGTCGCAGGCCAGGGCTACGGCCAGGGAGCGGCTGATGGCCGCACCACCACCGGTGACAGTGAAACTGCTGGGCATCAGGGTGTCCGTACCCGTGGTGATCTTGTACGCCATGGCGATGGACTGATCGTCCCCCAACGACGTCCAGGTCGCGTATCCCAAGGTCAGTGCCGCCGGGGCGGCGATGGCCGAGGCGTCATCCGCCTTCCACATGGCCATCAGGACCACGGAGCGCGTCGGCGCGACCAGATCCGGGGTGATCACATCCTGGTCCGCAGCATTGAGCGCCTGGGCGGTCGCCAGGACCCGCGTCGTGGCCCCGGGAATCGCCACGATCCGGGCGGAGACGCTGTCCCCAGCAGCCCCACCAGTGAAGGTGACAGTGGGTGCCGTGTCTCCAGGCCGCGCCACCCGCCCGAACAGCCGCAGGTTGACCGCATCGCCGAGGAGCGTCCATCCGGTGGGGGTCTCCGGATAGCCAACGGGGCTGTTGCGGATCGCGGCGAGGAGCACCAGGAGATCCCCAGGCTGCCAGCCAGTGGGCATCCCCGGGGTCAGGGACGCATTGTCGTCGTGGTCCGCTAGGCCGGCCACCCTCCAGGAGGTGTCCCCGGTGCCGTAAACACCGGAGCAGGTCACCTCCTCCCCGCCTATCTCCAGGTCCAGGGGGAAGTCCGCGGGGTATGCGGCAGAAGTGGCCAGCACCGGTCCGGTGTTGGTGGTAACGGAAAGCATGGTGCTGGCTGGTCCTGCGTAGACCTCGAGGTGGGATCCACTGTCCAACCTACCTGCGTTCGCCTCGCCCTCCACGACCCACACGTCATACGGGCGGGCGGGGGAGCAGACCATAGTGACCGTCCACTCAGTGCGCCCCAGCAGGGTCTGAGTACGGCCCTCCACCAGTTGATCCAGCACACCGGGTGGGTGGGGTGTGACCGGTGGTTGCGCCTGGACCCGGTCACCGAGGCGCAGCAGCTGCCAGGCGCTCATCAGGTCCGTATGGCGTCCCAGGTCCACGGAGAGGGATGGGTACCGCATACCCCCAACCGTTCCCAGGCCCACCTTCCATTCGGCCAGGGGCAGGAGTTGGTCATCGCTCAGGGCATTGACGCTGGCACTGTCATCCAGGCGGCCGGCCTGCTGCTGATCTGCTGCGTCCAGGTAGGTGCGCGTGCCCCCGCCCGTGCGCGTGACCTGGGCCTCATTCCGTCGTCGGCTGAGATCCCGCACCGGAGCGTACGGATCCGCGGTTTGCCCAGCAGCCAGGGATAACACGGGAGTCTGGTTGTACAGGGCACTGCGAGGCCGGTACGTGAGGCCAAATGCCAACTCGGCCAAGCGCCCCAGGTCGACCGCCTCGCATTCCCGGAGTAGGTCCAGGAGAGGGGCGGCTGTCTGCACACCCATTGGGGCGGAGGTGCCAGAGTAAATGGCGCATGGAACGTTTTCCTCATCACAGAGGCGCAGGACCCGGTTGGCGGCTGCCTCCCCATTGAACCCATGGGCGGCGAAGTGCTTGTCCGTGGTGGCGTCCCGGTGGACGGCCAGGTGGGCCATCCCCACCTGGATCACCCCATATTCCGTCATGGGCGTGGCACCAAAGGCTACTGGTGGGCTGGTGGTTAGCCCGGTGACGGCGCCTGGAGCCAGTCCGGCGCTGGTGCGGGAGTCCCGCAGGGTCCCCTCCACATACAGGTAGGTGATCATGTCAGAGCCACTGGCCTGACAGACAATCCGGATGTTGCGCCAGGAGCCGGCGAAAGAGCCTACGGGGGCCACCCAGGTTGGGCCGTAGCTGGTGCCCGATCCCCAGTACGTTTTGTGTTGGACTGAGATCCACTCTTCGCTGGCGGAGTCATTCCAGAAATATTCCATGTACCAACATGGATGCGATCCCGTGGTGGACCATCCGAGCGGGTAGACGATGGCATCCGCTGTCTGGATGGTGGTCACGTGCAGCTGCACCTCCACCGCCCAGACGGTGGTAGCAGCCATGGTCACCGGGGCGGACAGGATGCCCAGGGTGCCGGCGGAGGTCTTATACACCGGATAGGCCCCAGGGAACCCGGGCAGTCCCTCCAATTGCTCCCACTGTGGTGTGCCGGACACGGCCATGGGAGTGCCCCCGGCAACGCCAGGGCTGGCCTGGATGACGCCCGCCTTCTCTGCCAGGGCCCAGTACTCCACTGGTGTGTCGCGGAGGATTGCCCGCTCCAGGGGCAGCCGGAGCGGGGTTGCGCCCCGGCCCAGGCGGTCCAGGACACCCCGGATGGTGAGCTGGGTCCAGGCCAACACCTCTGACCGCCCTGGCCACACCAGGGCCAGGGCGGAGATGTAGCCCCGGATGAGGCTGTACGCGCCAGCGCCGGCGTCCACGGTCATCCACACCGGGGTGCCCTCAGCCACATACGGCCAGTAGGGACTCTCCGGCTGGTCCGGCATGAGAACACCGTCCGTGCACTTCACGGTCAGGGTCGCGGTGAGGCTCTCCGCCTGGGTAGCGCCCTCACTGCGCCCGTCCGTGACGGTGACCGGCTGTGAGGCCTCCCAGTAGCTGGTGACCTCAGTCCATGTCCAGGTGCTGGGATCCTGGGTTAGGTCCGCACCAAAGGCCATCTGCAGGTGCACCACAGCCGGCGAGCCCGGGATGTAGGCCATCAGGCTGCCCCGATGACGCCCTGGACGTTACCGCCCCTAGCCGCCACGTACTGCCGGAGGTGTGTGATGCGGCAGGACGGGCACTCATGCTCAACTTTGAAACCGCCACCAAGGTCGACCTTGGTGGCACCACCAGTGCTACCAGCCTGGCCCAGGGGGGTCACGCGCGCGCCCGCAGGTAGGGACAGCAGCTCCGGGCCACGCTCGCCCACCCACGCCATACCGGCGGTGGCGATGTCACCACCAGTGGCCAGGTAGGGGATGTTCGGGGTGTTCAGGGTGACGCTGGGGATGTTCTGTCCCATGATCGAGCCCCCACCGATGGTGAGGCTGAGGTTATTCCACTTCGCGATGATCCAGTTGATGGCTCCTCGGAATGAGTCCTTAATCCCATCCCACATTCCACTGGCGGCTGATGTTATCTTGCCGGGAATACCCTTCACAAACGACACCAGTGAATCCCATTTATCAACAATCCACTTCCACGCGTTGCTGAAGAAGTCCAAGAATGGGCCACTAAACCAGCGCCCAACCGCCCCGGCAGCGTCCTTAATCCAGTCCCAGAGCCTAACCCAGAATTTGCGGAATCCTTCACAATTGTTCCACAGGTATATGAATCCAGCCACCAGGGCGAGGATAGCGATGACTATCAGGCCTATTGGGTTGGCTGCCATGGCGGCATTGAGGAGCCATTGGGCGGCGGCCATCACACCCGATGCCACGGCTCCGGCCATAGTGGCCACCTTCTGCGCCACCATTGATGCGGTGGATTTTATGGTGGCGGCATTAAGTGCGGTCTGGGCCATGGCGGCCAGGGCGATCACACCCACCAGGCCGTTGACCATGGGCGTTACTAGGCCCGCAGTCTCACCCCACTGCGCCAGTGTGGTGGGAGGTTTGGCATCATGCTGGGCATCAGATAGGTCAATGTATGCCTGCTTGTTGTTGATTACCTCCTGGCGCCCATCCGCCAGAGCTTGTGCCTGCTCATTGAGACTCTGAGTGCCGTCCAGATTCGCCTGATCAAGCTCCAGTATGGCATTTTTGCCATCAATCTGAGCCTGCTCAATGGCTAACTGCGCGTCCCTAGCCTCCGCACTATTTTTGCCGTATTCAGCAATGGCTTCCGACAGGGCTTTCTTGCCGTCGGCCTCATCTGCCTGAGCTGATTTTAGGTTCAGACTGGCCTGGGTGGCGTCTACAGCCGCTTGCTTGCCATTGAGTACGCCCTGGTCGTAATCAATGACAGCCTGGCGGGCGTTTATGGCCGCCTGTTCAATATCCTCATAGGCCTGAGCCACATTGACCTGGGCCTGTTTCATTCTTTGTGCGCGCTGCCTGGCTAGGTCCTGCATGTCCGCCATGGCCTGGAGCGCATCAGCGGCGCCGCCAACAGCGTCCATGACCCCGGTGGCGGCGTTACCAACGTCTCCCATGCGCTCCGACATGGTCCGCCCTGATGCGGCGGTGTCCTGCATGGCGTCCCCGGCCTGGTCCGCCGCTGCGGCCACCCGATCGCCCAAGGCCTCAGCGGCCTGGTCTCCGGCGCGCTTCGCTGCGGCCCGCACGTCATCCAGCCCAGCCTCAGCCGCTCCACCATCAGCGCTAATGGTGATACTGAGTTCGCCCAGATCCAGTGCCATGTCAGCCCTCCTCTGGTGGTCTCAGTGCCCGGTGGGTGCGGGTGTCTGCCTGGAGTAGGCCCAGGATCCGGGCTCGTAGCCACGCCCAGGTGCGGGTCAGGAGCAGGTGCCGGTCCAGGTCTATGCCGTACTCGGAGTGCAGGTCGCACAGCACGGCGGGCCACTGGTGGAGGATCTCCTCCCAGGTGACCATGTTGCCCCCGCCGCCCCTTACCTCTGGGAGCGCTTCCTCCGGGACGTCGTACCACTCCCAGAGGCCGGTGTACTCGTCGTACTCGCCGCGCCCGTATTTCCAGAGCGGGTCCCTCTGCGCTGGGCCCGGTTCTTCGGGCCCTGTGGTTCCGGGCGGCCACCCGCCCGCCAGAATCGCTCGGCGGCGTCATCGCCGGCGGTGACCCAGATCATCACTGTGCTGGTGATGATGGCGATACGGTGGCCGTCCACGCCATCGTCCACCAGGCGCCGGTGGAGGTCCTTGCCGATGAGCCACTCGGAGTAGGTCAGGCCGTCTGGGATGCTCTCGATGATGCGGTCTCGTTCCGCCTCATGGCGGATGCGGTCGTGGTCATCTGCGGCGCGGCGGATCCGGTCGCTGGCGGCCACCAGGCGCTGACACCACAGGCCCACGGCGGCGGGTACCGGATCCACGGTGTACCGCCTGCCCAGGACGGATAACCGCAAGCCAGGGAGCAGCTCCCCAACCAGGTAGTCATCCAGGCTGCCCAGGTCTCTCACAGCGGGCTGGCGATGTCTGTGAGCGGGCCGTTGCCAGTGAGGGTTATGGAGGCACTGGCCAGGTCATCCGATTTGCCCTTATCGTCGCTCCACTCAACACATCCCCAACCGGAGACGCCTTCCTCCCCGGTAGTCCGGTCGTACCAGCGAACCTGGGCCATATTCGCCGCACCCAGCTCTTTGTCCTTGACTCGGATCGCCTCTTGGCCCACGTCGTAGGCCCCAGCAACGCTGACAGCCCGGCGGACTGCGAAGTTGAGGGCCCAGCTGTAGCCGGTCTTCTGGTTGCCCTCAGCACCACCGTCGTCGTAGTCCTGGGACTTCTGGATGGTGGCCTTCTTTTTGAGTTCCAGGTCGTAGACGTTCCCAACCTGCACCCAGACCGGTGCGCCCTCGGTGCCGGTGTTGACGTCCAACCTGAATCGCCTGGCCAGCGCTGTTATCGACCTCATGGGTTACTCCTTCCAGGGCCGCATGGCCCACAGGTAGTAGTTGCTGGAGCGCTCCCAGCGGGCGCTCTGGTCCCTGGCCTGCCCCAGACTGGTGCTGGACTGGCGGAGGATCTGGACCACGTCCACCCCACCCAGGGTGAGATGCGTCTTCCCGTGGAGTAGGTCATAGACGGCGTCCTCCAGGTCAATCGCGTCCCGGGGATCGCTCCCCGCGCGTACGCGCACCTGGACACCCATGATCACGTTGTCCTGGCCAGTGTCTGAGGACACCGGATAGGGGCTTATCAGGACCACACGCTCCGGTTCGGGCGGCATAGCGCCCAGGACGATGGCCGTGTCGCCGGCGGCGTAGGGCTCCATGACCCCATCCGGGTCATGCCACACCCCAGCACCGCCGGCGGCCAGGTGCTCTGCCAGACCGGTCAGGAGCTGGGTGGTCCAACCCCGGCTCATCCCAGGGCCCTGCGGATCTGGGAGGCGATGATCTCCGCCATGGTGTCCGCCTCGGTCGCGGCCGGCTGCTCCAGGAATTTCGCTTGGCGGCCATCGTCGTGGCGCCAGTCCAACTCCTCATGCTGCCGCACCGCGTATGGGGTGTCGTAGCTGACTGCGGCCTTGAGCTGCGCTTCATCCACGGTGGCTACGCCGGACCGCTCCAGGGTGCCCTCCTCGATCGGGACGAGTTCGCGGCTCGTCTGGAGCAGGTGCTCGGCGGCGAGCGTCAGGCCCTTGGCCGTGGCTGCGCGGATGGCTTCCATGACCTGGTCCCCATGCCACTCCAGCTCAGCGCCGCTACTCACAGGCCACCTCCATGTGCTCCGGCAGGTCCAGGCCGTGAGCGTTGTGGAGCTTGGCGCTGATCACGGTGGTTGTGGTGCCGCCGGGCAGGGTGACCCGGGACCCGACCGGCACCGTGGTCGCAGCGGGGGCAAACACCCGCACCTCAGACACCACCTGGCTGCCGTCAGGGGCGCGGACCAGCTTCCGTCCGGCGTCCAGGTAGCAGGGCTGCACCTGCTGCGCCTGGTCCCACACCGGCCCCACTGGGCCCTCGCCACGATGCGCCTCCACGACGACGGTGGCCGGCTCCGGCAGGCACTCAGCACAGAAGTCCTCCCAGGTCATCAGATGTCCTGGGGTCCGTAGCCGGTCAGTCCGGCCGCCTGGAGGACCGCGTATGCCTGGGTGTACAGCCTGCCGATCTTCTGCGGCCCAGACTCGGCGGAGGCCTGGTAAGAGATCCCACCGATGCTGAAACCAGACCGCCTGCCACCCAGGCCTTTGGGGTCCCCGGCGGCGATCATGCCCGCGACCTGCTCCACCACAGCATCCCGCAGGGCTGCCACGGTATCCGGATCAGCAGGGTCATACACCGCGCACAGCAGCGCCGTATCCACGTCCCTGCTGGCACGGGTGAGCAGGACGCTCGCACTAGCAGGGACGCTGCCCAAAACGGCGGCAAGATCGGCCTCAGTGGCGTACGGCATCAGGCAGAGGCGCCGATGATGGCGATGTCGTAGGAGACGCTGGTACCGCTGGAGCTGTTAGCGACGTGGAGTAGGTCAGCGGTGCCCGCGGTTATCGCGTACGCGGTCGCGTCCGGGGCAGCCAGAACCAGGAGACCACCGGGGCGGACAGAGATCGTGTGAGTGGCTGCGCCGAACCACCCGATCACACCGTTGGTCGTGTTACCCAAGACCACATTGTTGGTGTTCGCCGCACTGGCGAAGACAATCAGGCCCTTGACCCGAGCGAAAGTGATCGTCGCCCCGAAGGCGTCCGTCAGCACTCCCGCCAAGTCCAGGTCCTCCGCGGCGCTGGCTGCCAGGGTGCGGGTATCAGCCCACACCTTGTCCGCCTGGCCGGCTCCTGTGCCGCTGGACAGCCGGATCGTGCGATCCAGCTGGAGTGGCATGGACGCAGTAGCCAGGTCCAGGGCGCTATCCTGCTGCGCCGCCAGGGACACCATGAGCTTGGTGCTGAGTGACATGAGTGCTCCTTAGGTGAGGCTGATGGCGTAGGTGCTGGACACCCACTCCAGCAGCCGGCTGATCTGGTCTGTGGTGAGCGCCTGGTCCCAGACGCAGATCCGAGCCAGGTCCATGGAGATGTAGCCACCGGAGCCGGCGATGTTGCCACCCAGGCGGAGCCCAGCCAGGCCAGCGGTGGCGCCAGTGCCAGTGGTGCCGGACCGGTCAGAGGATGTGCCAGGCAGGCGGCTCACGGTGCTAGACGCGCCGTTGTACACCGCCACCTGCCCGTGCCAGGTGTCCACTGCGGTGGTGTATTGGATGGCAGTATCCGCATCCCCACCGCATGCGAACGATGCGATGGTCGTCGACGTGTACTGCATCTTGGCGTAGACACTTGCCGCGCTGGTGCCGGTGTATACGGTCTGCCCGCTGGCCAGGGTGCCGGTGGGCTTGGCCACCACCAGGACAGACTTGCCGACGCTGGCCGTGCCACGGGTGGCTGTCCACAACCCGGTATCCAGGGCCTGGGATGAGGCCGCGGCGAACCGAACCGCAGCCACGCCGTTGACCGCGCCGTAGGCCAGGGTGGGCTGCTGACCCGCAGTGGCCTGCACCAGCGGGGCCCGCTCCAGACCCCAGGTGGGGGTCCAGGAGGCAACCGGAGCACCATCCGCCAGGGTGGCAACCAGGTCCTGGGCACAGAAGTCCGCCAGCAAGCCGGACACCTGCTGCGGCCCGAAAGGCTCCCGCACCACGACCGCCGGAGCCGGGGCCATGAGTGCCCCGGCGACGATCCGTTCCGCCGTGGCCTGATGCCCGGCGGAGGTTTGGTGCAGGTAGTCCGCAGTGGATACCAGGGCCAGCGCGGCGTTCTCCTGCTTGCTGGCTGGAAAGTCTGGGCTGATGTCTATATACGAGCACCATGCACTGTTGGCCGCAGCGATGCCAGACAGGGCGCCGGTGTAGGCACCCCAGGAGTAGGTGGGAGTGATCGTGTCCAGGCGCTTGAACGTGCCGATAAGCAGCACGCTGGGCTGCGGGGAGCACGCTGCGCGGATCCGGCTGATGATCGTGTTGACCGAGGCCGTGAAGCTCGCGGGAGTCACGCTCGCCGCGTAATCATTCGGTCCGAGCAATATCTGCACCAACGCGGGCCGGAGCGTAGCGATCCGGTGGTACAGGGACTGGTCCGCGTTGGCCCAGTCAGCGGCTACGGAGCCGCCCTTACCGGAGCACCAGGACCTGACCCCGGCCGTATTGTCCCCAGCGCAGATGTAGGCGCCGTTGATCGCCACCGCCCCGGTCGCGGTGATGAGCAGGGTATGACTGGTGGAGGCTAGGGCGCCGGTGGAGTAGACCCCGTCGTGCCGCTCCGCCGTACCGGATACGTCTGGGGTGACGGTGGTTGGCGCACCACCGTCCACCACCACGGTAAATGCGCCAGCTCCGGGGCCCTGCGCAAAGTGGATATCCCACCCCGTGCACACGTCCGTGCGGCTCAGGGTCGCTCCAGCGGCCAGGCGCCGGGTGGCCAGGCCGAGACCCCGGGTGTCTCCGGTGACCGTACCGGACTCCGTCCAGCCGTCCAGCGTGGTGGAGCCAGCGAGCGCATGTCGCCCAGTCGTGGTCATGGACGCCGCGGCGAGGATGCTGGCCTCGCGGTCAACGAACCGATCAGCCAGCGTCGTAGCTCCACTGCCGTAGACGCTGGAGCTACCGACGCTGACGATGCTCACCACAGAACTCCGGCGGCGGCCGTAGGCGGCCCTCCAGGTGGCCAGACCTGGGTAGGCGCTGGCCTGACTGGGGCGGCTGATGCGGATGCTCATGTGCCCATCACCAGGATCCGGAGTGTGGCCGTCCCACCCGTGGCACACCGGGCATACAGGGCCTCACCCACCGGGAGATCCACGGTCAGGTCGACACCTGGGCCCAAGGGCCACCCGGTGCTGTCCACCACGGCGCTGCTGCCCAGGTAGGCGACTGAGGACCCGACCGGAGCACTGACCACCACCTGGTACCGGTCATAGTGCCCGGACAGGAGCTCTGTTCCGGCGCCGGAGGTCACCGTGGTGACCCCTTTCGCGACGCTGTGCGCGGATGCGGCAGCGACCAGGATCGCTGCCGCATCCGTCACGGCTACTGTGCCTGCTTTGGCCATGTCAGGAGACGATGGCCAGGGGGCACTTGGCGACACCGGTGAGCGTGCCTGTGGTCGCGGGCGGTACCCCGTCCAGTCCGGTGCCGAAGGTGACGCCCAGGGCGACGCTGCCGGTGTGGACACTGGCGGTTGCGGTCACGATCGGCGCGGATCCGATCAGGGTCTGCACTGTGGTGGCTGTGGTGGTGGTGGCCACGATGTACCAGCCATCCCGCGTGATCGTCACCGGTGCCGAGAGGGCCAGCTTCTTGGCCGTGTTCGCGGCCCAGGCGGTGCTGGTCTGGTCCGCAGTCGCCCCTAGGAGGTTGCCATCCGGGTCATAGATGGCGTGCGCCCAGTGGATTGGGGTGCCCGCAGCGGTGTTGCCGCTGACAAAGGTGATGTTGGTGACGACATCGCCGTGGCGGAGGAAGATCCGGACCCCTATCGCGACCCCAGTGCCGGTGGCGGCCAGGTCCGAGGTGCATGCCCAGACCGGGATGTTGGCGCGGACGAAGGTGTCCTGGTCCACCCCGGGGAGGTTGTTGTATGGGCTATCGAAGCACGCGGCGTCGGGGACCGGCCGTGGGTACCTACCGAGTACGGTCACTGCCCTGCCTCCTCTTGGGGGTCGTCGACCGCGTTCTTGGCGGCCTTCTTGGGTGTGGTCTTTTTTGCGGGTTCCGGCTCTGCCTCTGCCGGTTCCGGTTCCGGTTCAGGGATCTCCTCCACCCCGTAGCCGTGCCGGCGGAAGTACGCGATGGCCGGCTCGGAGTCGGTCTCAGCGGTCGAGTCCGCGAACATCACTCCAGCAATGGAGCAGGTCACGTGCTCTACGGGGGCCGTGATGCGGTAGCGAGGCATCAGGCCACCTTGATGTTGCGGAACACTGCGGCGGCCTTGGTGGCTTTAAGTGCCACCGCGACGGGCCCCAACTCCACTTCACCGGTCTTTACCGCACCCGGTTGACTGAAATCGGGCAGCCAGGACTGCACCAGCTGGCTGCCCACGGTGGTCACGCCGTGGAAGCCGTCCAGCCCGATGCGGATTGCGTAGAGGTCCGTGAGGTTGGTGTAGGAGGTGCTTACGGTGCGGGTCTCGACCGGGATGATCGGGTCGGTCGAGCCGGCCTGGTCGCCAGGGTCCGCGAAGATCAGCCCGCCGTAGGACTCCCTGGTGACCGGACGCCCACCGGGGCCGATGAGGCCCTCCACCGGGTCCCGGGTGTACATGCCAGTACGCCGGACGATTGCCCGCACGCGGGCGAGTGCGCGCTTGTTGCCCAGGAGCAGGGTTGGCGTCCCATCCAGGAGGCTCAGGAACTCATCCAGGGCGTCCAGGGCGGTGAATTTGGTCGCGGCCGAGGTGTCCAGGTCCGACCAGTCCGTGACCGAGGTGGCCCGAAACTCGGTGCTGGACCCAGTGAGCGCCTTGTCCAGGCCGTCGAAGCCGGCGGCGTCCACTGCGACGTCCCCGTTGATCACCTCGTCCTGGAATCGGGTCCGCGTCGCCTTGATCTTCTGCTGCATGTTCAGCGTCACCGCCGAGCTGGCGGCGGCACCGATACGCGACAGCACCCGATCGACGTTGAATGCTCCTCCCATCACGGCCAGGGTCGTGCTGACCTTGGTGGTGGTGACGTTTTGCGGGGCATATTCGGTGTTCATCGCCCTGGTGTTGGCGGTTGGCTGGGTTGCCAGGCGCCGGTAGCCGTAGGTCATGGTGGCCCCGCCACCAGCCGGGTTGACGACGTCATCGAAGGTCAGCATGTCCAGGATCGTGGATTCCTTGCGGAACTCATCGATGACTGATGCGTCGAAGTCGTCCTGGCAGTTGTTACTCGCCTCGGCGAGCGTGATGGCCATGGGGCCCCTTCCGGTTACCCGCCGAGCTTGCGCGCGACGGCTGCATTTAGATCACGTGAGCGGCCGGCGGAGCCCGTTCCCGCGCCTGTTGCTGCCGCTCCTTGGCGGCTGGGCGCGACTACGGCGGGTCCGGCGGCGAGCTTTGGGTTGGCCTTGATGGCGGCCTTGATCGCGGCGGAGACCTTGTCCCCGAAGTCGGCCGCTGCGGGGTCCAGATCTGCGACCTGGGTGAGGAAAGCGCGGCTGTCGAGCAGGGCACTGGCGTCTGCTCCGGCACCACTTGAGCTCCTGTAGACGGCCAGTTCCACAGCGGTCTGCCTGGCCTGGGCAACGGCCTTGTCCCTCTCCTCAGCGGCTGCCTTGAGCTGCTGGGCGGGGTCTTCCTTGCCATCTGCGGTCAGCCCAGCGGCGGCGAGGACGGCTTTGAGGCGTTCGTCCGCGATGCGGGCCGCAGTCTTGGCGGCTTTTTCGCCTTCACGGGCTGCCTGGATTGCCCTGGCTGCCCGGTCGGGATCAACGTCGCCCTTGATGTCGGGCTTCTTCCCGCCGTCTTTGGCGTCGTCGCCCTCTCCGGTGCCCCCTTCACCGGTCGGAGTGCCAGTTGGCTCCCCACCGGTCTCTCCATCACGGAGACGAAAACGGGCGACTACGAAACCGCACAGCATGCGGCGTTTGGTGATGCGCACGACGACTCCTTGAGGCGTCTCATCCCCGGAGCACCTTGTCTCCGGAGGTGGCTAGCGGGCCACGCCGATCTGCTCCCGGGCAGGTTGGCGTTTGGCGGTGGTGCTGGCACAGTGGGCGCGGATAGCGGCCTGCCACTCCCGGACCTTCACCGCGGCTTGGGCCTTTGCGGCGGGGTCTATGGCAGCCTGTTCCCGCAGTTTCCACTGCCGGAGGGTGCGCTCCATGGCACGGAGGCGCTGCCGGTCGGCGTCGCCCTGGGCGTCAGCGGTCTGGGTGGGGGCCTTGGTCACCCCGGCCAGGTACGCACTGAGCGAATGCCGGCAGTTGGGGTGCATCAGACCAGCGGCGATGGCCTCATCCACGCTCCCGGCCACCTGGATTTTGACCTTCTTGCCGTCCTGGGTGGCGTGCTCGACCTCGAGGTTTTGCCTTCCCCCTGGGCCGGAGCGGGTGAGGATCTTGCCCTCCCACGGGCGGCAGCGTACGCACTCCTGAGGAGCGTTGGAGACGATTACGAGATCGATTCCGGCGCTGGTGAGTCGGTCTAGGTGCCCCTCTACAGCGGCCTGGGCGGTAACGCTGCGGGTGGCCATCTCGGTGTAGCTGGCCAGCTCCCAGTTGCGCCCGCTGCGGTCCCGAAAGCCGGTGATTCCCTGACTGAGAAGCTTCTCCCAGGCAACCTGGGCGGCCCTGCGCCTGGTGGAGGTTCCCAGGAGTACGTCCGGCACACCGGCGGTGGCCACCACGCTGCGGTAGGAGTCCATGGACCAGCGCAGGATCTGGGTATGCGTGCCTCGCAGCCCGGTCACCAGAGACCAGGCCATGCGCTGCAACGCCTCATTGCCCGGGAGTGCTGCCCTGGTCGCGGCGAGGTCCCCAGGCGCCGCCTGGCCGAGTCTGGCCAGTTCCTCCTGTCCAGCCTGGCCGCCCCGGGTGTAGGCCAGGGCGATGAGCTGCTCCACCTGGTGGGCCATGTCCCCGTCCAGGCGAGCTATGAGACGCTCTGTCCAGGTACGGAGGTTGGCCAGGCCAGCCAGTTTGTCCGTGGCCCAGGTGGGTGTGTCGAGTCCGCTGCTGAGGCGGCGGGCGATGTCTGTGGCGAGGCGGGTGTGAGCGCCCCGGTAGAGGTTCGCCAGGGTTACGGCGAGGTCCTCTGCGATGGTCCTATCGACCGGCACTGGCGGGGTCCGCCGGCGGGACATCATCCTGGCCGCCGGATGGGTCTACGGTCGGGTCCGCTGTCGGAGCGGGTCCGCCGGCGTAGGTGTCCGGGTTCTGCACAGAGATGGCTGACGCGTCCTTGATGCGTAGGACCTCGGCTTCGACCTGGGCGTCATCCCACTCTGGGTGCACCATGCGAACCCGGGTGTCGTAGGAGACGGCCTCGGCGGCGGTGAGGAGTTGGAGTGTGCGGGCAGTGGTTTCCGGGGCCTCGGAGACGCTGTCGCCGAATTCAACGCCGGGGCGATCCGCCAGTACGCGGCTGCTGAGCTGGGCGGCCTCCACGGCCAGGAGGAGCTTGATGGCCTCAGCGATCGCTGGACGCCAGGCCTGGATCCGGGCGCCCCTGGTAGTGAAGGATTGCCGTTCCCGTGCCTGGATCTCCGTGGCCGTCACGGCGGCGTCTCCGCCCTGCATACCCAGGGTCTGGGCGCTGAGGCCAGCGTGCCGCAGGACCAGCTGGGTTATGGCGTCCGCCGTGGCCTGGTGCTCAACATGGCGGATGGCGAACTGGATCGGGGTGATCGGGTTGGCGGCGGCTTGGCCGGGAGCGGCGTTGATCTCCGTGAAAACCTCGCGGGTGGCGTCCCAGGTAGCACCAAGGCCGGCGCCGTTGGACTGCATCATGTAGCTGGGGACGACGATGCGACCCCTGGCTATGCGAAGGTCCTGCATCCAGCTGGTCCAGCAGTCGTCCAACCGGTCGAACAGTTGTTCGTTACCGTCGAAATCTGACCGGCCGTGGAATCTCAGCGCCGGGTTGGTGCGCCAGGTCCTCTGTGGCCCGTCATTGGGCACGCGGACGACGTCCAACCGGTCCAGGCCGGTGGGCTGGCTCCCCTCAGCGTCCACCAGATCAGCCAGATAGGCGGTACTGGGCAGCTCCGCGTATGGCACAGCGCGACCAAGGCTGTCCTGATCGCCCTGGTGCAGGGCGTAGGTGATCCTCCCAGCTCCGTTGACCACGTCATGGTGCTCCAGGAGCCGGTACACGGCTTGCCCAGAGCGGGCGACCTGACTCCAGAAGGTCACCTCCAGGAGTCTGCCCCACCGGATGACCGGGATGGCACCGTCCGCGTGGACAACGTCCAGGATGGCCTGCTTACTGACCTCTAGGTCTATGACCGGGCGCAGGTACACATCCCCGAGGGTGCTGGCCGCATCCGCCGCGTGTAGCAGGGTCTGGTGTAGGCCGTCCTCAATCAGGTCATCCAGGCGGTGCTGGATGTCCAGGTTGGCGCTGGATAGCTTGGGTGGCTCAGCGAACAACAGGCGCGCGGAAGTGGAGGCCAAGTCCGCGGGGAGCGGAACGTGCAGCCGCCCATCTGTGGCTGTGGTGGGCGGGGGAGCACCCCAGAGCCAGCGGGAGAAGCGCCCAACCACGCCACCTGCGGCCTGCCCTGGGTAGCGGCGCTGCCGCATGGATGGGGGTAGGGACTGATCCTGGTAACCCCTGCCGGCGTAGACGTCCCGCAGCTTGTCTGGGCTGCCCACGTGCCACGCATCCCAGTCCAGGTAGGACCTGTACGCGGGCGCGTGCTCTGGCGGGGGCCAGGCACCACCAGTTGGTATCGGCATGGGCACCTCCTCAGGCTGCGGGAACGGGTACGGATTGGCGGAGCTGGGGACGCCAGAGCTGCTCAGTGGTTTTGATGGCGTACCGGCCGGCGTCCATTGAGTGGTCGTCTACCTTGACCGGGGCATCCTGGCCAGCCTGGGCCTTCTCCGGGTCCCAGGAGTAGCCACCGATCTCCTGGATCCAGCCCTCACAGGACTCATGTACGACCAGGAGGTCCTGTGCCATGAGGCTGGATATCAGCCGTAGGCCGTCCAGGACGCTGTTGTCGGCGTCAACGGGCATGAGTCCATCGACGAAGAGCTGAGTGCGGAAGCTTGCCGCGCTGGGGTCGACGCAGATCCACTCTGGGTAGTCCGTGCCGAGCCACTGCCGGAGCCGGGTCGAGTACTCACCATCGGTGAGGCTGCGCATCCGGCGCTTCGAGTCCCAGCGCCACTCTCGGGTCAGGCACAGCCGTCCATCCCCAGTGACGCCCAGGAGCAGGGCGGCGAACGGGTTGGTAGTGCCGTAGTCCACACCACAGCCAGGGAGGCTGGCGATGCTGGGTAGGGCGCTGACGACATGCCGGGCGGGATCCCAGCAGTCGTAGATGGCGCCCTCGGCCAGGCACCAGATTCCCTCGATGAAGCGCTTGTACCAGAGCCCCGTGTACTGCGTCTTCAAGCGAGCCACGTAAGCCGGATCCAAGGACGGGTTGTCATCCAGAGTGAAATGCCAATACCTCAGGCCCACCTCATCGGCACGCTGGATGAATTCCTTGCGAATCCAATGACCCGGACCGTCCGGGTTGGTTGTGGCGAGAAGTTTGGCCCCGGGAACGCGGAGGCGAGACAGAAACATCATCCAGAAGCTCTGAGGCACCAGGGTTGCCTCATCGATGTATCCGAGAGCGATCGTTGCCCCGCGGATACGGGCCTCGGCGCGCACATCTGAGGCACCCACCAAGTGGACCTTGCGACCGAGGATGGTGGCCAGGGTGGAGCCGGTCGTGTGGTGAACATGCCGCGCGGCGAAGCCATACAGGCCAACACTTTGCAGCGGGTCTATGACGTTTCGCTCGATCGTCTGCAACGTCCTGCCCACGACCACGATCAGGCCCCGGTCTGGGGCCTGGGCGATGGCGATAAGCAGGGCCAAGAGGCTGGCGATGGTCTTGCCGGAGGAGACCGCACCGGACCAGAGGGCGATCTGGGGTGTGGTCATCGCCTCGTGCACAGACAGGACCTGTTTGTGGCTTAGGACCCTTGACAATGCGCTCAGATTATGCATGGGTGTGTAGGATAATTACGGTTATCCGACATCGGGCTTATCTGAGGACGGTTCACTCAGCGCCTCGGCCGCAACACCGAGGGCCCGCCCGAGATCCGCCAACATCGACTTAGCCGAATCAGTGCCTGGATCCGCGTCGTGCTTGGTTATCAAGAGGTGCTTGTCCACCGCGATACCGAGGCTGGCCATCAGGCACTGGGTGTCCTTCGCCGGCGGCAGATTCAGGTAGGCGATCTCAGGTCCGTCTGGCCCGAAGGAGACAACCTGATACTTATCCCAGACCCGATCTCGCAGCTTGAAGGCGTCGCCCAGGAGCAGCTCGGCCAGTTCCGCCCGCCTCGCGGCCATGTCGACCGTGCGCGCCTGGGTGGCGTTTTTGGTGTGCGCCCGATCGAACGGGGTCTCGATTCCGGCTTCTTTTGCGATCTTCGATACCGTGCTGCCGGATACCTTGTGGTCTCTGGCGATCTGGGCCCGGGATGATCCGCCGGCTTTTATGGCCTTGAGTATGGCGTTGCGCTTCCGCGCGGAGATCGCGGCGGCCATTACCAGGCCCCACCAGCGCCACGGGCGATGACGAGCAGGCCGATGTACACGGCCAGGATTGCCCAGGGTGTCACGAGGGCGAGGATCACGCGTTGTGGCATCTCTCCTCCTCCCTGGGGGTGCCCAGGAGGTGTCCCGTCCTCCTGGGCGTTTCCCCATCCCATGTGCCCGTGAGCGGCGCGGATCCGGGCGGAGTTGCACCGCCACCTCTGACGCCCCGGGGGTCAAGAGGGCGGCAGTGCTCTACTCCGTTGAGCTACAGATCCCACCCAGCCGCGAATCTGGGTGAGTGGCGCAGCCCGGATTCGAACCGGGGACCTCCAGCTTATGGGGCTGGCGAGCTACTGCTGCTCTACTGCGCTGCGCACGGCCAGTAGGGGGCACTGGCCGTGGGGTCTGCGTCAGGGCTTGACGTACACCTGCTGGGGCTGGTGCCGAGCGAGCGCGGCATTGCCCCAGAACATGACCTCTTCGAGCTTGGTCATGGCCAGGGCCTTTTCCCGGCCCTCGGGCAGCTGCGCGTTGAGCGCGTCTGCCAGCTGGCGGCACTGTTGCCGGACGCTGGTGTGGGCGTCGCGCTTCTCGTCAGTGGTCGCGGGGTGGAATGCGAACCGGTTCGCGATGTCTTCGGGTGCCATGGGTGCCCTCCTGGGCTTGGGGGGATATGGCGAAGGCCCAGCACGGGGAGGCTGGGCCTTGCGCGGGACGGTGGGTTCAGGCGGCTTTTGGGCGCGCGGAACCTGTCAAATCCGCGTCCACAGTAACACCGCCTCTGGCCAGGGTGGTGAGGGTTTCCCCGACCTGGAGGAGCGGATCACCGTTTCGTATGCCTCGGATGGCGATGATGCCGCGTTCTTTCCACCGGTGGATCCTCTTGCGGATTTGCTCCCTGCTGCCCGCGATGCCGAAGGGTCCGGCGAGCGAGGCGATTTCTGCTGGGGTCATGAGCATGGCGTCCAGGCGTGCCCTGAGGGCGTCTCTGCCGGTCTGGACGTCCCATGCCTGCCCGCACTCCCGACATGTCACCCACGCCGCTCCAGAGAGGCCGTAGAGGGCTTTTCCGCATGCGCATAGTCCTACCAGGACCCCGGGATCTGGGCGGTCCACGATGCGCTCAATGGTGCGGCAGGCTTCCTGGAGCTTGGGTAGGGCCTCATGGCCCCAGGGTTGGAGCGCGATGGCGTGAGTGTTGGCTGCCAGGTACCGGCAGACCGACGGCATCCACTCTGGGCGCCACAGGTCGCGGATTGCGTCGCAGCTGGTGTGAGCGCAGCGGGGGCACACTGGTCCCCGCATGAGGCCTTGGTGGAGGACCAGCTTGCGGCCTTGGGAGCGGGCGAGGATCCATGCCCAGGTCCCCAGCTGTATCAGGGCAGCATTTGCCAGCCTGGTGACCTGGGTGAGGTCACCCTGCCCACCGGAGGACGCACCGGAGCCGGTGACAGCCTGGCCGGAGAGGGTGACCTCTACCTCCGTCACCAGCCCAGCCGCCCTGGTGAGCCAGGTGGTGGCCTGACCAGCGCACACCTGGCACGCGTACGCCTCACCGGACAACGCTCGGTCACAGATCAGGCAGCTGTCAGCCATTGAGCCGCTCCTCCAGATCCTCGACTTGGGCCATTCCCGCGATCCGGTGCAGCCGCCAGGAGAACCCGATCGCCCCGATCCCCGCCACCAGGAGCAGCAGGCCGATCCACCAGTCGTTGGCTACGGATGGGGC